>Ga0255765_1004370_pt1 | contig 14203 bp, 8 predicted proteins | sample 041ome_8_FD_179965 | JGI IMG/M metagenome (GOLD analysis project Ga0255765, IMG submission 179965) | Coastal salt marsh microbial communities from the Groves Creek Marsh, Skidaway Island, Georgia - 041407BS metaG (version 2) | ecosystem: Environmental > Aquatic > Marine > Intertidal zone > Salt...
AACGAAGAGAACGAAAACGCTATCATCTGATCATAATCGCACCGGACTTTGACGAAGTCTTCTCTCTTTTCTACGCGTCTTCTTCTCCTAATCCTCCTCTTTAAACCTCTTCATCCTCCTTCAAAACGTCCAACAAATTCTTCGCGCCGGTCGCTTCCGCGTACGCTTTCAAAGGCGCTCGCAAATGCGTACCGAATTTTTCTAAAATTTCCTTCGTCTTGTCCATGGGCAACATGTTCGCGAGCACGGGGAAGGACCGCGGCGCGGCTTTTTTGCAGCTTCGCGCGAAACCCTCCCAGATGCCGCGGTCCATCGTCCAGACTTTTCTTTTCGCGAGCTTTTCGAGAAGTTCCAGGGAGAATTCTTTCAGCGACGGGTGCGCGGTTTCCGCGAGCATGGCGGTGCGCATGAAGAGTTTCGGCAGAGGCGTTCGGTCGACGAGATGCGAAAGCGCCGAGGCCACCGCAGAGGAGGTGAAGTAGTCCGCGGTATCGGCAGAGAAGCAGGTGTTGCAAACGTTGACGAGCGATTTGAGGGAGACTCCTGCTTTATTCGCGGTGTCGTTTGCGGCGTCGTCGGTGGTGCGAATGTCGAGTTCGTGCAAGGCGACGAGAACGTCCGTGGCGGACGCCCGAGCTTCGAGGTTGGAGTTTTGCAAACTCACGACGGCGCATTCAAACGCCGACGGCGAAGGCACGTCCACCAGTTTTGGGAGCAATTCTTTGGCTTTCTCTTTTTCGATGGACCCGAAAACAAGAGCAACTTCCATGTAAGCGTCCGGTAAACTCGAATCTTTTTTGGTCGATTCAACCGCGAGCGTTTCGCAAGCGTTCACGAGCGCTTTCGGCAACGGTGCCGGCGCGGAGGCTTTAGCGAGCGCTTGGACGATGTACAGTATCAACGGCCTCGATTCGATCGTAGACGATGCGATGACACGAACAATGTCGGGAGATGATGGGCCTAACCGCCGGGCTAAGCCAGCGACTGGTCCGTGTAATCCTTCGCGAAGTTCGAGAGGAAGCGCTTCGTACGCCGCGAGGACGTTTGGAAGTAAAGACGGATTTTTCGCAGTCAACGCGCACAAAAGCAAAGAAGGCGCAACGGCAATCTTTTTCGCGCTCGCGTACGGGTCGGACAGTTCTTGCTCTTCCTCCCTTTCTTCTTTCTCTCGATGGTCGTCGCCTTCTTGTTCCGCGGTGTCTTCAATTCCAGTCGTCATGCCTTTGATGGCTTCCGCTTCGTTCTTTTCAATCGCGCGCGCCTCGATCGCTTCGTTGGCTAATTGCAACTGCGCCGCACCAATATCGCGGCCGTTCTCCGTCGCCGATTTGATGGCGTACTGCTCAACTTCGTTGGTTGTTATCACCCCAGTCGTACTCGCGTCCGCCTCAGCCGCGTGCTGTTGGTGTAATCGATTCGCCACGAGACGAATAGCTTTCGCCCTCGTGCGTTCGTCCGCGCTCGCGTCCGTGTTCGTCGCACACTCTAAGAGAATTTCCAACGCGTTTGCTCGCGCCGGTGGTCGGTCGACGCACAAATCTCTCAACACGTGCAACGCGAGGTTCACGACAGAATCGTCGTTCTTGTTCGATTCGACGCTAAACGCCTCGTCTCGAGATACGTCGTATTCGTCGATGCCGCTCATACCGAGCATCTCGCGAAGCGCGTCCCAGGCTTTATTAGGAATATCGAACGGAATTTCACAGAGAATTTTTGAGAGGAGTTTCTTTTCGCCCGTGAGCCTTTTTTCGGAGATTTCGTGTCTTCTGGCGCGAGGGTCGGAGGCGAGAATGCGCATGACGGCGCGAATGGCGTCATCTTTGCGCACGCCCATGGAGTAGTAGTGAAACCCGTCTTTGTCCTGCGCGTTGGCGGCGTCTTCGTCTTTTTTCTTCTTCTTTTTATTGTTTTCCGCTTTCGCGGATGAAGCGCCTAAACTCTGCGCGAGCTCCGCCGCGTGCAACGCAGCTAACCATCTCGCGCACGATTGCACGCCGTCTCTTTCTAAAGGCGCGTTCTCATCGTCCACCGGGAACAAAATCGAACGAGCAACCATCGGCGCGTCGGCGACGTGGGACGCTATTCGAAGATTCCCATCCATCGGTTTCAAAACGCCAACTTTCGTTTCGGTCGCCATGGGTGGCCGTTGATTTCGGTCCTCTTCCCCGTCTTCGTCTTCGTTCTTCTTACTATTATTATTACCGCTACCGACGGAAGAACCGTCTGGAATCGCATCCGCGCAGGCTAATCGTGCTATGAGCGCTAATCGAATACTACTCAATGAATTCGCCTTGGCGTCGCCATCGGCTCTCAGTGCTCCGTACGCTCGTATGCGTTTGGCGCAATCCAACGCGAATTTACGATTTGCACTTTTCGAAAGCTTCTGCACGCGGGCGATGGCGGAAAGAATCGCCCCGGTGCCCAAGTCTTTCTGTTGCGCATTTTCCAGCGATGAAGGCGCCGCCGGAGCGAGCGCACCTTGAGTAGGCGCAAAATTCATCCCCAAAACCGCTTGATTCAATGTCGTCGCCGGATTTCTAAAGAATAAAAGCACCGCGTCCGCCAAGGCGGCTGGCGACGTCGTCCCTAACTGCGTCACAAAATTCTGCAACATGTTCAAATCCGACGCCGCGAGTTGTTCTAAAGTTGCTAAAACTTGTTGTAAAATCCCGGGATCAGTTCTCGGGTGTAACGGCGCCGGCGGTGGCGGAGGTGGAATCCCGTGTCCACCTAGACTGACAACGTGGTGCGGTTGTTGCATCATCGGCAACCCCGCGCCTCCGTAATGTACTGGTTGTTGCTGATGATAATACGGCTGTTGTTGTTGCTGCTGGTAATGTTGAAACTGCTGCTGTTGTAACGGCGGCGGTGGCGGCGGAGCGCGTAAACGCGCTCTCTTCATCCCGCCGTCGTCCCCTCCCGCCGTTAACGGCGCTAAAGAAGCGTCCTCTGATCGTTCTCGCTTAATGCCGCTCCCGCCTCGAATCGAGGAACCGCCGCCGCCCGCCGCGTTCTTCAACAACGCGCTCTTCCCTCTCTCCCGCTCTCTCTGTCGCATCGCTTGTTCAAACGCCGCGGTCGCACCCAATTCTCTACACGCCGAAGCTAATCCATCTTTTAACTCTCCGGAAATAGCAAACGAAGGCGCTTTCTTGGCAATTTCCGTAAACGTTTGCGCGAACGCTTTCGACGCCGACGCTTTCGCCGACGCGGAAATAGCACCACCGCTACTACCACCGCTACCCTCCTCAGATTTAAACCGTTTACTCAAGGTCGAAGACGCGTTCACCAGCGCCTGTAACGATTCTACCGCGTGTCTCTCCGATTTCACGCACACCGTCCCCAGCGCGCCAATTAACGTCAACGTGAACGGTCCGCACGGTTTCGCGCCTTTCTCGATGGTTACTTTCAGCCCGTCCCCTAAAGCGTCCCTTTTCTCGTCCGACAACTTTCCCAACTCGTCCAATTTCAACAACTTATGCGTCGGCTTGACGACCGAGGCCCCCCACCCGACGCCGGCTAAAAGTAAGCACGCGCTTTCGCAAAACTTTGCCGATTGCATTCGCACGCCGTCGTTGACTGTTTCGTTCGAGACGTTCGCGCTTATCGCGCGCGCCAGCGCCAACGCTTTCTCCCACATCAAAGCGACGTTTGAATATTGCTCTTTCTTCTTCGTCTTCTTCTTCGTCGTCTGTGTATTCGTCTTCTCCTCTCCCTCGTCAAAAGAACCCTCCGAAGCAATCATCGGATCGACGTTCGCGCCTTCGATCGCCGCGTTCACTAAAACTTCTCGAAACGCGTTCGCGCTCGCCGCCGTCGCTCTCTTTTGCACCGCTGGAAATTGCCCGTCGGAGACTAAGACGAACAAACTCTCCAACACAGACGCGAAATGTCCTCCGTTGCGTTCCACCGCCGCTCTCGACGAGACGGACGATGCGGACGAGAGAGTGGACATGTTTTCTCCGAGTAAAACGCACACGCGTTCGCTCAATTCGCACCCGAACTTGCGCACTCGCGGATCGGTTTCCGTCACGATCGATTCAAACATCGGGCGCAACACGACCGTCATCGCGTCTTTTGCCTCGCTCTCTTGGTCGTCGTCTTTGTTCGCGTTGTTCCCGCGAAAGAGTTCTTCGATTTGTTTCAGTTTTTCCAGTTTTTCCGATATGTTCGAGGTGAGTTTCGAGCTGTTGAGGAGATCGACGGCGGCGTCCGTCGCCCACGAGGATGTCCTCCGCTCGTCGTTCGCCATCGCTCTGATTTCAACGCTCTCTTCTCTCTCTGCGTCGTCGTATCGCGTCTCTCCGCAGAAAAAGCGGGAGGACAGAAAACGAATATGCGTGTAAAAGAGCGGAGAGGCAGAGAGACGCTCTCTTCTTTGTCTTCTTTGTCTTCCCGAAAGAAGGAAAGAGAGAGAGAGAGAGTGCAACACTTGTGCGGGGAAATTACGTCAGACTGTAACGGAACACGTGTTGCATCGAAAGATGACGAAAGAAGAAGCAGCGAAAGCAAAAGAAATCGCCGTTGAAAAGAAGAAGAACGATACTACTGAGAATAAAGAGGAACAACTCGAAGCAACGGAAGAGGAGGAGGAGGAAGAAACGTGCGGATTTTGCGCGTACATGAAAGGCGGGTCGTGTAAACAGGAATTCATGTGTTGGGAAAAATGCGTGGACGACGCGAAGGCGAACGAGGAAGATTTCGTCGCGAAATGTGTCGAGGAAACGACCGCGCTGAGAGAGTGCATGATGAAAGATCCCGGATATTACGGGGAAATGGACGACGAGGGTGGCGGTAATGACGACGATGATGATGACGACGATGATGAGAAAAGTAAGCGTAGTGAGAATAATAAAAGTAGGAGTGAGAGTAGTCGAAAAGATAGGAGTAGCGAGAAAGAGCAGAAGAGGTGAAAGAACAACAACGACGCGTACGATGAATAAATAACAACACTAATGATTTAATCGGAGTCGTCGGAACTTTCCGCCTCGCTTCCAAAACCCCCGAAGCCACTTTTCTCTCGTTGGCGCATCTTTTCGGCTTCGCGTTCGGCGGCTCGACCGATGAGTTTCGGCGCCGGCAACGCCGCGCGTTCTTTGGCTCTTTTTTTCGCCTCTCTCGCGGCTGCTTCCGGGTCGTCGAATCCGTGGAAACCGCTGGTTTTCTCGTTTTTACGAGGACTTTTTGGTTTTGGACGCGAGCGGCTACGTTCGGGGACTTTTATCGTCGCGTTTGATTCTTCTTCTTCTCGATGCGTTTCTTTTTTGGTTTCTTCTTTGTCTTCTTCTTTTTTCGCTTCCCCGCCGCCGTCTGCTTTCTTTTCTTTCTCTTTGCTATCATCGCTACTTTCCCCCGCCGCGTTCTTTTCCGGTGCTGCTGCTTTCGTCAAGGAGTCTTCATCACTCGTGCTGCTCGTAGTAATGGTGGTAGTATTTTTTGTATCCGCCGCCGCGTCTGCTAAAATCGCGTCGCCTTCGCGCGGTATCCCTCCCGGCGGAGAAGCGCACGCCATCAACGCGTTCGATAAAGCGCTACTCACCGGTTTCAAGTTCTTCCCTAACCACGCCAATCTCCCAGTTAACGATCGACTTCGTCGGTGTTCTACAATCTCTTTCGTTTTTTTGCTCGAAAACCCAGCCAATGAACACAAAATAGACACCACTGTCTCGTCGTTTCGTTCCAAAAACGCCGTCAAATGTTCTCTCGTTTGCTCTCGGTGCGAAGCCAACGTTTCTAACTGGTAGACCAAATCGTCCAACTTTTCGTTCTTTTTCGCCAGCACTTTCAACGCGTGGTCTTCTAAATACTGCAACTGCTCTCCTTGTAAGTTCGCCGCCACTTCCAACGCTTCCGTGCTTTCCTGCAACCTCTCCTCTAACGAGTACTGATACGTATCCATGAACTTACCTTTAATCGTTTCAATCTCCTTATCCTTCTCGCCGATTAACCACTTCTGTCTTCCGTTATCTTCCTCCACTCTCGCCAATTCCGTCGTCAACTTCCTCGCGTGTTCGGCAATCTCCCCAGAATGTTCGCTCGCGTTCACACCAATCAACCCAAATCCAGCGGAGGTGACTCGATGTTTCGCCGCCTCGCCTTCCAACACGGTCACTCTCGTTTTCAACTTTGCAATCTCCTCCACCGCGGCTAACAACAGCGCGCGATTGACGCCGTCTTCCGTCTCTCGAATATTTGCCACCTGCTCAGACGATACCTCGTCTTGCAAACCAGGCACTAAACTCCTCAACCCGGCGTTCTCGGCTAATATCGTCTCCTTCTCGATTAAATGTTGCGCGACAATCTGCCGCACGTTCTCGTCCTCGTAAAATTTCAACCGTTCCACCGTACTCACCGGTACCTTCACGTACGTCGGCTTCAAGTTCACGTTCGTTTCCAACGGCATCCATTTCGCCGCGTATTGCGTCGCTTGAAACCTCGCCACCGACTCCGCCGCTTTCAAAGCGTACTCTCCAACCTCTTCCTTCGCGTCCGTCAGCGCTTGCCCGAACGCGTCCGCCGTGTGGTGCACTTGCGTTGCAAACGACAATCGGTCCAACGCGTTGTGTACTTTCGTTTGCGTCTCCTCTTCGCCGTCAAAGTTCACTCTCGCGGATAAGAAATCCAATTTCGCCGCCAAGCGATTCGAATCGAATTGATTTTGTGGTGAATTCTGCGCGGACTTTGACGACTGTCCTCCTAAACCTCCTCCCATCGATCGCTCTTTCCTCGTTTTCCCATCCGGCGTCAAGGATGATGTCGTCGTTTGCCTCGTCGTAAATTTAGGAACCGGAAGCGCTTTTTTTTTGTTGTACTTGTCGTCATCATCGTCAACCATTATTAGTAGTAGTATTACTACTCTCTCTGACTCTCTGTCTCGTCGAGTGTGCGCGCGCGCGTGGTTTCGTCTCTGCTGAATGTGACGAACGCTTCTTCCAAAAGACAAATTCGCCTCAAATGTATTAGAGTTTAGGAGTGCGTTTGTCCCCAAACATTTTTTTAGGGCAAAAACAACTCTTCACAAGACGAACCATTCATTCATTACACGCACGTTATTGTTGCGCTGCTTTGAAACGCGACCACACAACAAACCTTTCGGGGCAAATTAGTATTATTAAAAAGAGAATGACGACGACGACGAGGATTCAGACGAGGATTTTTTTCGGCGCAGGATGCGGTTTGAGTACTCTCAGTAAAAGAAGAAGAACGAGCGCTTCGATGATTAAGAAAAGGAGCAGCGCCGTCAACAACAACAACAACGACGAAAAGAGATTCTCTTCTTCTTTTGTTCTTCAAGCGACGACGAAAGAAACGAACGACGAGGAGGAAAAAGAAGAAGAAAAGGAGACAGAGGAAAAAAAGAAGACGTTCGAGGAGTTCCTCTCCATTTCCTCCGCGATGAAAGCGACGGAATTGAAAGAAAGTTTGAAACAGTTGCGAGTGCCACAATCGCCGGGGAAGAAAATCGACCTGGCGGAGAGATTGGCCTACGCCAAAGTGGACGAACAAGACGGGAAAGATCCACTGAAGATGTATAAAATGAGGAAGAAAGAAGAAGAGTCGACGAAAGAGAACGTAGCGCGAGAGTTGAACGATCGACGGGAGAGGAGGAGATTGAGAAGCGGGAGGATGCCGACGACGACGAGGAGGAGGGCGGCGGCGGAGGCGGCGACGACCGATGCAGGTATTGAAGACGCGGAGTTTACCGTGGCAAATTCGGCGAACGTGGAGAATGTCCTGAAAGAGACGTTTCAAGGGGAGGAGATGACGGAGCGAAAACGGTCGTACGCGAGAGATCATTTGTTGAATTCGTTCGTAAACGCGTCGACGAGCGAAAAGGCGAAAGGATCATCATCGGGAGGAGAGAGCGACGCTTCGGCTTCCAGTGATGAAGCGATGTGGTACACGATTGAATGCTCAGAAATGCGAGAAAACGCGGCGATGGCAAATTGCTTGAACGTTTCTGGAGTGGTGGACGTGTGGTGTCCGCGAAAACCTCCCCCCGGGTTTGTTTTGGCCGAAGAAGAGACGCACGGGAGAACGGATTTAGAAATTCGACAATTGATTGTTGAGGGCGAACCGATACAGGCTGGGTTCATCCTCGCGAAAATTGCAAACATGTCTCAAGACACTATTCGAAGTTTAGAGAGCGAGTACTTTGTCCAAGGTTTGGCGACGGGTGGGACGACGAGTTTCGGGAAACGACAGGCGACGCGACGCGAAATCGCCGAGCCGATTGACCCCGGGTTGTTTGAAAGTTTAATCCGAGCTTCGGCGCCGACGATTGTGTCCAGAGTTGAATACGACGCGAAAATTAAAGAATTGATGAGCGAGATGGATTTGTCCAAGAGAGAGGAAGAAGAGACAAACATTTATGGCGTGAAGATGAAGAAACGCACGGAACGGGTCGCAGAGTTGAGAGCGGAGAATCCAACCGAAGAAGAAGAAGAAAAGAAAGCGAAGAAAAAGACGTACGATTTAGAAATATTTAACGGACCGTTCAAAGGGTTTCACGGAAATGTCGTCGAACGGTTAGAAGACGGCGTGGTTCGCGCCGAGGTCGTCATCTTCGGAAAAACAAACACGGTCACGCTGGAATCGTCCGAGTATCGAGAAACGTCTAAACCCCCGTCGAAATGAAAAACGAGAGAAGAAAAACGAGAGAGAGATGATACATTTGTACATTATATAATACACTAATCGAAGAACTACTATAACGACTATTCTTTCTATTTGTTGTTTGCTAAATCTATCGAACTGACGAACTGATACAACGCCACCGCTTCCGGCGAAGGCATCTTCAACTCCACGAGTAAATGTTTCGCTTCCAACGCAAACTTTTTACTAAAAATTCTCGCCTTGTCGCCTTCTCTCCGTTTCATCACCGCGTCTTTTAACAACGACACGCGTAACTTCAAATTATCCATCGCTTCGTTCGCGGATCTGTTTTCTTTATCCTCTCTGTACTTTGCGTCTAACGCGTAGACGTACTGGGAAAGAAACTCGTTGTACCGCGCGCGAACCCGCTTCGCGGCGGCTTCGATTCTCGCGCTATCGTTCCTCCTCTCGTATTCAAACTCTATCCTGCTCACCGCGGCTTCCCAAAACTCCATCGTTTTCCGCGACAGTATTTTATCTTTTATATCGGCGATATCATCATCGTCAAAATCGTTCTCATCATCGTCTCGTTCTTCTTTTCCTTCTCCTAAAACTCCTCCTCGACCCGGAAATAAAATCTCTCGCGTCGCAAACATCTCGCCGGCGACTGTTGGGTTCTTGTTGGAACAACCACAACTCATCAGTGCGAATTTCAACGCGTTTGATGCATCTCTCCTGATCATATCGACGACCGCTTTCGTTTCCTTGGGTAACAGTTTCGTCGTTTTCGCCTTCTCCAACAGTAAACCCTCCTTGTCGTCGTCGTCTGAATCGTCGTCTGAATCGTCTTCATCATCGAGCAGCAGCAACCCTTCCATCGCGCGTCGAGACGCCTCCTCGCGCGCGACCACAGGGGATGATGATTTTGATGACTCTCCAAAAGCAGTCGCAACACCACCACCGTCACAAAAACCACTCAAAATCTTCTCACTCGCGTACCTGATGTCCTCTATCTGTGTTCCTCTTCTTCTTCCGGGTGTAGGGCTTTTGTTGTTCTCGTTGTTGTTGCTGTTGTTCTCGCTCTCCTTTGTGTTCATATCTTCATAACTTTTAAGGGGCGAGACGTGACCTTCGAAACAGTCCAAAAAGACGAGCGCAAAAAATCCAACGAAGCAAATATCCAAAAGAGATAAAAAGTTTTTGTGCTCTTGTTTTATTTTAAGGTTAATTAAAATGGTTTTTTTTGCGCACGCCGGCGCAAACACACAACAACGCGCTTAAAAGAAGCGCATTTTTACGATCGCGTGAAAGGGAAAAAGAGGTCTCTCTCTCTCTCTCTCTTTCTCTCTTCTGTTCGTGTCGTTGTTGTTGTTGTTCGAACGCATCGCGCGTGGTGCGTTTTGAAAGCGAAGAAGAGGGAGAAAAAAAAAACGATTCGGAAAAAATTTTTTTACGCACGCGCGAAAAGGCACAAAATATATTGCAAAACAGTTTTCGATTTTTTCCCTCTCTCTCTCGTTCTCGTTCTCTCCGGTCGTCGTCGTCGTCGTCGCGTGCCACCACCCCGAGAGAGAGAGAGAGAGAGGTGCGCGCATCTCTTCAAAAACGCTCCCCGTCTCTCGTTTCGCGAAACATACTTGTGTGTGCTCTCTCTCTGTTCTTCTTTCTGCTCTGAATATTTTTATTCTTTTTCTTCATGCAGAGAAAAGTGGATAAAAAAAAGCGGTTTGTGTGGTCGTTTCAGATTTTTCGACGGGATTTTTTGATTCAAAAAGTGCCTCTCGCGTTTGCCCCATTTAACCTAAGAAAGAATTCGCGCGCAAACGACAAACGAGAGAGACGACGGCAACATCTTGCGAACGCGCGATCGCGAAAGAAAGAAGAACAAAACGTTATTTATATACCATCGGACTCGAATCTTTTTGTTATGGGAGATTCGAGTCAACAACAACAGCAGTACGCGCTCGTGGCGCAAATGCTCGCCGCCCAGCACCGAGACCAAAACGTACAAAACAACAATTCCGCGCAAAGGATGATGGAAAACAACGCGAACGCTCAAAACAACAACGCGAACAATACCAACACCTTTCACCCGCAGTTTCCGTTCGTGAATTATAATTTGCACGGACAACCCGTCGTCGTGAACCAAATGAGTCAACAACAACAACAACAGCAGTACGCGAACAACGGAAAACCAACGGCAAATGGTCAAAAAAGCGTCCTCGTCGGTGCCACGATGGCACCGTCGGAAGGGCATTTTTTGCCCCAAAATACAAGCGCGAGCGGATACACTCTCGGCGGACAACAACAACCTATTCCAACGCATCACACGGTGAACGGCCAAACGGTGAAAGTACGCAAACCGTACACGATCACGAAACAGCGCGAACGGTGGACGGAACGCGAGCACGACCGGTTCGTGGAGGCGTTAAAGTTACACGGGAGAGCGTGGAGGAAAATCGAGGAGCACATTGGGACGAAGACGGCGGTGCAGATTCGAAGCCACGCGCAGAAGTTCTTCGCGAAATTACAGAAGGAACATCAGAAGAATTTAGAGGCGGACCAATTATCGGACGTGACGAGAGGTGGTGGGACCACGGAAGATGGAGCGACGGCGACGAGAGATACGCAGACGAGTGGGGAAGGTGGGTTGACGCAGACGACGACGGAGAATATTAAAGACGCCGATACGGCGAAGAAGATTAGCGGAAATAATAATTCCAAGTTGTTGATTCAAGCGTTGATGGGGAAGAAGAGTAAGAGCGAAGTGACGGGAAATACAAAGGAAGAAGACGAGGCGGAGTTGTTGAGTAACTTGGCGGCGAGTGGAGATAAGCCGGCGACGGTGAAGAGGACGTCGAGCATGTCCACGGGAGGGAAGACGACGGCTTCGGATATTCCGCCGGCGAGACCGAAACGGAAACCGTCGCACCCGTACCCGAGAAAACAAAGTTCATTGACCGAGAGACAAGTACGAGGGGTGTTACCAGTTGGTTTCGTGAACGTTAATAATAAGAAGAAAGGGCATTCGATCAACAACTCTTTGATTGACGTGGCGAACGTTGAGCAGCACGCGTCCGCGTCGGCGGCGCAGGCGCTCATGAACGCCACGTCTGAAATGGTTCGCAACAGAATGATTCAAGAGATGCAGATGCAACATTTATTGCAACAACAACAGCAACAACGACAAAATAATAAGAATGGGAATAACAACGATACGACGGCGAATCCGCTTCTCGCGCATCTCGCGATGCAACAAGAAGTTCCGAATCCGTTGTCGCAGCTGCATGCGCTCATGGCGGCGAATCCGATGTTTACCGCCATGAACTTTGGCGGAGGTCTTCCGGGTATGCCGAATATGGCTGCTGTTGCCGCAAACAGCAACGGCGGCTCGTTCATTCCCAGCTTCGCGACTATGAATAACAACAACAACAACAATAACGCAAAGCTGACGACGACGACGACGACTGACGCGAATAATAATAAAAGTGGAACCGAAGAAGCTAAACCGACAACAACTACGACGACGGATAAAACAAAGAACTCTGAAGTTTCCGAAGACGCAAAAGCATCACTCAAGCCGAATTCGCAGTCTGCATTCTCTGGTTACGTGAGACCGACGACGACGACGACGACGACGAATAGTAATCAATATCGTCAAACCGGAAGCGCGGCAACCACGACGACGACGGCGAATAATATCAATAACAGTAGTAATAACAACAACGATTCCGCCGTAATGGCTGCGGTGCAACAACATCAACAGATGCAGTATTGGAACGCGCAAATGGCGGCGTTGGCGGCGATGCAAGATCCGAATAGCTTTGCACAGTTCCTCCAGCACCAGCAAATGGGTAACATGGCGATGGCGCAACAACAACGACAACAACAAAACAACATCGCGTACGCCGCAGGTGTCAAGTCGGAAGCCGCGGCGGCGACGCAAGAGAAGAACGCTGCTGGTGAGGTGAAGACGGCTAGAAAGGCCCAAGCGGCGACGCAAACGCCAGCGGAGGCTACTGATGCAGGTAAAACGGCGAAGATGATTGCAGCGTCGCGAAAACCGAACGCTCCGCAAGTCCCGAAAGAGATTGAACTCGCCGTCGCCAATAAGGAAAAAAGTCCGGACTCAGATAAGGCCACGGAAGAGGAAGAAAATAAAAACGCCGACAACAGTAACAAAGATACCATCACGAACACGACGACGACGACGACGACGACGACGACTGGAAGACGCTCTCGACGAGCGGCAGCGGTTGTCGCCGCGGAGAAGGTCACGAAGCAAGTCAGCGGTGGGAGAGCTACGCGCCGAAGCAACAACGGAGGCAGCGGGAGCGGAAGTGGGAGCGGTAGTAGGAACCAAAACCAACCCGGAGGCAATAAGAATCAAGGCTCGAGCGGTAGTGATGGTTCTGACGACGTCGCGCAGAAAGGTTTCGAAACCACCTCGTTTCGCGTGTATCAACAAGAAGAATAGGGAGCACATAGCATCAACAATCCCTTCTTCCCGTTGCTGTGAATGGATGTATATTTCATCGATATAACAATGTATTTGTAATTGTATTTTTTAAACAGTAATAAGTAAAACAGTATTCTTGTTTCAAGCGTGTCTCTCTCCTTTCTTCTTCTTCTTTCTCTCTGGTGTTCATAACGCGTTACGAAAACACTCATCAATCCTTCGTGTCGTCAAGCGGCGTGGTTGGTTCAATTTCTTCTTTTTCTTCCCCTTTTTCTTCTTCTTCTTCTTCTTCTTGTTCTTCTGGCTCTTTTCTCTTCCTATCGTCCACGTCGTGCGCAAAAGCGCCGCTTTTCTTCGTCAAAAGCTCGTTCGCCGCCAACACCGTTCTCCGCTCCAAGTCTTTCTCTTTCGCGATGACGCGATCGAAGTGCGCGTTCATCTCCTTCCCGAAATCTTCGAACGTTTCAATCTTCACGTCGACGAATTTCCCTTCGCACATTTTCCTCAACCTCGCCTCGACCAGTCTCATTTTCTCTTCTTCTTTCTTAATCTCTTCCGGATATTTCTTAATCTCCTCCATCTGACTCGCCAGCTTTTCGTACTCCTCGAGTAACTTCACCCTGTTTCGCCTCTTCTCCTCTTTTTCTCTCAAGTGTTCGAACGTTTCTCTTTTCAACTCTTCTCTCAAGCGACAGATTTCTCCTTCCTGGTGGTTCATCTCTTCTTGTAAATGTCTCAACTCTTCCTCTCGTTCTCTCGCTTTCTTCATCTCCTTTTCCAACGTCGCTTTCTTCTCCTCTTCCTCGTGTTTTTTCTCTTTCAATTCTTCTTGATATTTTTTCTCCATGTCCTCCAACGCCTCGCATTCTCGCTCCAACTTTGCCACGATATCGTCGCGATCGAACTCGCGAGAAATCGTTTCCATCGGGTCGTTTTCATCTCCATCTTTTCTCTTGTTCAAATACTCGCAGTTGTTCGTGGCGTTGGAGAACATCGAGGAGAACATCGTATATACTTTTTGTGTCAGGTTCTTTTCTTCTTCCTCTTCTCGTTGAATGTGTTGAATCTCCTTCTGTCAGAGATGTGGTGAATCGAAAAGACGTTTTTTAAGAAGGTCAAGAAAAAAAAAAAAAAAAAGCTGTCGTGTTA
>Ga0255765_1004409_pt1 | contig 14111 bp, 15 predicted proteins | sample 041ome_8_FD_179965 | JGI IMG/M metagenome (GOLD analysis project Ga0255765, IMG submission 179965) | Coastal salt marsh microbial communities from the Groves Creek Marsh, Skidaway Island, Georgia - 041407BS metaG (version 2) | ecosystem: Environmental > Aquatic > Marine > Intertidal zone > Salt...
AGACAGATCTAATGCTAGTGTTCCATTTGCAACTGCAAGTGAGTATTTACAATCTGAAAAATTAGAAAACATTTCTTCAAATTTCTTACCCTGAGAACCAAAGAGGTAATTAACTTTGTTAGAAAGAAGAGTATCAGAGACTAAAGCAGCCTCTTTCTTGGAAAAATATGGCCATACTTCTTTAGAATTCATTTAGCTTAATTTTTTTATTTTTCTATTTATGGTTTGGGCTATAGAAGGACCAGTAAGTTTATGGATTTTAAGTAAATGATTATATTCTGCTGTTTTACCAAATCTATCAGGCAATCCAATTGATAGCTGCGGAGTAACATCATCAATCATTGCTTTAAGCTCAGATACAGCAGATCCTAGCCCGCCAATAATAGTGTGCTCCTCAACAGTAACAACAAGTTTTTTTTTGTTGAAAGATTTTTTTAACGCATCAACATCAATAGGTTTTAAAGTATGCATATTAATAACATCACAACTTAAACCTTTTGACTCAAGAATTTCAGCAGCTTTGAGTGAATGATGAACCATTGATCCAGTTGCAACAATGGATATATCGTTACCTTTTTTTAACTGAATTGCTTTGCCAATTTTAAAGCTATAATCATCAAAATAAACAGGAGGATTGTTAACTGCGCCAGTCAATCTTATATACATTGGACCGTCATGCGAGACAGAAGCGTGGATCACTTTTACTATCTCCATACAATCAGCAGGAGATACTATTGTGAGATTTGGAATAGAACGCATTATTGCAACATCTTCAAGGCCATAATGCGAATTACCAAGAAAACTCATTGACAGCCCGCTTCCTAATGCCACAACTCTTACATTAAATTTCATATATCCTAATTCCATTCTTATTTGCTCACTTGCTCGCATTGATAAAAATGGCGCAAATGAACTTACATAAGGTATAAAACCCTCCTTAGCAAGACCGCTAGCTACACCGATCATATTTTGTTCAGCAATTCCAACATTGATAAATTGCTTGGGGTAATTTCTTATAAATGGAGCCAAGCCGGATGAATTTCCTAGATCAGCTGACATAGCTAAAATTTCATTTCTATCTTTTACAATTGAAAGCATAGCCTGCCCATAGGTTGCTCTTGAGCCAAGTTTAGACCACAGATTTGCTGAAGCTTTATTATATTTAAGATTCACTATTCAATTCCTTGATCGCTTGTTGATAAGTTTGTTCTGTTAATTTCCCATGATGCCACGAAGGCACTCCTTCCATAAAAGATACACCTCTACCTTTTACGGTATTTGCAATTATTACTCTGGGTTTTGATAACGATTTTTCAGACTTCAAACTGTCATATAGTGATTTTAGGTCATGGCCATTTATACTTATTACATCCCATCCAAATGATTTCCAAGATCTTTCTAAAGAATGAAATTCCATAACATCCTTGCTTATTCCATCATTTTGCATTTTATTTCTGTCTACAATGGCAACTAAGTTGTTCAATTTAAAATGTGCGGCAGACATCACTGCCTCCCATACAGAACCCTCATTGCACTCACCATCACCAAGCATAACAAAAGTTCTATAGCGTTTTTTCTTCAACCTAGCAGCTAATGCTATCCCTATGCCAAGAGAAAGCCCATGTCCCAAACTTCCATTTGACGATTCGATACCATAATTCAAGTCCATAATAGGATGTGCAATAAATTCACTTTCATTTTGCTGAAAGCTTTTTATTTGATTTTTTCCAATTAAACCAAATGTATATAAAGCAGCATAGAACCCGAGCACACCATGACCTTTACTAAGAATAAATCTATCTCTATCAGCTAATTGTTTATTTTTAACATCATATTTAAGAATGCAATCGTAAAGCACTGCTAGAGATTCAACCATCGATAAGCCTCCCCCAAAGTGAGCGCTGGTTCCACAGTCATACCCCATCTGAATCATAGTTTTTCTCATTTGAAGAGATAATTGAGACAATCTTTTTTGACTGAATCTATTCCTCATATTAAACCCCCATCAACACGAATAGTTTGACCAGAAATATAGGATGACATCTCAGATGAGAGAAAAAGTGCGACTTCAGCAATTTCAGATGGCTTAGCTAGTCTCGAAAGAGAGATACTCGACAATGCTTTCTGAACAGCATTGTCATCCATTTGATTTGACATGTCAGTTTTAGTAATACCTGGAGCTATAGAGTTTACTCTTATATTATACCTCCCCAACTCAGATGCCATTGCTTTAGAAGAATACATAAAAGCAGCTTTGCTGGAGCCATAACCAACTGTGCCCTTATCTCCTATAAGTCCAGAAGTTGATCCAATATTAACAATTGACCCTGATTTATTTTTAATCATATTTTTAACTAGCAATTGTGTAAACTGAACTTGCGCAAAAAAATTTATATTGAAAAGTTCATACATCTTTTCATAAGAGAGCATCTGAAACAATGAGCCATGAGCCAAACCTGCATTGTTAATAATGATATCGATTTTTTGCGTTTTAGAAAGAATGGTCTTGGCAGCATCTTTGATTGAGTTTTGATTGCTAAAATCAAAATATATAGGCTCAATGACAACATTAAATTCGTTAGAAAGACTAAACATAAAATCTGAAAACTCCTCAGACGCTTCTCTGGCACAGGCAAATATATTGCAGTTATTTTTTGCAAACAGCTCAAGGATTGATTTACCTATACCTCTGTTTGTTCCAGAAATTACAGCAGTTTTATTATCTAATAACTTCATGGGTTTCTGTAAATTTTTCCTCTATTAAAAACTGGCTCTAAGATAGTGAGATCTATGTCCTCTATTATATTACCTTCAGGGAAAGGTGGGAGAGTTTTTAAATTTAATGCTTGTCTATTTTCACTGTTAAGGTAATAAAATTCAGTAATTAGGAAAGCAATATGATTAAAAAATCTGAAATTTTTAATCTTAGTTTTTTGAATAATTTTCTGTAAATTCTCAATTGAAAGGAGCTCTAGATCTCTAATGTGATTTTCATTTGCAGTTTCAATGATGAGTGAGCTAAATTTATCAGCGATAATTGTATACTCTTTTGTTCCAAGGATTTCTTCTAGATCAATGCTGCTGCCTCCCTTAATACCAATTTCTATGTTAGGGGGAATAATGGTATCAAGTAAAATACTAAAAGCTAATTTTTTATTCATCTTTATTTTTGAAGATTCCTCCGAACAATTTTATCTGTTAAATACAAGGCCACTGCCTGGATGGTTGAAGTTGGATTAACTCCTCCAGAGGTTGGAAAAATGCTGCTGTCTACTACATATAAATTCTCAACGTCATGGCACATTCCATCTTGATTGACAACAGAATTTCTTGGATCTAATCCCATTTTAGTTGTTCCCATCAAATGCCAACCAGTTTTTCTAACAGGGCCAAATGAAAAAGTTTTTGATGCACCAGATTCGGTCAAAACTTCTTTAGCACGATCAATGCCATAAGACATCATTTTTTTTGTATTGTTCCCCATTTTGTATATTATTTTTGGAGCCGGTATGCCGTGAGAATCACGTAATGTTTTATCTAACAGAACCTGATTGCTTTCTTCTGGTAAATCCTCGCAAATTATCGAAATTCCGATTGTAGACCCCATAAATTTTTTAAAACTCGCATGATGGTTTTCACCCCAAGGAATAGTTCTTCTTTGGATGCCTGAAATTGCAAGCTCTACTGGGCCTGGAGCTCTGAGAATTTGCATTGTAAAACCTCGTTTAAACCCTCTTTCAAGGTTGGTTTCATAAAACTCTTGGCTTTGAATACAGCAACCATGGGGACCGATATGAGAATTGATATTCCTACCAAAAACTCCCTCAACAAAACCTAACGGATGCATCATTAAATTTTTACCAACCAGTCCAGATCTATTCGCCAATGAAGAATCAGATACTTTTGATTTTGAGTTCAATAACAGTCTCGGTGTTCCAACACCGTTGCAGGCTAAAATAACTATCATTGCTGATAGCGAACATTTTTTTCCATTCTTATCAAAATAATTAACTCCTTTAACTTTATCATTTTGATCTGTTATCACCTCTTTTACCCTAGCTTCAGTAATCAGCTTAACACCATTTCGGATAGCTTCAGGCCAATAAGTAATATCAACGCTGCCCTTAGCTCCTTGAGGGCAACCAGAATTACAAGGCCCAAGGTTTATACAGCTTGCTCTTCCGTTTTTTTCTCTTGTGAGAATTGCACTGTACGATGGCCACCAGTGCCATCCTAGTTTATTGAAGCCATTTCCCATTATTTCTGCTATCGATCCAAGGCCGATAGGTGGTAATAAGTTTGTAATTTCAGGATATGCCGGATCTCCCTCTAGTCCAGAAACTCCCATCATTTGATCATTCAAATTATAATATTTTTCTAGATCTTGATATTGAAATGGCCAGTCTGAGCCTACATTATCTAAAGAATATGCACTGAAATCAGATGGATGCATTCTTGGAAAATGGCCAGAATAAAGGATAGTGCTTCCGCCTACTGCATTGTAATTTGCAATTGAAATTTGAGACTCATGATCGTTTATCGGGTAATCTGAAGGAAGATTGCGTTCATTGGGAAATGGGCTGTATTCCCTAGTTCTGTGAAATTCCCAATCTTCTTTAGTGCTGGGGTATTTACTTGGATCAGTCCATGAACCCTGCTCTAAACATACTATTTTTTCAAAATGCTTGCTTAAATTCCAAGCAGATGCTGCTCCACTGGCACCAGCACCGACAATTAAAACATCGCAGCTATCCTGCATTGTCTAGAGCTTTTTCTTTGGAAGAAACTCTTCTAAGATTTCTGGAATAGTAATTAACATGTCGGCTTCACATGCAATTTCTCCATTGGTTATACCGTAACCCTTTCCTTTGCATATTCCTCTTTTCCAAGACAAAACCTCAGTTTCAATAACAAACTTGTCGCCAGGCAATACCTCTTTTCTGTATCTGACCGTGTGAGAAAGAGCGTGCGTGACGCCACCCTTCAAGCCATCTTGAGTAGTAATTGCAACTGTTAACATTTGAGCTAATGCTTCTAGCTGAAGTGCACCAGGCATATTTGGATGCCCAGGAAAATGCTTTGGGAAATACCACTCATTAAGTGTTAAATTTTTGAATCCTTTGGCATATTTTCCTGGCAGAACTTCGTCAACATGATCAATCATCAAAAACGGGTATCTATTAGGTTGATATTCTTGTAGCTCAATAGAATTTAATGAAAATGGTTTTTTGTTCATGGCAAGGATATTTTTTATTTTAAATTTTAACTGATTTGAATAATTCTAGATAGGGTTCTAATAAGATCATATCCATCCCAAACAATCCCTATATCCAAGGCTGATCCAATAGGAGTTATCCTATCAACCCCAGTTGGCTTATGAGTTTCAATAAATTGCTTAAATTGAAATTTAGAAATTCCGAAATAGCTCAAGGTTTGAAATTTTTTATCAATATAAGGAATTAGTTCTGACAAGTCTTTAATTCTTGTCTCTAGAACATATCCGGAATTAATTTCAAATGTATCTAACTTTTGAAAATTATTAGATATGTTTTGAGTAAATAAATACCCATTATGAAGTTTAATAGAATTTAATTTTTCACTTTTTATAGAATGTATGCATGCGTTATTAAATTTAGAAATAACCTGGCTTGGCTGAATTGAATAATTTTTTCTAGAATATTCAGAAACGTCAGCCCATAATTTCTGCTGAATTTTGGTGAAAGATTTATCAGTCCCTCCGTGCCAGAAAAATACTCTTGGAGAAGAGCATGCATTTTGATCCATTAAGAAAATATCATTAAATACATTATGAATAAATCGTTTATACTCTTTATCATTTAAAGCAGATAAAGCATTTACGTCAATTATTGATCCTGAGTATCGATCACTAAAAACTACATCGACAGACCTTTCTTTAGAGCGCGTTCTTTTTAATGCACTTACTGATTGATCTCCTCCCCAAATTATTCTTGCATCCGCATTTTCCGAAAATAATTCAGTTAAATATTGATCGCTGCTGTCATAATTTATAAAAATAGTACTTTGAAAAATTTCAGGGTAGCCTTTAACAGTTTCATTAAAAATATCAAGAAAAATACCAATTTGATCAAATCCCTTAGATGGAATTCTTACAATATTTGAATTACCAGCTAACAAGGAAAAAACAAAGGAAAAAGCAAAATTCATTGGAACATTAGATGGCGCCACGTGAAATGCAAGGCCTAGACCAAGCCTAACCTCTATATCATCATAAAAATTTTTTAAAGTCTTTATATTGGATGGCCTACACCAATAACCAAAAGTCACAAGATCCGGAAAATTTTTTGCATTGTTATTACTTAAAATATTTTTAGAAAAAGATTTTAAAAAGGCTATCCTTTCTTGAGCAAAGGGTTGGGATATATTAAGTACCACATCCCTATTATTTGAAAAAAATTTTAAAGACTTGCTCTTAGGTATTTTGATAAGTGTCACTGCAGCCCCTGATTTCAGCATTTTTTACTCTGCCATAAATTTCAAAATATTTTCCATTTCTACCACACTTGCAATCATCTTCACCAACTATCGCCCCCATATCTTCAGACAAAATTGAATGGCCAGGATAGCTCTCAGGCAATAAAGAAATTAGTTGTATTAAGCCACTTTCTCCATGCGGTAATTCCTCAAAGGAAATTGGATCTCTTATAATTACTTCAGAAAAATTTGATGTATGAATATTTCCAAATTCACATTCAAAAAATATTGAACCGGTTTGCTCAACCATTCCATAATAATTATAAACATTGTTAATACCGAGAAACTCCTTGAATACTTTTTTAAAATGATTATTAGACACCTCTAGATCATTAAGCTTTTTCCATCCGCCCCCATGAATAACAACAGCATTTTTAAAACTAAATTTTTTATTAAGTTTCTGTAATGGAAGCAACAAATGCTGCCATATCATAAAAGTAAATCCAAAAAAAAGAATTTTTTTGTTTTTGTTGGCCAAACATATTTCTTCGAGACGCTTTATTGAGATTTCCATGTCATCATCTAAAATAAATTCTCTGCCTTTGCCAAATCTTGAAAACCCAAGTATTCCTGCACCACGAGCTGAAAAACTTTTCCTATCTGATATCACACTTTCAGCATCTATGACATAAAAAGGTAGCCTCTCTGATCCTATAAAATCACAAACAATTTTGTTCAGAATTTTAGATTGATTAAAGGCCGTTTTCTTATCTAAGAAGATTCTTGAAACAGCTTGCCCTGATGTTCCGCTAGAAGTCATAGTTCTGGAAATTTGATCTTTTTTGATTGAAAGCAAATCAAAATTTTTAAAAATTTGGACTGGAATAAATGGAATAGATGGAAGATCATCAGCATCCACTTTATCATCAAATAGACTTTCGATAATTCTTCTGTACTCAGGACATTTATTATAATGATGTTTTGATAAAGCGTTAGATGAGGTAACTATATAATTTTCTTTATCATTTTTTGATAATGAAAATGGCTCCTTAAAAAATTCCTCACTAAAAAAATTCATGCTTTAATTTAATTCCTTGTACTGAATTTTACCTGATTTATTTCTAGGTAATTTGCTCACAATGTTTAATTTAATTGAGCTTGGATGAACTTTTAAAAAACGCGAAACAAGTTTTTTTATATCAGCTATTTCAAAGTCTATACCATTATCTTCTATGTGTATCTGCAAATGATCATCTGATCCGGCAGCAGCAGAAATCAATTGATTTTTAGAGAGAAAGTTTTCAATATCATCAAGATTAACTCTATTACCAAAAATTTTAATAAATCTTTTTTGACGACCAGCAATATAAATAAAACCCTCATCGTCAATCCGAGCCAAGTCTCCAGTATATAAAATTTTCATATTCTGATCACCTGAAGATAAATCCCTCCAAGATTTAGCATAACCCATGGAAACATTTGAACCTGAGTAAACTAAATTACCAGTGGCATTAACATCGATGACTTTATTTCCATCATCATCTTCTAACCAAAACATTCCATCAGGTATAGCTATGCCAACACTATCAGGTTTGCTAAGCAGAAAATTAGGGGGCAAATAAGACATTCTTGCAGTTGCCTCAGATTGACCATACATTATATAAAAATCAATGTTTTTCTCTAAACATTTTTGACCGATTGATAAAGCTAGATCTTCAGAAAGTTTTCCGCCAGCCTGAGTAATTTTTGTTATGCATGAAATCTCCTGACTAAAAAAATTCAATCTTTCTAACATTTGGAATGTATATGGAACGCCTGATAAAGAAGTAGGCTTAAATCTTTCAAACGCATTCCAAAAACTCTTTTCGAGGACAGATGCATTTGTTAAAACTATTGATGATCCTGCATACAGATGAGTATTCAAAATAGATAACCCAAAAGTATAATTCATAGGCAATGAAGTAATGGGTAAATCATTAGAATCAATTGCTAGGTACTTTATAATTGATTGGGTATTTGAAAGTAGATTTTCATAGGATAATTTTACTAACTTAGGACTTCCAGTAGACCCAGATGTAGTTATAAGCAACGCAAGATCATCATGAATATCATTCTGCAGTGATAAAGAGGATTTCTCGTAAAGAGAAAACTGGCCAATTTCTAGGATCTTTTTATACCCAGAGGGTGTGCTTTCTTTTTGGCAAAAAATATACCTGGTTGAATAAAGCTTTGCATAAGAACATAACTTAGCTTGCTCAACATTATCTTCAAGCAGTATTGGTACAATTTTTGATCTGATGCAAGCTACATAACATGCGATAGCTTCCTTTGAATTACTACACTCAAGTGCAATCGTCTCTCTGGATAGTAAACAGGCACTTATTTTATTTGAAATCTTTAGGAGTTCTGAATAGGAAACATCTTCATTTTGAAATTGATGAAATGCAATATGATCATTGAAGGACTCAAGATGATCAAACAATGAAGACACCCCAGTTTTTAAAATGAAATATTATATTTAGATAATAGCTCTTTACCTTTATTGTATGACTCAAAATCAATAATATCGTCCATCTCCATTGTGATTTCAAATGCATCTTCTAAACCGGCAATCATACCCATATGACCCACAGAATCCCACTCAGGAATACTTTCATATACAAGATCATCATTTAGATCGGACTCACCAATGCTAAATGAATCAACAAATACTTGATTATATTTTTCTAGGTTGCTGCTCATAATACTTGTTACTCCATTATACTTTTTTAAATACTTTTTTATTGAGATTCCTTTTCATCGGTCGTGCCGGGTTGCCCAAGGCGATCATGTTATCAGGAATATTATTATACACAACAGATCCCATGCCAATTATCACATTTGATCCTATCTGGACACCTTCTTTAATCTGAGAACCCATACCAATATATGATGATAGTCCAATTTTAACATTTCCACCGATATTAACCTTGGATGAAATCACACTATGCGCGCCTATTTTAGCATCATGACCAATAACAGATTGGGTATTCAAAAAAACGTTCTTTCCTATTCTTGATTGATTCTGAATAGAGCATTGAGGTGAAATAATAACTCCCCTAGATAGTTTTGCTGAGGAGCTAATTATTGATGAGGGGCAAATAACTGTTGCAAATTTTTTATTATCTGAACTCAAGCTCACATATATTTTCTTTCTTATTTCAGGCTCACCATTTGCAATGAGGAATTCATCATTAGTGCCTAAAATTTTTTTAAACCTAGAGCTATTTTTATTATAAGCAGGGATACCATTGACAAAGAAACTCCCACGGGCTGAGAGTGAATCATCTATAAAATTTATTTCTTTATAATTAGATTTAATTAAATTAAATCTATTACAGATATCATATATCTCTCTTCCGAGACCACCCGCACAATAAATAAATAACCTCATTAAGATAATTAAAAAATGAATATATTAGTTATTTATTATAGTACAAGATCACAAATTTCTTGAAATGTGCTATGGATGAAGATTTGCTGGAACGAAATGTACAATCTCAGCTTCAGCAAATACTTTGGTTGATTCAAAATTATAAATCTTACATGAGGCTTTTGTAAGTCCTCTTTTGGAGGATTGTATTGTTGCGATTGTCTTTATTTTTATGGGTGTATCTCGAATAGAAATCTTCTCCTTTAACTTAACATTAAACTGATGAATTAACCCTTTTGATTCATTTGCATCCTGTGCAGCGTATATTGCAAGCATAGAAGTTTGAAGCATGTTTTCTGTTAAGAGAACGCCTGGCATAGTTGGAGACATTCTGAGATGAGATTTAAAAAACCAATCATTTTCTCTTATCAGTAGAGAAGTAACGGATTCGATGCCAGGATTTATATCCACAACATTGTCAATAAATAAGAATGGTGGATATATATCCAAAATTTCCTGTATTTTCAATATATCCATTAAATTACTAGCATTTAAAAGTTAGACTTTTAAAATACAATGACATATCTGCCCATTTTTTTTTCTTTTTCCCAGCCTTTAATGTGTGTCTCAAGATCCTCAAAAGCTATTGATGTTGTAATATCAGAAATCTTTTTATCATTGATCATCTTATCAATAAGGCTAAAAGCCTTCTCTTTTCTCCACTCGCTAGCAATTTCTGCTCCAGTACCAGTAATTGAAATGCCTCTCATGATAAAAGGTATTACTGTCAAATTTTCTATATTTTGAGAACGAACTAAGCCCGCAGATGCAGCTGCACCACCAAATTTCAAGCGTTTTAAGCCAGATACCAAGACATCACCCCCAATCGAATCAATAAAGGCGTCATATTCAGACTTCAATAAATTGGGTTTAATATTTAATACAAAATTTTGTACATCAATTATCTTAGATGATCCTATATGTTTAAGAAATTTTTCTTTTTGATCAGATATATTTGAAATGCTGGATACCTCCCAGCCCAAATTACTAGCAAGGATTATTCCCAACGAACCAACACCTCCTGAAGCACCAGATATAATGATTTTTTTTCCTTCTCCAGAACTACAGTTTAATGAGTGATGAATTGAAACCATGCCAAGCGAGGCTGCCAAACCAGCTGTGCCTATTGCCGCAAATGATTTGAGGTCCCAGGAACTTGGGATCTTTTGTATATTTTTTTCATTTACAACAACAAATTTAGACCAACCACCTGGCTTTAGAGAGTTAGCAGATGCAGCCCAAACACCAACCTTATCCCCAGATTTAAAATTAGTTGAATTAGATTTTAGTACTGAGCCGCTTAAGTCAACTCCGGGACAATAAGGAAACCTTCTTATAACCCCAAGATTACCCTTGTAAGCAAGAACATCCCTGAAGTTAATACTGGAAAATGCACTTTTTACCAACACCTCGCCATCTGATAATTCAGGAACATCAGCATCCAAAAGCTCAAACTGTAAACTTTTATTATCAGATTGATTTACTGACCAGTATTTATTTTGGAGGTTCAACTCCGTCCTCCTTATGTCCAGCTCTATTAATTAAAACCCTAAAAGTTAAAATTATTATATACAAATCCAGTTTAATTGAGAGATTTTTTACATAAAAGACATCATAACCATATTTAGAGTTCCAACTTAATCCATCCCTACCTTTTACTTGCGCAAGCCCAGTTATTCCTGGTCTTACCTCATGTCTACGTATATTATTTTTACGGTATTTTTCAATATGATTTTTTAATAAAGGCCTGGGTCCTATCAAACTCATTTCACCTCTAAAAACATTAAATAAATTTGGAAGCTCATCAAGACTTGATAACCTAAGGATGCGACCAAAAGTTGTTATTTCAACATCTCCATGGCTCCATTTACCAAGAATATTTTTTTTTGTAGCACTTGGCACCATGGTTTTAAATTTTATAATGCTAAAAGGCTTCAAATCTTTTCCAAATCTTGTTTGCAAGAAAAAAGGGTTGCCTTGGACGAAGAAAAAATTAATTATACTTATGGTAGATAATAGTGGGAATAAAACTACTAATAAGATTATTGAAGAAATTATATCGATAAAGCGTTTGATTGATTGATACATGTTGAAGCTTTTAGAATTTAATCTTAAGTTGCCATCATTAATTATTTCTGATTATAGTAAATAAAAAAGTAGTTTCTTTATAATATTATGAAATATTGAAGTACTTATATATTGCAATAAGTATAAATTAAAGAAATATATAAGATTTATAATGATAAAAAATCTATTTAAGAAAAAAGAAACAATTGAAATTCTAAGTTCAAATGAAGCAGATATTGCTTTAAGACTAATGCTTGAGATTGCAATCAGTGATGGAAGTCTTGATGCTTCTGAATTAAAACTCATTGAAGAAAGGGCTGATAGCAGAGTATCTGGGAATGAAAAAGCTAGCAATATTATAAGAAGAATTATTCATGAGACTGAAAAATCTGTTTCGTTTTATCCAACTATAAAAAAAATTAATGAAACTCATTCTCATGATAAAAAAATAGAACTGTTAACGGTCTTATGGGAATTAGTAAAGGCAGATTCTAAAATTGATCCTTATGAAGAAAATTTATACTTTAAGATTGCTGAATTAATTAAAATAAAACGAACCATTGCTAACAAAATTAAGCAACAAACAACCTAAGGCTTATTTATATAAATTGGTGATGACCAAGCCCTTTCATTGGTCATGCTCAAACAATCATCATTAAAATCGTTTCTAAAGCTTCCTTTACAAAGTTCAAAGCTTTCCCCCTGAGATAGAGGCGACCCATTGATCGCGGGCGTTGCTCTTTGAATTGCTCTTACATAGTAAACACTGTCTCTAGAGAAATTATCATCTTCAAATTTAACAATGCATTCACCACTTCCCTGACATGGAATTGTCTTCCATGGATCTTTAATCAAGGGACTTATTGCTTCTCCAGCATAAGCTTGTGGCGTAATCTTTATAACTTCTATTCGTTCAATTATTTCCCGCACATCACTTGGGTTATAACACTCGCCTGCACATAAGTATTCGAGTCGATCGGGAGACAGAGAATCTATGGACTCTTCAGAACAACCTGGTTTTTGTTTAAAGCTACCTGCAGCTTTAACGATAAATTGTGGATTTTGAATCATGGTAATCTCAGAACCCATGGGAACTTTTCCCTCAGGGGAATTTATGAGATCAAACCATAATAAAATTCTAGGACCACTAGTCCCATAAACATTTTTATTCTTTAATGCAGTCCAAATTTCATCTTTTCCTCTGCCCTTTGAATGCACGGCTAAAATACCTCCAGGATATACAAAACTCGAGACTCTCTCGCTATCTGGTTGACTTTCGCCCGGAGTAATTTTAGGAATTTCTGGAAAATTTGGATCTTCAGCTTTATTTTGATACTCCCAAATTTTTGATTTAACTCCCGTGGCAAATGTCATCTTTCTTCTTTCGTATTGCTTATAACCTGTTCCAGGTCTTGCGGTATGATCATCTGTAGAGGCGATGAATCCAAAATTATATCTATCTGGTGAATCTTGAGACTGATCAAAATTAGATATTGCTAGAGCATATTGAGCCGATTGTTTTGGTCTATAGTTAAAAGCTGGTTTAAAACAATCAGTGCATTGATCACAATTTAACCACTCTTCAGGTTTGGCTTCTGGGAAAACCATATGAGTATAAGGGCCTCCAGCTAAAGTGTATTGCTTTGCAAGTTCAACTCTTGCATCACACTCTTCTGTTGTCAGTCCATCACAACGTTTTTTTTGCATTTCGCCGGCTTGCCAACAGCATGGAAGAAAATCCTCAGTTGGCTCGGGACAACTCATTGTCTGATTTTGCAGAAAATTAGCAGATGCAATATCTCTATACTCTTCGCTATTGCCATGACCAGACATAATTTCTAGAAGAATTTGCTTCTCTAAATCATGTCCTTCATCATTCAGGCGATTATCCCAAGAAGCTCCCAACGGGACATGAAAACCCCATGATTGCCCATGTGGGATCACAATACTATCGGTATTCCATTCATCTAATTTAGAAAAAAGCTCTCTAGGGGTTCTGGCATACTCATAACAATCTAGGGGAAGTTCCTTAGAGTCAACTTCCTCTTCACAATAAGGGATATTCCTGACCTCGTTCAAAAGCCAATTTAAATCTGAATACCTTTTGAAATTAAACACA
>Ga0255765_1004414_pt1 | contig 14096 bp, 12 predicted proteins | sample 041ome_8_FD_179965 | JGI IMG/M metagenome (GOLD analysis project Ga0255765, IMG submission 179965) | Coastal salt marsh microbial communities from the Groves Creek Marsh, Skidaway Island, Georgia - 041407BS metaG (version 2) | ecosystem: Environmental > Aquatic > Marine > Intertidal zone > Salt...
TCAATACAGTTGCAATCAACCTTGGATTCATTGGAACAGGAGGACAGATCACCGATACGAAAGTCATCTATTATCGGTCTAGATCCAGATCAATTACTAGATCTGCGTATTATCTATCCAGAAAATTTCCGTGAATTAGTGTATTCCGATATGCACTCTGTCCTGAAGCCACGGAAAGGAAAATATGGTTTAGTCGACTACGAAAAGGTATTCTGTGCGCAAAAGGGAATAAATTCAAACATATTCGACCTTCGTGAAGTAAATCGTACTAAAGGTGCAATGGTTTTAGTTCGACCAGACCAATATGTCTCAACTGTCCTGCCGATTGATGCGACAACAGAATTGTTCGGTATTCTGGAAGATGTTTGGCCAAATTTAAATGTATAAAAGAGGTGGCAGACAGCAACAAATAAATGCTCATGGAATAACGCTCATTCAATAGGCCTTAGGAGTAAAAGTTGCGAAATGAGTTCATTTGAAATCTTAGATTATATCGGGGTTGCGCTATTTGCGGCGACGGGGGCACTATCTGCATCGCGTAAAGAACTCGATATTGTTGGCTTTATTTTTCTAGCTTCCGCGGCAGGCATTGGTGGAGGTACTGTAAGGGATTTAATACTCGGCGTCCCTATTTTTGGATCGAAAACTCTATTCATTTGTGGGTTTGTTCAGGAACAGCACTGTTCATCTATTTCGCTGCACCATTCGTTGAATCACGCTACAAAGTTTTGTTATAGCTCGATGCAATTGCGCTTGCAGCGTACAGTATATTTGGAACTCAAAAAGGCATGTTATTAACCGGATCTGAAACGATAAGTATCGTCATGGGCGTATTTACCGGCGTATTGGGTGGGATTATTCGCGACATGTTGGCTCGCGAGAGATCAATTCTATTGAAAAGAGAAATTTACGTAGCTGCGAGCGCTGCCGGAGCGTGTGTGTTTTTAGGACTTCAGGGTTTGGGATTTATTTCTGTCGTTTCAGCATTAGCAGGGTTCATTTGTGTACTTATAATACGAGGAGGTACAATTATGTTTGGATGGAGATTACCTGCGTATAGATCCTTACCCGGTCGTGACCCTGAAGAAATAATGAAGTAAATATGCAAGCGATCAATTTTGTTCGGTACTTATTCATTATATGTCGCGTTCAATTCCACGTTGGAACATAATAGGCGATACAAATCGCTTAAGGCCTAAATTTATAAAAATTTTTCAAAACAATCTTTGGTTAGTCACTATGCGATGCATTTGTAGTTCACTTGGACTTTCCAATTCGCGGAATGCGCTGCACAGCTTTTGCTACAAAATGCACATAAACTCCAAGTACTACACCCTAAAAATCAGAACCAATCCCAAAGAGTCGCGCTACATCTACGCTCACTTTCGAATACCAGATCAGTTCTCGTAACAAATGACTTATGATCCAGCTGCGTTTGGCTGGCGTAAACAATATACACGACGCTATAGCTTAGGAGGCTACTATGAAAGCCATGAGGAACTTTTGGGCGCGTGAATGGTTAATGAGAGATATTGGCTCACGACATGGTACCAATGATGTATCAACGATCATCAAAATTGCACAAGCTGCTGGTTTATTAGGTTCAAACGCGGAAATGACAGAGGCAGGCCAAATCTACGTGGCCGCTAATCGACATCGCGTTGAAGTGCTTAAAAACGATACGATCATTTATCCCCTCTGAACACTTATTTACTAAGGTTTGCAATGATAGAAACAGCTTATGGTCTGAACCACGCATTCACAGCACCACATCGTATAGCTACAAAAGTTGGCAGCGACATCTTGGACCACGGTGGCAATGCCATTGAGGCAATGGTTGCTGCCGCCGCTACAATTGCTGTCGTATATCCACACATGAATGGCATCGGTGGAGATGGCTTTTGGCTGATACATAAGCCAGGATCGAGCCCAATCTCGATAGCAGCTTGCGGACGCGCTGGTAGTCTTGCCACTCCAACATTTTATAAAAATCATGGATTTCATCATATACCGGCGAGGGGGCCACTTGCAGCACTCACTGTACCCGGAACAATCGATGGTTGGCGTCTTGCGCTTGAACAATCACAACAAAATTTTTCGCTCTCAGAATTGTTGGCACCAGCAGTTGCACTTGCCAAAAATGGAATTGCTGTAACTAAAAACCAATCTATTACGACTGAGGAGAAATTAAGCACCTTGGAGGATGTACACGGTTTTTCGAATATTTTTCTTTCGGATGGTCGTGTGCCACAACCAGGTGAGAAGATGGTACAATCAGCACTGGGCAATACGCTAGAAGCAATTGGATTGTATGGTACAAACTTCTTTTACAAAGGCGATATTGCCGAAACACATGCGGCTTTCTTAAAAGAACACGGAAGCCCCATCACACTTAAGGATATACAGAGCCAAAAGGCAGAAATTCTAAAACCTTTATCTATCCAAACTTCTAGCGGAACGTTATTCAACTTGGCACCACCCACCCAAGGGATGTCCTCTCTTGGAATTTTGGGAATCTTCGATCGTCTCAATATTAAAGAACCAGAAACCTTTGAACATATTCACGGATTGATTGAAGCCACCAAGCGCGCATTTATTGTTCGCAATGCGAAATTGGGAGACGCCGCACATATGGAATATCCTCCCGAACATTATCTCACAGACGACTATCTAACCGGCGAAGCAGCAAAAATAGATTTTTCTACTTCGCTCTCATGGCCATATGAACCAAAGGACGGTGATACGATTTGGATGGGGGCAACCGATAAAGACGGCATTTCAGTCAGTTTTATACAATCGGTCTTCTGGGAATTCGGTTCAGGACTTACCTGTGCAGACACTGGAGTATTTTTTCAAAACCGTGGTGCAGGTTTTTCGTTAGATCCAGGCCCCAACCAATTGGCACCAGGTAAACAACCATTCCACACGCTCAATCCTGCGATGGCACTTTTGAATGACGGGCGCGTTCTTTCGTATGGTACCATGGGCGGCGAGGGACAACCTCAAACACAATCTGCGCTGTATACCCGTTATGCTCAATTCGGTAGTTCATTACAGCAAGCCATCACAATGCCTCGGTGGCTTTTGGGCAAAACCTGGGGTGATGCAACAACAACCCTAAAATTTGAGGAAAACTTTGACACAGACATCATTGATCTCATGCGTGGTGTTGGCCATGAGGTAGAACTCGTTCCATCGTTTAATAGTATGATGGGACATGCTGGAGCCATAGTTCGACATGAAAACGGCACAGTTGAAAGTGCAAATGATCCACGTTCAGATGGGTGGGCTTACGCACGTTAATCCTTGTATTTGGAAGTATTGGGTTAGCTCACTGGGTGGACCTCAATGTCCAAGATGAACGCAGTATCATCTCGCGGGTGTCGCACGCGAATCCGCTGACTACATTATTTGGCTCATAACGCCGACAAGTCTATAAAAGTGTATTTTTGATGTGAAGAATTCTCACAAAGAACAGTGTTCTTTCACTAATTTTCGGAACCAATGGTTGTTCTGAGTACGCACAATCTCGATCAAAAGTGCTTGCAAAGCGGAACACTTTGGAATTACCTACTTTCGTCTGGCAATAAAGGCATTGCGCGCTGCTGCTAGTATCACGGTGATTGGTTGAACCGTTCGTGCGCTCCATCCATTCCGTGATTTCAGTTCGAGTAAAATCCGACGGAAAGTTTGGCATGGAGAGGTGCAGTATGCTTATTAATAACCAGCTCGAGAAATGGGATCGCGAGAATTTCTTTCATCCTTCTACACATTTGGCTGACTTTGCACGCGGAGACCTTGCTCAACGAATTATTGCAAATGGTGAAGGCTGCTACATCACAGATACCGAAGGGCGAAAGAGTCTCGATGCATTTGCTGGCTTATATTGCGTCAATGTTGGATACGGGCACAGCGAAATCTCAGATGCCATCGCTGAGCAAGCGAAAGAGCTTGCGTATTACCATGCGTATGTAGGTCATGGAACGGAAGCTTCGATCACACTCTCCAAAATGATATTGGAGCGTGCCCCAAGCCATATGTCAAAAGTCTACTTTGGCCTATCAGGATCAGATGCAAACGAAACCAACATCAAGCTTGTTTGGTACTACAACAACGTATTGGGGCGACCCGAAAAGAAAAAGATTATCTCTCGCTGGCGCGGTTACCATGGGTCTGGTTTGATGACGGGTTCATTGACAGGCCTCGATTTGTTTCATCAAAAATTCGATCTGCCGTTACAAAACGTATTTCACACAGAGGCACCTTATTTTTACAGGCGTGCTGATATGGGAATGGATGAACAACAATTTGTAGAACACTGTGTTAACGAACTTGAGGAACTTATCAATAGAGAGGGGAACGACACTATCGCAGCGTTCATCGGCGAGCCCGCTTTGGGAACTGGTGGATTAGTGCCCCCACCTCAGGGATATTGGCCGGCCATTCAGGCTGTTCTAAAAAAATACGACATCCTTCTCATTGCTGACGAAGTTGTGACCGGCTTCGGCCGACTAGGCTCAATGTTCGGTTCTGATCATTACGACATGCAGCCAGATCTAATCACTATCGCAAAAGGCCTCACCTCAGCCTATGCACCACTTTCCGGTTCAATTATCAGCGATAAAATGTGGAAGATATTAGAACAAGGAAACGATCAATACGGGCCAATTGGTCATGGATGGACATATTCTGCGCACCCTATTTCTGCCGCTGCCGGAGTGGCAAATTTAAAGTTACTTGACGATTTGAATTTGATTCAAAATGTCAAAGAGGTCGGTCATCACTTCAAAAGTGCACTCATCGATGCAGTAGGCGACCATATGAATGTGGGAGAGGTGAGAGGCGAAGGACTGATGTGCGCTGTGGAACTTGTCGCAGATAAGGTCGATCGCGCATTTTTCAAAGCAGATCAAAAGATAGGTTATCAAGTTGCTGCAGCTTTATTATCACATGGCGTTATTGCACGCGCAATGCCGCAAGGCGACATCATCGGCTTTGCACCCCCCTTCTGCATCAGCAAAGCTCAGGCAGAAGAAGTGGCGCAGAAGTTAGCTAAGAGTATTAAAGATGTATTGGGTTGAGCTTCGTAAGAAACGAGGATCCTGAGTAGGGATCGAATAAATTTCAACTATATGTCAGGATATAATTTTCACTTCTGTGGGTTAAAGGAAGCTGCCGTTACCCTGTTCCAATATGAAGACAATCGAGCATCTTCTACATGCTGTCCGCGTATCAAAGCACCATCTTCAACCTTAGGATAAATTTGGTCTGCCAAAACGATTTGGCTCCCTGATAATCTCCTTACGATATGCCGACGCGTCAACTCATTTGTGTGCGATAATCCAGCAGCCTCCAGTAGCTCTTTTAGGGCATACCGCGTATTACGCTGAAAATTATATACTCGTTTAGCACGAGACTCTACGTCTAAAGCGCGATAGCGCTTTTTATCCATGGTAGCCACACCTGTCGGGCAATGACCCGAAGAGCAATCTCGTGCTTGTATGCAGCCCAGAGAAAACATGAACGGTCTTGCCATATTACACCAGTCGGCACCAAGCGCGCAAATCCTTACAACATCATATGCGCTGACTAACTTACCCGATGCAGCTATTTTTACTCGATCTCTAAGCCCAGCGCCTTTTAAACTGTTATCTACAAAAACAACGGCATCACGGAGCGGACACCCTAGGTGATCTGTAAACTCCACTGGCGCAGCACCAGTCCCACCTTCAGAGCCATCAACCGTTATAAAATCAAGTACGATATCTGTTTCGACCATTGTTTTAACAATCGCTATGAGTTCCCAAGGATGACCAATACAAAGCTTGATACCCACTGGCTTACCTCCAGAAAGATCGCGCAACTTGTCAGCAAATTTAAGTAATTCTATGGGGCTTGAAAATTCTGAGTGACTATGTGGCGATATAACATCCGTGTAAGCTTCAACACCCCTTGTGTCCGCTATCTCTGGGGTCACTTTTGGCGCAAGTAACATCCCCCCATGTCCGGGTTTTGCCCCTTGGCTTAATTTGATTTCTATCATCTTTACTTGGTCTAGTTTTGCTTTTTTAGAAAACTTTTCAGGATCAAAACGGCCATCAATCGTTCGACAACCAAAGTACCCAGTGGATATTTGCCAAATAGTGTCCGCACCACCCAGTTCATGATATTTCGATAATGATCCTTCGCCCGTATTGTGTGCGAAACCGCCTAACTTAGCACCGGAAGACATTGCTTGTATTGCATTCGGGGACAATGAGCCAAAGCTAGTCCCAGAAATATTCAAAACGGAAATAGAATATGCATTCGGCCCGGAACCAACCAAAACACGGAAATCGTTATCCGTAATCTTCGTTGGATTAATAGAGTGGTTTAGCCACGTGAAATCATCAGAATACTGATCTTTATCGGAGCCAAAAGGACGAGCTGCTAGAAGTGATTTTGAACGTTGATAGACCATCGACCTCTGATTTCTTGAGTACGGTAACTCGTCATTATCGGACTCCCAGAAATACTGACGCAATTCTGGTCGTATAGATTCAAAGAAGAACCTAAATCGGCCAATAAGCGGGAAATTTGCAAGAACCGGCCGAGTCTTCTGAAAAAAATCATACAAACCTGTGAAAAATAAACCGAACGAGGCAAAGCATATTAACTGAAACCAGATATTATTAGATGCAAAATAAAGAGAAATAACACCCACAACAGCGGTGTATAGAAGTGCTGAGTACCGGCTCCAAAATATATTCATAGTCCCAACCATCATATTTTCATCCTGAAACCAGATTACTGCACATATGTTTGATTGGTAAACCTTTCATAAAAACTGTGTTCTTTAACTAGGTTGCCCACAGAGTGTAGAACACCAGAATTCCAACAAACGAACACATGAAAAAGCATGTGTTTAATGTGTTTTTGATGTTTTACATAGTTTGGGTTCAGGTCCATCGCTCAAGTCCACAGCTCGTTCATGAATTTGGTCTTCCACATTTCTCAGTGAACGTGGAAAGCTCACGTACAGCATTACCGTAAGTTGGATCATCTCTGGGCTGGCTTTGAAACAGCTAAAGGCAACAGGATTGGGCATAGTGAGCTGATTAATTTCCAGCGAGCCGTCGGGCAAGATAGTTATTGTTGCAGGTCCCGGAGCACTAAGTTTATATTCAGAAACGTATTGTAATCAAACGTTTGTTTCGAATGACATCCAACGACCATCTATTAATTCTTGCAGAATTTAAACTTAACAAGTCGCCGACGTGAGATATTTTAGCGCCATTTATTGAAGCTATAATATCCGACTCTCTTAAGCCTAAGCGTTGCGTTAGATTAGAAACTTGAGTCAACATAACGCCCGTCGATCTCAAAGATAATTTGAAATCATTTATAAGTTTTGGGTTAACTTGAGCAACAGTTGACCCAAAAAACGGTCCATTACTTTTCACATACACTAATTTCGCTATTGGTTCATCAGGCGCATTACGTAAGCTAATTTCAACTGATTTTTTTTGATCGCTGCGCAGGAAAGATACCGAAACGCTAGTCCCAACCCCTAGTATTGCCAAACGATAGCTCAACTCCAACTCGGAATTGAGCTCGTAGCCCTGAACGGATAATATTACGTCACCTATCCGCAAACCAGCACGATAAAATTCGCTTTGTGGATGTATATCAGTAATTAGCAGTCCAGTAGGATACCGCATGTTCAATGCATTCGCGACCGACTGATTGATATCTTGAACTTCTATACCAGCCCAAGGTCTTTCAAAGACTGACTTACCACTTTTTGCCTGCTCGACATATTTAGCAACAAGGTTGGCAGGAATTGCAAAGCCAATACCATTTGAACCGCCCGACTTTGTAAGAATGGAAGTGTTAATTCCAATGAGTTTTCCCGTCATGTCTACCAGCGCACCGCCGGAGTTTCCTGGATTGATAGGTGCATCTGTTTGAACGAAATAACCTGAATTTAAATCACCCCGAAGAACACTTTGAGATAAACCTGATACAATACCACTTGTTATAGATTGCCCGATCCCGAATGGATTTCCAATAGCGAGAACCAAGTCACCCACCAATACCTTATCTGTGTCGCCAATCTCAATTGCATTAAGCCCACTAGGATTGATTAATCGAAGTACTGCCAAATCTGCCGATTCATCTGCCAATAGAATCTCTGCATCAAACTCTCTTCGATCTTTTAGATGTACTTTTATTTCTTGGGCGCCACCTACGACATGATAGTTCGATACAACTATACCATCCTCATCAACAATCACACCGGACCCGAGCGCATTCTGCAATCGCGGTCGTGAGCGTTGAAAATTATTGAAAAAATCTGAAAAAAACGGGTCACGCTGAAACACACTTTGCCGCCCATTGATAAGACGTTTCGCATAGATGCTGACCACTGCAGGCGATGCAATCTCTACAATTGGCGAGAATGATAATTTGACATCTAAATTACTTGATGGGGTACTACTTTCTCCAAATGATGCCGATGCCAAAAATGAGAACATAACGAAGCAAAAGAGTCTGAACATCTGTTTTCGCCCAGCTTAGAATTTCAAGACGTTACGTATGGGTTATATGATATATTTCAAGAATTTAGCTTTAAATTTTCTTATTCAATGAACATACATTTCGCTTTGAATAGCGCTCATTCCAACAGCGCGTATTATACATATTTTTTAATCTTTTTCTAGCTTTTGTCACAAAAGAATTTTCGTTTTAATAAATGTAGAAGGAGTAAAAAATGAGCAAACTAATAAGGCTGGCAGACGTAATTGACGACAAAATTAGAAAAGAAAAAGAACTAGAATTTCATGAGAAAGAACTTCGAAAATTGCATCAAAAAATGGCAGTTCTACGTCAAGAAATAGACGTGACAAACATAATTATCGACCTTGTAAAACATGAAAAGGTACGAGATTTCAAAAAAGAATTTGAAGATAAAAATTGAGATCTCTTATTTCAGCGATACCGATAATTTGTCAGGCAAAACTGAATTACTCAGTTATTAGAACCTTAAACTCAAATTAAGTACTACTAACTATACGTAACTCAACTCATTGCGGAGGATTATATCATGAATATCGACCTTCAAACTGCGTATGAACGGATCCAAAATAGCAAGTCACCAATCGAAGAGGTTGGTACAATTATTATCAAAACGGGTGGACAGTGGGACCCTGCTGAGGCCGCTGATCCATCAAAGCTGTTCACGATACACCTTCACCAGATCCAAGGTGTGGGAATAGGTGCTGCGTCAGCACTCGATGATTGGATGCACAAGACGAGAGAGTTTCTTGGAGCTGAGATGGTTTTGGATCGTATTTAAACAAACGAAACCGTTGCGACTTATTACAATCACTGAAAAAACATGCTTAGGCGGGCCTTTAGTTCAATTGGTTAGAGCAGAGCGCCCATAACGCTTTGGTTTCGGGTTCAAATAAGTCCGTGCCTACCAACAAATTCGTGGCGCAACTGGATAGAGCAGCCCACTCTTAAGGGACAGGTTGCTGGTTTAAACCCTGAGATCCCAACAGACGGACACAGCAAAAAAATGTGCGTTTTGTATCATTCCTCAATCTCAGAAGATTTTGCCCAGAGGTTAATGCCTAAATCGCCAGATAACTTATCAATCTCAGCAAGTTCAGTGTCCGTAAAGATAAGGTTATCGACGGCGCCGGCGCAATCTGCAACTTGTTGCGAACTCGAAGCACCGATCAAGGCTGTAGTGACACGATCACGTCTTAGCACCCAAGCTAAAGCCATTTGTGCTAAAGTTTGTCCACGTCCATTAGCTAACTCGTTTAATGCATTTAAGTTTTTTACCAACTCAGGGGTAATCTTCTGTTTGTCGAGACTTTTAGCCTGACTAGCGCGGCTTCGCGCCGGAACACCACCCAGATATTTATTTGTTAGTAAACCCTGAGCTAGTGGCGTAAAGGCTATCGAGCCAATCCCTAAATCACCTAGCGTGTTTAGCAAACCATCGTCTTCCACCCAACGATTTAACATGTTGTAACTTGGTTGATGTATTAAACATGGTGTGCCCAAATCATTCAAGATCGCGACAGCTTCTCTCGTGCGCTTGCTATTATAGCTAGAGATACCGATATAAAGCGCTCGTCCTGATCTTACAATGTGATCCAATGCCCCCATTGTTTCTTCCAAAGGTGTATCTGGATCGAAGCGGTGTGAATAGAAAATATCAACATAGTCTAACCCCATGCGCTTTAGTGACTGATCGCATGAAGCAATCAAATACTTCCTACTGCCCCACTCTCCGTATGGTCCAGGCCACATGTCATATCCAGCTTTTGAACTGATAATTAACTCATCTCTGTAATTTGCAAAATCCGTTTTCAAAATTTCACCGAATGCTGTCTCTGCACTTCCGGGAGGTGGTCCATAATTATTCGCAAGATCAAAATGCGTAATTCCATGATCGAATGCAGCCCGACAAATCTCTCTCTTACTTTGGTGCGTGAAATCTTCCCCAAAGTTATGCCACAAACCCAGTGAAATCACGGGTAATTTAAGGCCAGAATTACCACATTTTCGATAAAGCATTTCATTATAGCGGCACGGATTCGGTGTATAATTCATAGAACAACCCTAATAAGTAAAAACTTCCAAGAAACTATTTTGATATGCTTTGGAATTCAATAACGAACGTTTTTCTGCTTCAAGACCTGATTCTCGTATGGGCTATTTCAGGAGTGGATCAGAGACTTATCATGCACCAACAGTTAACTTGGTCCATTCAGATCAGGCTGCTCAAGCCCTGCACCGTCAACGATTTTAGTCTTTGTTGACCCGCTAGATTAGAAATCTCAGTGATGTTGAGAATTTTAGGTGCTAAAAGCTTTGCCAAAGGCGACAATCATAAGCGTCGTGTTTAATCCAGACAAACAATAACAAATGCCAATTCTGTTAGTAAATGAAAGCATACATAGAAACTTTTTGATCACCGGCTAATGAACCAATTTACCCCGAAACAAACTATTATGGCTCTCTCTGTACCACTTTTGTGGGGTTTGGGCTTCGTATTTGCAAAAGGAGCAATCAATCATTTTCCACCAATTTTGCTGATGGCATTTCGCTTTTCATTAACAGCTTTAGTATTGGTTTGGTTCACACCATTACCTGTAGGAAAGTTTTTCCAACTTTTTAAAATCGCAATTGTCGCAGCCGCTATTCAATACAGCCTCACGTTTACTGGTGTTAAAGGTTTAGAGGCAGGGCTAGCCTCAATAATTGTTCAGCTGGAAGTGCCATTCCTCGTAATTCTTGGAGCGCTACTCTTACAAGAAAGACCTGGTTACAAAAAGTGGATTGGCATAGCAATTTCATTTTTGGGTGTCGTAATAATGAGCCAGCAAGATGAGCTAAGCGGAAGTTTTATTTCTATCGCTTTGGTGCTCAGTGGTTGCTTTGCATGGGCCTTAGGTCAGGTCATGATCAGAAAACTTAAAGATGTTTCAGGAATGCAAGTTACAGCCTGGATAGCAGTTTTTGCTGCTCCACAATTATTTTTAATGTCAGCGATATTTGAGAATGGGCAATTAGAAGCAATTAAGACTGCTAACCCTTTGGTTTGGTGGACCGTTCTATACCTTGGCTTGATAATGACATGCTTAGGTTATTACTTTTGGAACACTCTAATACGGCATCACGATGTAAGTAAAGTCGCACCGTTCTTATTGTTGCTTCCAGTGTTCTCTGTCTTTGGTGGAAATCTTTTCTTGGGAGAAACAATCACATTAGAGAAGTTTTATGGCGGTGCTACGATCTTATTGGGAATTGGAGTTATCGTGCTCAACCCAAAATTTTTCTCAATGGTAACGCGATAGAAAAAAGTTTAGGATTATGAGTATAAACTCTCGGCATCAAATCAAATTCTCAATTCTTTCCCAAACGCACTGACGGTAAACATTCTGACACACACCCGTTTACTAACTTAAAATCATATCTGCAGCTTTTTCAGCAATCATAATAGTTGGCGAATTCGTATTACCACTTGTTATTGTTGGCATAATTGAAGCATCAACTACTCGAAGATTACCAATGCCTCGCATTTTAAGTCTTTGATCAAGCGGCGCAGTTTCGTCAGCGCCCATCCGCACAGTGCCAACTGGATGAAATATCGTGGTACCAATATCTCCAGCAGCTTTAATCAAATCTTCATCTGCATCCGAATAAATTCCGGGTTTGATTTCATGCGGTTTGTATTTGGACATTGGTCCATGCGACATAATTCTTCGCGCTTGTCTAATGGCAGAAACCGCTGTCTGCTTATCGCCTTCGGTGCTCAAATAGTTTGGGGAGATTCTGGGTGCATCGTTTGGGTTTTTTGAGGAAATGGTTACTGTACCACGGCTCTCTGGTCGTAGATTACAAACACTTGCAGTAATTGCGGGGAATTCGTGCAATGGCTGACCAAAAGCTTCAAGCGATAATGGTTGAACATGGTACTCTAGGTCTGGGGTTTCTAAATCTGGACGTGACTTAGAAAATGCTCCAAGTTGTGAGGGAGCCATAGACATGGGACCTGAGCGTTTGAATAGATACTCAAGCCCAATTTTGGCTTTGCCGAACATCGAATTAGCCATTGTGTTTAACGTGTTTGCGCCCTCCAATCTCCATGCACAACGCAATTGCAAATGGTCTTGTAGATTTTGACCAATTTCATTTTGTTGTAACTCAACCTCGATACCATTTTCCGCCAACACTGAACCTGGTCCAATTCCAGATAAGTGTAACAGCTGTACCGATCCAATAGCTCCTGCGGATAAAATGACCTCAGCATTCACGCGGGCAGTTTTGATTTGCCCATTTTGCATATATTGCACCCCTACAGCCTGCCCGCTCTCAATTATAACGCGCTGGGTCATCGCTTTTGTTTCGACGCGCAACTTATTGCTTTTAGTTGAACGCAAAAAAGCCTTGGCTGTATTCAACCGCCAACCGTTCTTCTGGTTTACTCTAAAATACCCAACACCTTCGTTGTTACCTGTATTAAAATCCGAGGTTTTTGGGATACCCTCATGTGTTGCAGCAGACATCCAATCATCTAAAACCTCCCAATGCAGCCGTTGATTATCGACGCACCATTCACCACCAGCTCCATGCATATCTGATGCACCATCAACGTAGTCTTCTGACTTTTTGAAATATGGTAGAACGTCATCCCATCCCCATCCGGCCAATCCTGTTTGCCGCCATCTATCGTAATCTGCTGCCTGACCGCGTAAATAAAGCATCCCGTTAATCGAAGAACATCCCCCCAAGACCTTGCCACGTGGATAAATAAGCGACCGACCATTTAAACCCAGCTCACTCTCTGTGCGAAATTGCCAATCGGTGCGAGGATTATCTATGCAATACAAATACCCCATCGGGATATGAACCCAATGGTAATTATCATTTCCCCCTGCTTCTAAGAGCAAAACTGTGTTGCCTGCTTCTGACAAGCGTTTGGCCAAAACACAGCCAGCACTTCCCGCACCAACTATCACAAAATCATATGTCATAACGCTATTACATCCCCGTTCATTAGGATGAAAATCATTTTCACTGGCAATTTAAGTCATTGATATTATTTTGGACAGAGCCACTCGGGGGTGCAACCATTCTTTTCAAAAATATCCCTTAAATTTAGTTAGTTAGAAGACGCCAAAAATATTGAAGTGGTCCACAAAGCGGTCCAAAGCGCAACAGTTCCTGATGCTTTCGAACGGAGTAGCTAATTTCCATTTTGTTACTGTTTCCAACTTCTCAGACTTTTAATATACCTTTTATTGACTTAATGCGGTTTTAGCCAGCCTCGCAGATGATATGGCCAAGGCGTAAAGGGGGACATGATGTCATCACACGATCCTGATTTGATCTGCACCCGCGAAAATGATGTGTTGACCCTAACGCTGAATCGCGGTTCAAAAGCAAACTCTTTAACGCCCGCGTTGGTCGAGGATTTAATCACCGCGCTGGATCAGCCTGGCGATGTTCGCATGGCAGTAATTCGCGGCGAGGGAAAGCATTTCTGCGCAGGATTTGATCTGTCTGATATTTCCAAGGTATCGGATGGGGAT
>Ga0255765_1004419_pt1 | contig 14088 bp, 10 predicted proteins | sample 041ome_8_FD_179965 | JGI IMG/M metagenome (GOLD analysis project Ga0255765, IMG submission 179965) | Coastal salt marsh microbial communities from the Groves Creek Marsh, Skidaway Island, Georgia - 041407BS metaG (version 2) | ecosystem: Environmental > Aquatic > Marine > Intertidal zone > Salt...
TCACAGCCTTGGCGCCGCCACCATCGCCACCACCATCGCCACCGCCTCCTGCGTCTACGTCACCTCTTTTGAGCGTCGTCAAACTTATCGCGGCAACTGCCGCGCTCGCATTCTTTGCGTGTTAAGAAAGGAAAGTTGAACTTACTTTACGTATTTATATTATTTTTAAACAATGCTATCTTATTCTACTAGAAGTCGTATATATGATTTACCTCTTTCTCTCTCTCTCTTACCGTGTCAAAACTCTTTAAGCTCCAGACGCCTTGGCCGCTGCAGCTTCTGCCGCAGCGTGCTTCTTCTTTTGCATTTTCTTGACGTAGAAATCAAGCTCTTTTCCCTCCAAAACGTACCCATCCGCGCGTCCGCACTGACCCGGTCTAGACGTGATCAAAGCAAACAATCTACCAGATTGGAACTGCGATTTGACGTTCTTCGCGACTTCGTGACCCTTGTTTCTCGTTGAAAGCTTCGATTGAACGTTCTTTGATCTCTTCACGTCGTCGATGTCCTCCGACTCCGTCAACTGCCCGGCGCGCTCCTTGACCCCAATCTTCTTCCCGTAGTGTTGCGCGTACCACGCTCTGAACGGCGCGCAATCGATGGCAACGACAGCCGATTTCACCAACGTCTTCGTTCTCAACAATTCGTTATTGGTCGCGTTGTACACGACGTCGACAATTCTCGCCTTTCTCGTGACGTTTTCGCTACCCCAGGAAAAGTTACCATCGGAGAGACGCAAGGCGCGAAACTTGATGTTGCCGCCTCTGCATCGCACTTGTCGAACGTCCTTCGCGGCCGCGAGCTTCGTGTTCGCCGGTTGTCGTCCGAGTTCGTGTCTGTAGATGATGATGATGATGATGAGAGAGTTGGTTAGTATATTATTACATACGCGCATAAACGAGAGCTTGGCCCTCAGGAAGAGAGCAAAAGCAGCGAGAGCACGACAGAAAGCCAAAACCGAAAATTTCCAGCGCGTCGCGCGATGGTGATGAATAAAGAGAGAAAGACGACCACTCCGCGAGCGCACAATCCATCGAGAAAAGACGTAAACGCGAGAATCAAACGCGCGCGCATTCATTTCGACCACTTTCACGCGCGTCTGAGCGACCGATCGACGCGAACCGCGCGCATTTCGAATGCGAAGCCCTCTTTTTTTTACACGGAGGAAACCATCATCTTTCCTCTAAATCGCACAAGCGTCCAAAAACTTTTGCGCGAAAGGAAAAAAAAAGTATACAAGTACGACGACGCGCGAACGTAAAAACGGGACGCACTTTCTAGCTTTTCGCCACGGTTTGAGTTTACCGCCCGTGGCGCGTCTCTTGTGGAGCGAGTCGCGACTGATGCCCATTGTATTTTATGTGTGATGTGTTCTTGTGTGGTAAAATGTTCGCACTCTGTGGTTTTCGTGGGCAAATTTTTATGGGGAGCCCGAAGAGGAGAATTTCGGTCTTTCGAGAAAACAGCACGAAAGAGAGAAGAGCTTCCAATCAAATCTCCAATCTTCACTTTTGAACAACAACGAGCAAACTTTGAAGAGGAGGATAAACGCGAAGAGAACGCGCGAAAAAAGAGAACGCGCGCGCAAGCACCACCACGCTGAGTGAGTCATTTAAATGACGAGAAAAGAAAAAATATTCGCCCTGGCGAAAGGTTTTCGAGGCCGAGCGAAGAATTGTTTCCGAGTGGCCAACCAAAGAGTGGAAAAAGCCTTGCAGTATCAATACAGAGATCGACGGACGAAGAAACGAGAGGCGAGGAAGGATTGGATCGTAAGGATCAACGCGGCCAGTCGCGAACACGGGGTGAAATACGCGGAGTTTATGCGAGGGATTGGGGTTGATAACGTCTGTTTGGACAGGAAGATTTTAGCGGAGTTGGCCGTGAACGAGCCGAAATCGTTTCGAGCGCTCTGCGAAAGAGTGAAGAAAATGAGAGCGGCGCCAGAGCCGCTCCCGAAGATTGAGTTGATTGAGGAAGAGTTGTAGAGAGAGTTACGCGCGGTAGTATATAGTAGCGGTAGTCGTCCTAGTAGTGGTATGTAGTTGAAATAGTAAAGTATATTATAATAGTACGAATGAAAACAAGTCCCTAATATGTGTAAAAACTCTCTCTGTCTCTCTCTCTCTCTTTTGCTCTCGCTTTCTTCTCCTTAAAACTCCTCAGAAAACGGACTTCCAAACGCGTAATACGCGTTAATAGCGGACATCATCCTCTTAATCATCACCTTCAAAACAGATCCGACAGTTTCATCGGTCGGAAGCTTTCTCGAAATCACGAAAAACTCGCCCTCGATGAACTCATCCTTACCGCTGCGGTTCATCTTTTTAATCCCTTCGATATCTCCTGGTTTCGACGGCGGTAAAATCGTATCGTACGTTTGGATCAACGTTTGGTCCATCTGACAGATTAATTCCGCCACCACTTGCTCTTCACCGTCTTTAAAGTCGAACACGCTTATCAAATACCCGTTCGTTTCTCCCGCTTGGTTTTCATTTATCGCCGAAATTTCCATTCGCTTCCCGAACGTCGCCAAACCGCCGTCGGTGTACGTCATGTCCGCCCATCGGTACATTTGCTTCACGAAATCCACGCGTCCAATGTGCGGAGGAATCTCGCACTTGCACAATTCTTGCAACCCCGGGGAAGTTTCGATGATTTCCGCTCGCACGGATACATTTTGTCTTCCTCTTCTCGAGTGCCTGCTTGTCGTCGTCGTCAAATTTTTTCTTCTCGAGGAAACCACGTTGGAAGAACAGGACAGTAAAGCGGAGGATGATGATGCCATCGATGTCGTCATTTGCTCTTTGTGTGTGTTTAGTTAGTGAATTAAGACTCTCTTTCGGGTCTCTGTTATATCTCTCTCTGTCTCTCTCTCTAATGAAGTAAATAAAAAGAAGGTCGATGAAGAAAGAAGGATAAAAAAGTGTCCTTTACGAGGCAAAGGCGGCGCTCGTTTCTCTCTCTCTTCCCTTCGTTCATTCATAAGAACGAGCCAGCGAGGTCTCTTCTGTCTCTCTCTTTCTGCTCGAAAAAAAAGAGAAACCGAAACAAAAAAAGAGATTTCATCTCTTCTCCGTCTGCGATTCAGAGCCGCGAAAACACACAGACAGGACAACAAAAAAAGGAGCCCCCGAAACGTTTCACATTAATAACAACACGCTTTCGACACAGACAACACACAACGCGCTCTCTCGTCATCATTTTCGGATTTGGTGGGAGAAACACGAAGACGACGACGACGACGACGACGACGACGCGCAAAGGGGGGGCTGCGACGAGAGGAGTTTCATCAGACGACGACGACGACGACCAAGAAGAAAGAGAAGAAGAGCTTCTTTTTTTACAATCATCGAGAAGAAGAAGTAGAGTGAAGAGACGAAGAGGTTCTTCGTTGTTGTTGTTGGAAGAAGAAGACAAAGAAGAAGACAAAGAAGAAGAAGAAGAAGAAGAAGACGGTGTATCGGCGTCCTCCTCAGGCGAAGAAGAAGAAGAAGAGGAAGAGAGAGTTTTAGAAACAGAACGAATGATGAAGAAAAATTTCCCGGTCGGGACTCGATATTTAATCAATCGAAACGGAGGCAAAAATTTCTCCATCGAAAAGTATCGATGGTCGGTGTTAGGTTTGACATTCTTGAGTTACACGATGTATCACGCGACGAGGAAACCGCCTTCGATTGTGAAATCTGTTTTAAATCCAGACTCGACGCAACGAGAGTTAGGGAGAGACGGGTGGGAACCGTTTAGCGGCCCGGACGGGAACTCTTTGTTAGGCTCGATCGACGTTTCGTTCTTGGCGGCGTATTCCATCGGGATGTTCTTTTCCGGGCACATCGGCGATTCGATGGATTTGAGGAAGTTTTTAACCATTGGAATGATTGGGTCTGGTTTTTTCGTCTGCTTGTTCGGTATGGCGTATTTTTGGGACATTCACTCGATGTATTATTTCGTCCCGGTGCAGATTATGGCCGGGGTGTTTCAATCAACCGGGTGGCCTTCGGTCGTGTCTGTGGTTGGGAACTGGTTTGGAAAGAGCAAAAGAGGTTTGATCATGGGTATATGGAACGCGCACACGTCGGTGGGGAACATTCTTGGGTCGTTGATTGCGGCGAGATGTTTGAGAGACTCGAATTGGGGTATGTCGTTTATTATCCCTGGCATCTTGATGGCGGTAAGCGGCCTCGTGATTAACTTGTTTTTAGTCGTCGATCCCGAGGATGCGGGACACGCGTCACCGCATGACACGTCATCGCACCAAGAAGGAGGGGATATTAGCGAAGATAGAATTGCGTTGACGTCAGCAGCTGGTGGAGGTGAATCGATGTCCTCCATGGCGTCCTCGGACGACGAGAGAGCGTCGACGCCTGGATTAGGCGGGTCATCGCGCTCAGGATTCGCGGAGAGACACCAAAGCGAGGCGGTTGGATTTAGAGCGGCGCTCAGAATTCCTGGCGTCGTGACGTTCTCGCTGTGTTTGTTCTTCACCAAACTCGTCGCGTATACGTTTCTTTATTGGCTTCCGTTCTACATCGAAAGAACGGAAATTGGTGGCGAGTATTTATCGGCAGCAAAAGCGGGCGAGTTATCGACACTTTTTGATATTGGGGGTGTCGTTGGAGGTATTTTAGCTGGATATTTGAGCGATAAATATAACGCTCGCTCCATGGTCTCCGCCGGGTTTGTGTACGCGTCTATTCCAGTTTTGTATTTGTACCGAGAGTACGGATCTTTATCGATGAACGTGAATATTGGATTTATGATGTTGGCGGGGGTTTTAGTGAATGGACCATACGCGCTCATTACGACCGCAGTATCCGCGGATTTAGGAACACACGAAAGTTTAAAAGGTAACGCGAAGGCGCTAGCGACGGTGACGGCGATTATTGATGGTACGGGATCGATAGGGGCGGCAATCGGACCGATGTTGACTGGGTACATTTCTAGTCGAACGAATGATTGGAACAACGTCTTCTATATGCTTTACACGGCTGATTTAGTCGCGGGATTATTACTCACTCGCTTGGTCTTGAAAGAAATTCGCACTATGGTTGCGTTGTAATTCATCTTCAGTTATATACATGTAGTTTTCAAAAGTGAATATCAAAAATAAACAGATGTTGGTTAAGGTACTCACGCTCGGGTGTATTTTTGTTTGTACTTTCCTTTTATTTTAAAATCTCACCCCAACTCATTCGGATGATCTCTTGATCCCGGATCTCATCAAGTATTGCTCGCTCGCTTGGATTCTGCTCTCGATCGCTTTCACACCTCGTTGAGCTGCTTCTTTCCAACTTTGTAACAACTCTTTCGCTGTTTGTCTCGCCTCATTGGTCATGCTACAATCGTCTTCGGCAATAGCGCTTACGGCGGATGCGATGGGAGAGAGCTCTAACAGTTCGAGACTCATATCGACATCTTTTAAAGCGTCCAGTGCAGAAACAGCGCGTTCCGGAGGTAACGTGTTCGAACTGAGACGGGTGACGATACCTCGAGCGATGTCGCGAAGTGCTTCGACCGTAGACGCGTCTGCTCTTTGCATCGTCCACGTGAACGAGGCTTGCAAATTTTGCCTTTGATTTTCAGCAACTCCACCGCAAATTTTTCCATTTTTCTTTCCAGCGTGAGTTCTGTTGGTCGTGGTGGTGGCGGCGTTGGTGTCGTTTCTAGACATCGTTTTACGGATGTTTTTTTCGTCTCCGTTTTTGTACGTTTTCATCACGGGGTCAGGAGCCATGCGCGCGTTCACGTCTTGCTCCGAAGCTTCCTCGAGATCTTTGCGCTCTTTCTTGGTGAGCGGGGTTTTTTTGAGAACTTCGTCCAACCACGCCTTCGCGTCCGCGGCGTTTTTAAACGACGGAGGGTTCCACGACGGCTCGCACAATCCACGCAATTCATCTGAAACGTTATAATTGTAATGACCGTTCGAGTTCTCTTTTCTTTCCTTGATGATTGCAAAAATACCTCTCTCATTCAATACCCGCGAACGAAGATAGAAACCGGATCGTTTGTGGAACGGATTTTCCTCCATATCTTTCTTTGACGCAATGGAGGGCGCGTTAATCTCTTCGTAGGAGGAAAATCGACGATGTGATAACGATAATTCTCCGCAATCCAAGTCGTTAAGCTCTTGTTCATCGAAATTTGCAAGGCTGTTCATGATATCAGAGTCGTAAGAAAATTTCTCGTCGAACGCGCCACCGCCGTTGTCAACATCCGATGTATGACGAAGGTCACCTCCTGCTTCTCCTGTTTTAAATTGAACAACTTTGATACTGTTGTTGTTGTCGTTGTTGTTTGTATCGTTATTCTCGTCGTCGCCGTCGTTGTTGTCGTCGTCGCCGTCGTCGTCGCTCTCGTCACCGGCAATCGTGCGCAAGAACGGATCTTCGCGATGCCCAAAAAAATCTTCATTCTCGGCATCTTTGCTTCCTCGTCGCAGCTTCTTTGTCGTCGGAGAAGGGTATTTGATGGAAACGAATTTTGGTTCCGTCTTTGGTTTTTTTCGCATCTTGTGTCCTATTTGCCTTTCGGCATCCTCTTCTGCTTCTCTTTCTTCCTCTTGTCGCTGTTTCAGACGCTTCTCCGTCATCTTTCTCTCGTGAGATTCTTTTACCGTATGCACCGCGGATGAATATGCCAAATTTGACGCTATCCCTTGAGGAGGAATGCCCGTTTTCGCCCTTGGGTTCACCACGCGAGCATTTTCTAATCGTTTATGATCTTCGCCACCGTTTTCGTGCATATAAACGGCTCGCGTCTCATCTTTGTCGTTTTCAACAACCGCGCCTTCCAAGTTCATCTTTTCCAGCCACGCTTTCAACTCGTCTCTCGTCGCCGCGCGCAACGTCCCTCCAACACTCGCGAACGGTTTCGGTAAGTTCTTCGAGCTATAAAACGTGTACGACCCTCGATTCCTCGTCTGCTCTCCTTCGCAAATGAACACGTCTTTCGCCTTATCCTCTTTATGCGCCGCGAATATTTCTTTGCGTCCGAGAAGATTTTTTTGAGACGACGTTTTCGTCGAGGAGGAGGAGACTCGTCCTTTTGTTGTTGGGTTTCGTCCGCTGTTTTTTTTCTTCGACGCGACCACGTAGTGACCGAAATAATCGCTCAACAACTCCGTCGTCGTCGTCGTTTCTTCTTCTTTTTCTCCTTCTTCTTCGGGATATACTCGCGACGACATCATTTTTAGCCACGTGCAACCTCGTTCTCCCCTTCTTCGTCTTCTCTTTTTGCGGGGAAAAAATACGCGAAAAAGCGACGACCAACTGAAAGCTTTTCTCGTCGTCGTCCGTTTTTATCCTCGCGTTTGTTTCGTTTACGAACTACTACTCGCAAAACGCAGAGGAAAGAAGACAAAAGAAGAGAAGAAACGACGACGACGACGACGAGATCGACGACGCGGTAATAAAAGTCGCAACGCGCGCTTTTCTCCTTCTTCTTTTCTCTCTCGTATTCTTCTCTCTCTCTCTCGGGGTCTTCTTTTCCCCGCCGAAGTTGTGATATACGAGAGGTCAAAATAAAACCAAAAATAATGGGACTTGGGGCGAAAAACGGAGCGGTTTTAAGCGCGATCGTAGAAATGCACGCGTTCGTTCTTCTTCTCGAACGACTTTTCAGTGGTGAAGCGAAGAAAACACAGAAAAAGAAGTGAACGACTTGTGTCAAATTTCTTCAAATAAAAACAAACCATCTTCATCATGTTGAGACGAAGCGCGGTGACGTTCGCCGAAAGAGCGCTCGCCAGCAGCAGCAGAACGAGAACGTCGAAACTGGCAACGACCGCGCAGAAGAGAGGGATGGGTGCGTTTTTTTTTATCTCTTTACTCTTCTTTCCTCTGCTCTTTCTTCTCGTGAGAGAGTTGAAGGGAAATCGATCGTTTGATTTTGGTTTTCTTCCTTCTGTGCGTACTATGCTTTGCCGTGTGACTGACGTCGTCTTCTTTCTCTCTCTCTCTTTCAAACGCGCTCCTCTCTGATGAATCTTTCGTATTATGTTCAGCTGGAGGCGAAGGCGGCGTGACGCACGAAGGGTTAACCATTCACCCGGCCGCGCCGGTGCATAAAATTCTAGGAACCGCCATGGGTGGGTTGATGTGGTTTTGGGTCATGTATAGATTTTACCACGACGGCGAGACGTTGATTTACGGACACGAACCGCATTTCTTACACGACGACCACCACGATGACGACGAAGACGGCCATAAGAAGCACTGATAGAAGAGAAAGACACACCCCTTGTAAAATCATTTATTATTATATATTAAACTAACTATATCGAAAGTATTTACTACGACTTCACCGTCGCGCGTTTTCCTTCTTCCACGGCTTGGGAAGAGAGAGAAAAAGAGAGACTTCTAATCAAAATATAGGAACAAATACGTACTACGGTATGCTGGGTTTTTCTTCTGTTTACTTTTTCTAGTATGAATGCAAGTATTGATGGTATATGTATATTAATAGAAGTTATTGTACGTGGAGGATCTGAACCAGTTATAATCCGGGAGGAATTGCGTCGCGCCGATGGAGGCAATCACCAACTCTTGATCCCGAATGTATTTCCACGCCGTCTCCTTCACCGTCTCCGCGTTTACCGCGTCAATTCTCGCAAATAATTCCGCTCTCGTCATTCTCTTGCCATACGTCAACAATTGTCTACCAATTTCTTCCGCGTTCGACGACGTGGAGGACTCTTGGTGCAAAGTAAGAGACGCCTTCAAAGCTTGCTTCGCTCTTTCCACGTGTTCCGGTTGGCTTTGGTAAATCAAGTTTTGAAACTCACGCATTACGGCAAACGCAACGTCGTCCAGCGCATCGTTCTTCTCCGTCGCTACGTGTACGCCGAACAAACCAGTGTCGGAGTAGTTGGTGTTGAAAGTCATGAAAGAGTTTCCTAAGTCGTTGGAGTGAAAGATTTGCGCCAACTTCGACGTCACATCCGACGCGCCCGGGGCGTTTTTATCCCACGAACCCAACATTGCTTGCATGACCAACAACGGCATTGCATCCGGCGACGTCCAGCTTGCACCCTTAAACGCGACCGCAAAGTTAGTCACTTTCATATCGTCGTCTCTGATTCGCACTTCCGAACCGGTGAAGTGTCCCGGGTCGGACGTGATGGCATCCTTGGTGGAGACGCCTTGCGTCGGCAAATCTTTGAACGCAGACTCTGTTAATTTCACCAACTGATCGTGATCAACCGCGCCAGTTCCGACTACAACCATTCTAGGCGCCGTGTAATGCGTTTTGATGTACTTTTCCAAATCCTCTCTCGTGATTTTTCTCACGTTATCCGCTGAGCCAAGAATGGTTCGACCCAACCCGGTATGCTGAAACGCCGTCGCGTGCAAGTGATCGAACAAAACCTCCTCGATTTCCTTCTCCACTTCCTCTGACTCTCTCAAAATGACCCCGCGTTCTCTCTCGATCGCTCTCTGCTCTAACGCCGATCTTTGCAAAATGTCCGACAAGATGTCCACCGCTTTGCCGATATCCTTCTTCAACACCTTGGCGTAATACGTCGTCTGTTCTCTCGACGTGTACGCATTCAAGTGTCCACCCATATCTTCAATCTCCTGTTCCAAAGACGCCGCCGTTCGTTTCGCGGTGCCTTTAAACGCCATGTGTTCCAGGAAGTGCGCGGTGCCGTTCGTCTCCTTGGACTCGTATCGCGATCCGGCATCAATCCAGACACCGATGGTGGCCGTTTCGCTATACGGCGTCGCTTCCGTGGCGACGCGTAAACCAGACGGTAAAGTCGTGACCTGAGGAGATAGCGTTGAGAATAAGAAGTGAGAAGAGAGTATTGCCCGCGTGAGTGATGCGTGGAAATGATTTGCCGAAAGAGAGAAAGAGAGAGAGAAAAGTTGATCGATCGGGTTAAAAATTCGATCCAACTTTTCCATTCTCTTCCCTCTGACGAACAGAGTTTGAAAGAGAGAGAGAAAGAAAGAGAGAGAGGAAGAGAAAAGATCGCCTTCACTCTCTTCTCTCTCTCTTTCTCTCCAAACCTATGTAAAAAAAGTCGCACAAACCTTGCACTCGTCTTGCGCCAAAATCCCTCTGTGCGTAAAGTTCTGCGTCTCCGGGGAGCTCCATTTCAAAAAGACGCTGTTCTCGTCTTGGCCTAACACCGGCGCCAAGTCCGAGGCCGCGATGGCCGCGAACGGTCGAATAATCGTTTCTCCTCCTCTGTTGATCGCGAAGCGTTTCGCGACCGATCGTGCGAGTGCTCTCGATGCCATCATCGTCTCTTTTTATGTATTTAGAATATAAAGAAGAGTTTCCTTTTGTGATGATTTTCCTCTTTTTTTGTGTTCTTTTGGGGTTCACACAGAGAGAGGAAAAATCACTCTAGATTTCATCTCTTTAAAAAAAGGAAAAAAATACACGAACAATAACAACGAGAGAAAAGAGCACATGCGCGCGAACGAGGAGCTGTTTGAAGATGCTCTCGTCGAGGAGGAACCGACGTCGACTCCGCCCGTGGCTCCTTTAGTAGAAGGAGGAGGAGGAGGAGAACGAGAAGAAGAGGAATTAGAAGAAGAAGGGACGATGACGACCATGGCTGGCCTTCTGGAAAGCGAAGCGGGGAGAGGGATCCACGCGAAACTGGAACCGTTTCTTGACCAGTTCAAACACGCCGTGGACGAGCTGGAGAGAGAGTGCGCTTTGATCGCGGAGAACGCGAAAGCAGACGCGGATGAATGCGCGAGAGAGGCGTTCAAAATATTGAGCGATTTGGAGAGGAAAAGCGAGGAGATGGAAAAGAAAAACCTTGGAACGAGACAAGATCAACTTTTGATTAAACAGAAGGTCTCGGAAGCGATGGAGCTGCTTACGAAGATGTGAGCAAAACGTAGGGTGGTAGTACTTTAGTACTGATACATATATTCACAGTTATATAATAGTATATACGCGCATTTTCATTCTTTACTCTAAACTACTACGTGGCAGTTATGCCAAGAATATTACCTTGGAAGGCCCCGTCTTCTACTCTAAACCACGGGAGCGAGGTCGTCACCACCCCTTCGGCTTGTAAAGCGGGTAAACGTTTCAAAGCGTCTCTGGATTCCATCCGATCATCGAACCAATACTTTTGACCTTCAATCTCGAAGAAATCTTGGTCGCCTTTACCTAAAATTAACACGCAGTCGTTCTCTTCGGCCATCGCAATCGCCGCTCGAACCGCGAAGAATCTATCCACTATGACGTATCGTCGGACCAAGTTTTGCAACTCTACTGCTTCGGATTGCGCGTTCGGATGAATCAAATACATATCTTTCATGAAAGGAATGTCGGTGATAATACCATCTGGTAATCGCTCTTTGACCTCGGGTAAGTCGTACACGCGACTCCGAAAGCCGTCGACGACATCTTCTAAAAGATCGTACGCGTCTTCGTTCTTCGGCGATTGCGTGGTGACAAAGACGACGTCGGCGTATTTATCCACCGTTTCGCCTAATTTACGTCGCATTGCTTTCTCAGTTCCATTATCAATGGTGGCGTTGATATCGTTGTTAGTACCATCCGCACCGACGACGACAATAACGCGTCGACATTGTGGAATGGCTCTCGCCGATTGAATTGCGTTCATGACATCCTCCGGCGTCTTTGCGCTATCGACTAAGGCGCAAAACTTCTGACCCTCGTCGACGAGTTCCATGCGGCCACCCGCGGGATTTGCGCGACCTAAACCTTGTGCGATATTTTCGAGAGGAATTTCTGTCGCTAATCCTGAAGCTATAGAAGCTAAGACGTTGGAAACGTTCGCATCTCCAACGAGCGCCGTTACAATCTCCGTTTCCCCAACTGGAGTAGATACTAAAACCGCAGTTTCAAAGAGAGACAAATCGACGCGCTCGCAATACACGTCCGCAATGTCTCTATGTTCACGTCTTCGCGCGTACGTTACTACTGGAACTTTGCAGTTAGAAATGATTTCAGAGGCGAAATCATCGTCCAAGTTTACGACGACGCGTTGATGTTTTGGATCATCTAGAGAACTAATAAACGCGAGCGATCTCTCTCGCCAGCTCTGAACCTCTTCTTCGGTTAAATTGCTTTCATAACTCGTCTCGAACGCATCTTCTTCTTTCTCTCCTTCTCCTTCTTTAATTAATTTTTCTTCAGTGTCTGCTTTCTCTTCGTCGTCTCCGGAGGAAGCCGAAGTTGACGTTTCTTGGTCTTCATCGTCGTTGTCCTCGCCGCCGTTATTCGCGGCGGTCATTCTCGGAGAGTTTGTGAAGACAATGATGTCTACGTTGACGCTATCGATGTGTCCTTTTAATAAACTTTCATCAGAAATTTCCACGGCGACGGCGGAAGCGCCAGCGTCTACCATCCCGGCTAGAATTTGCTGGTTTTGCAACGCATCCGGAGCGCTCTCTGGAATCTCGTACTTCCCTTGATACGGCGCGAGCCATCCGGGCGCGGAACACGCTCTGCCTTCGGTTAAATCTTGCTCCTCTGGAATCCAAACGCCGCCATGTTGCGTAATTTTCATTTCAGGAACGATCGGATCGAGATGTATTTCCTCAGCGCCGCAAGATGGACACGAAATAAAGTCGCTCGATCCCATCTCTGTTCTCACATCTTTTGGAATGCACGTCGCGCCACACTCTGCGCACGAGTGTGGAATTTCATCCAAGTCTTCTTCCGATATTTCTGGCGTGACGTAGTACCCACTCGAAGTAACAACGCCGGCGCGATTGGAGTACTCATCCTCGTCGCCGTATTCGTCTTCGTCGTCCTCGTCCTCGCTTTGGTCGTCTGCCCCGTTCTTCTTCAAGGTCCTTTCGCTTGCTTCGAAGATTGATTTGATTAAATTACACGTGGTATCTTTACCGCGATGACCTAGAACACCTGCTATGACCAACTTTCCAGATGGGTCTTCGTAAAACGCCTTTCCGAGTTTCCCGAGAATACCTTTGGTGCTCTTCACCACTGCCACGGGCGCTCCGTTGGCGTTTTCCGCGACCCCATCTTCTCTCTCGGAAACAACCGCCACGGCACCTCGCAACGCTATCGCGTCGCTCACGTCGTCGTGTCCATCGTGCGGATCTTGATCGTCGGACGAGTTATCCACGCACACGAAAAGATCACCCGGTATTGCGTACCGAGCGTCCGAGACAATACCGCTTATTTCCACGTCTTCCTCCTCCTCTAAATCTATCCATTTTACGACGTCAATGTTTGCCAGTTCAAACGTGTCTCGCAACAGACGAACGTTTTCATCACCATCATCATCTTCATCATCATCATTTTCCTCGTCTATTCCTTCTTCATCATCATCATCTTCTTCTTCGTATTCCTCGTCTTCTTGATCTTGATCTTGATCTTGATCGTCGTCTTCTTCTACATCTCCTTCTACTACTTCTTCTTCTTCATCTTCTTCTTCAAAGTATTCCTCGTCGTCATCTTGCGCTTTGCTGATGAAGCTCAACCGTCGACGATTCGGAAAACTCCCGAACGCAGCAGTAGCAGTATTCGACGACGAGGACGACGTCGTCGTCGTCGAATAAAAGGAAAGTGAAGTCGAAAAACTCAACGCGTGGTTTTTGCTCTTCAAAGAGAAGGAACCAACACGATTGAAGAAAAGACCGCAACCATAATTCGAACAACGCGTTGTTGCACGAAATCGTCCAAATCGCGCACAACATCGCGCGACACCTTTTCCTCCTCTTTTCGATGACTTTAAAGAAAAAGGAGAAGAAGAAAAGGTCGCTTTCCTTTCGCCGGACGTTCTCATCGTCCCAAACGTCGTTCCATCGTTATTCGCGCGTGGTAATGCTCCGCTCAAAGAAGAAAACAACATCATCTCTCGTGCGAGCTCGTAAAACCGCCGCCAAAGCTTTCTTTGAGGTTGATATAAGTTTTTTTCTCAAAAAAGCGACCAAAGAAAGAAAGGGAAAAGTCGTTATTCGTATTCACTACTTATTTTATTCTTCGATTCGCGTTAACACACACACCGAACAACGCGCTCCGTTTTAGTAGCACAAAAACAAATGATATCACTTTTACCTGGCTCGTCGTCGTCGTCGTTTACGTCGTTATCATCATCCAATAACGCGAAGAATGCACTCTTCA
>Ga0255765_1004421_pt1 | contig 14084 bp, 5 predicted proteins | sample 041ome_8_FD_179965 | JGI IMG/M metagenome (GOLD analysis project Ga0255765, IMG submission 179965) | Coastal salt marsh microbial communities from the Groves Creek Marsh, Skidaway Island, Georgia - 041407BS metaG (version 2) | ecosystem: Environmental > Aquatic > Marine > Intertidal zone > Salt...
ACTCCACCTGAAACAACCGTCCCTCCGGGCTGAACGTGTTCACGCCCCGGTCGTACTCGCTGCGCGTCTGAAACATCTCGAGTCGAGTCGCGACGCCGTCGCGCGTCGCCTCGGTAGCGTCGAGCGTCGCGCGCGCGCGCGTCGTCGTGTGACGATCCGCCGTTCGACGATCGCGGATCGACGACGCGCCGCGACGACAGACGACGACGCGTCCATCGGCGGCGTTCGCACAGCGACGACCATGGGCGCGCCCGCGAGCGGCGGCGGACCGACGCGCGTGACGGGACACGTGTGGACGACGTACGGCGGGTGGTTCGCGGATCCGAAGGCGTGGAAACGAAACACGGTCGGGGGATTCGTCGCGCTCGGCGCGCTGGCGATGATGACGTTCAACTACTCGCGCGCGCGGGAGAAGCGGCCGATATATCCCGCGCACGCGATACCGAGCCAGAGGTGGAGCGGGGCGTTCGACGCGAACGGGCCGAAGGCGGTGTAGGGCGGACGCGCGGCGAGACGACGAGGGTTATCGCGCGAACGCGACGACGGCGAGGCGAGACACGATTGTAACGATAGTTTTAGAATGATGAGATACAGAGATGAAAATGCGAGAAACGCGCGCGACGTCGTCGATGAAGGCGACGAGGCGCGAGAGAAGAATGAAGACGCGAGGCGAACGCGAAGCGCGATCAGTCGACGCCGTGCGCGGCGACGACCATGTTGTTGATGCCGCACGAACCTTTGTCTTTGCATATGCGGTAGTATCCACCCTCGCCCCACGCCGGACTCCAAGAATTCTTGACGATCCAGTACGGTTCGGGCGCCCATCGAACCGGGGCGAAGCCGCTCGAGCCGTAGCCGACGATGAGGACGCCGTGATCGAGCGACTCGGCGTCGCAGAGCCAAGGGCAGGCGACGCCGCCGATGTAACTTTGCATCCACGCAGCGTTGATCCCGATGGACAGTGGGCCGTATTTGACCAACGCCGCCGCCATTTGTTTTTCGTCGTCGCTGACGAAGGAGAAGTTCTTGAGCGTCGCGCCGAGTTTGCCTTTCTTCGCCTTGCACTCGCCCTTCTCGCCGACGTACGGGTACGACTTCTCGGTATCGATGCCTCCGTGCTCTACGATGTACTCCATCGCGTTCGACGGCAAGCCGCCGTTACAGCCAGAATCGCACGCGTTCGGCACGTCTGGATCGCAACCGACGTCGCAGTCCACGAGTTGTTGTTCGCTCAATTCAACGAGCTTTCCGGTGCTGATGAAGTGCGCGCCCTCGATCGCACCCGTCGTTGAAAACGTCCAGCACGATCCACACTGTCCTTGATCCTTCACCCGCGTCACCGCGCCCTTAAATCGCCAATCGAATTCCTCCGGCAAATGTTCCACCGGCAACGTCTCGAGCGTCTCCCCTCCCCTCGCCTTCCGTTTCTCCCTCTCCTCGCTCGACAACCGCACGTGACCCAAATACCGCGCCGCAAACTCTTCCGCGGTGAGATCGCTGAACATCGTCACCCCGTGGTTCGCGCTGCCTCGATCGTTCGCTTGATTCGTCGCCGCCTTGACGAGATTTTCGCCAAAGATGACGATTCTCCGAGCGCGTTCCGTCGCCGTCTTCGTCGCGTACTCGGCGCGTTTATCGAACGCGTCCACGAACGCCTCGAACTTCGCTTCGAGCGCCGCGGCGTCGGCGACCAGCGCGCGCGCCTCGCGCACGGCGTCGCGCGCGGGCTCCGAAGCGTCGACGGTGTCGACCGGGACATCCGACGTGGCGAGTCGCAGATGCGACGCCGCGTGCGAATCAGCGCGCGCGAGCGCGCGGGGGAGGGCGGCGCAGGCGAGTGTGAGCGCGAGCGCGCCGGCGAGCGCGCGCGCGCGCGAACGGCGCATGCTGGACGATCGGGCGCGGGGCAATGACGAGATGCGCTCAGAATTCGCGAAAGCGAAAGGACAGCGAGACGCGGACACGAAGACGCCGACGCGAAGAGAAGGCGCGCGCGTGAGGAAGTGCGCTACGCGAGATATATCAACGACAAAGATTGTGCTCGGAGACTACTTCCACAGCTTGATCGTCTTGTCCCAACTGCACGACGCGACGACGGAGCTCTTGAGCGGGTGCCAAGCGACGCCGATGCACACCTCGGCGTGCGCCTTGACGGATTTGATGATTTTGGACGTCTTCCAATCCCAGAAGAAGATCTTACCAGACCCGTCGCCGCTAACGACGGTGCTGTCATCGGTAGAAAACGCGGGCTGGCACGCGTAACCGGCGTTGTGGTGACCACCAAAGCGTTTCTTGTTGTTTCTTCGAAAGCGTTCGTCGACGCTAAAGGTGATAATTTGATTGTCGAGCGATTGACCGATGATGTACTTGCCGTTGTTCGATATCGCAGTCGCGGGCACGGAGTGCATCGACGGGTCAGCGATGTATTTAGTCGTCACCGGGATTCCAAACTCCCAAACTCGAAGCGTTTTGTCGTCCGAAGAGGACATGAAGCGTTCGCCGCCGTCGGCGAAAGTGATCGAGTTCACCGGCCCGAGATGCTGGTCGTACTCTTGCACCAAGTCCCCGTTGTTCATGTCCCACTGCACGATTTTTTTATCGCTCTGCCCGATCAACACCAAGTTGTCTTGCTTTGGATGAATCTTCGCGCAGTAACCGATTTTCCCGCTCGTCACGGTTTGGATTATTTTGCCAGTCTCCGTGTCCCACAATCGAACCTTTTTATCCCACGACGTCGACACGAAGCGCGTGCCATCGCCGTTGAAGCACACGTCTTTTACCGCCTTGTCGTGTCCCATGTACGTGCGCATGCACTTTCGACTGTTGTACACGTCCCAAATCTTGACCACGTTGTCCATGCCCGCCGAGAGCAACAGGTGACCGGTGTGAGGGAAAAATTCAATCTTTGACACACCCTTCGTGTGACCGTTAAACGTGTGCACGCACTTGTTCGGCGCGAAGCAAGTTCCATCTCCATCGCGCTTCTCGCTCTTTGGCGCCGCAATCCAAGAATCCCCCGCGTAGTTGACTTCCTCCGAGCCGTGAAACTTTGTAAACTTTGAGTCGTCTTGAGCGCCGCCGTCCTCGCCCGGACCCGTCTCCAAACCTTCCAACTTTCCTTTCGCCCGAAGCTTTGCCTCGCGATTATCCATGTGCCATTTCACGTACTCCTTCTCCTTCTCCGACAAATCATCGTGCACGAGCACCTTTTGCGCCGCTCGAGCCGGCGCCCACGCCGACGTATCCGTCTCGCCGCTCGCCGGCGTCGCCACCCCCGCGAGCACTTCCTCGCGAATCCTTCGTTTTTTCGCCGCAGAAATATTAAACGCCGTCTCCCCCTTGCTCGCTCGCATCGCGTCGGCGTCACCGACGACCCCAGTCCCCGACGGCGCCGCCGCGTACCCCCGCGAATTGTACGTATTGTACTGTTCGTCGAAACTAAACGCGTTCACCGTCGTCGCGTCCACCTGCCCGAGCGCGTGATTCCTCGCCCCTCGCCCCGTGAGTCTATCCTCTCGCGTCTCGTGCCTCGGTCCCTCGATCGGGGCCGTCATCTCGTCGTACGTCAGGTTCACGCGCATCTCTCGCGTCGTCGGGTCTGCGCGCGTCGAACGAATCTCCGTCAGTCCATCGTCCACGCGCGTTCCTCGCGCGACGCGCGCGCGTCGAGCGATCGATCGATGCCATCGCGTTCGCGCGTCGCGCGCACCGACGACCGTGCGCGTGGACGCGAGCGGAACGACGCGCATTCCCGTCGAGCCGCCATCGCCGTCGAGCGCGCGCTCGAGCGCCAACGCGCCGGCGTCGACGGGCGGCGCGGACGCGATCGGGCGCTTGACGGACGCGACGTTCGCGAGCGCGTCGTTCTCGTCGTCGGAATCGGACGAGCCGTAGGTGTCTAAACCGAGCATGGCGTCGTCGAGTGCGGGCGCGGCGGAGGCGCGGCGACGGAGCGAATCGAGGGCGACGAATGCGTGTACATTGAAATCGCGCGCGCGCGCTCATTCGGCGTCGCGGAGAAATTTAGAGACGCGCTCAATCGCTCGACGCTCGTCCGCGCCGACGTCGACCTGTTGGCGACGGATGTTGACCCAGCGCTCGCGCATTTGCTCGGCGCGCTCGCGAGCCGTCGACGCTCCGCCTCGCGGAGACGGCTCGGCGGGACGCGGCCTCGCGTCGGCGGCTTTGGGCGTGGACGCGGGCAGTGGGGACTCCCACCAGCGACCGTTTTCATCGAAGTGTCCCTCCGCGAGCGGTGCGCCGGCGTCGAGCGCGTCGTTCGTCGCGACGCGTTCCGCCGCGGATCGAACGCGAGAAATCGCCGTCGCGGCGGCGCGGACGAGCGCTCGGCGCCGCTCGGCGAAATCTGCGGCGATCTCGGTCCAGCGCGCGCGCGCGCGCGCGCCGCACGCGCCGACAAACTCGCGCGCGACGTCGAGCGCGACCTTCGCGCGCGATTCGCGCGTCCACGCCGTCGCCGAATCGACGAACGCCGCGAAGCGCTCGCGATTTCTCAGATGCGCCGCCGCGCCCAAAGCCGCCGACGCGACCACCAACACCAACGCGCCGCGCGCGACGCGCGAGACGCGCGGCGCTTCGCGCGGCGTCGTCGACGTCGCCACCACGCCGCGCGTCCGTCCGCTCCCTCCCGCGCGTTCGTTCGCGCGTTCGCTCGCGTCCCGCGCGCGCGCCTCCTCCTCCCTCGACAGTCGCTCCAGCAGCGCCCCCCCCCCCAGTTCGCGCCACCGCTCCTCCTCCATCGCCATCTGCGCCCGCGAGCTCGCCCCGAAGAACCCGCTCGGCGTCAATCCGCGCGAAATCTGCCACGCGCGCAGCGCCTCCGTCGTCTCTCGGTCGCACACGCCGTGCGCGCGTCTCGCGTCCCGCCCGAGCAACCGCTGCGCGAGCGACACGTCCGTCCCCGAGTCCCCGATCCCGAACTCTCGCGTCAGTCGCGCGCTCATCGGCGTCGCGCGAAACGCTCGCGCGTGCTCGCGCGCGCACGCGTTGAAATCCAGCGCCGCGCCGTCGCCGTCGCCGTCGCGCGCGCGCGTCGCCGGCGCCGCGTTCAAATCTCGCGCGCGCCGTCGCGTCGCTCTCTGCTCGCGCGCGCGTCCCGCGTCGCCCGCGAACCGCCGCGACGACCATCGCGCGCGCGTCGGCGCCGCGCTCGACGCCATCGCGCGTCGCGGTGTCGCCGCGCGTCGTCGCGTCGCGCGCGCGTCGGCGCGCATCGCGAGCGTTTTGAATGATGGCGCTAAAATGCTCTAGTGTATGTCGAAAACGACGTACGAAACGCCATCATTCGAGCGCGCGTCGAACCCTCGCGCCGCGCGCGGCGGCGCGCACACGACGACGCGCGCGACGCGACGCGCGGTCGCTCGAAGCGCGCGCCTACGGTCGCGAACGCGTCGGGAGACGCGCGCGCGCGGGTTCGACGCGTCTCGAGACGCGCGCGCGCGCGATTCGCGGCTCGACGATCGCGGCTTAGGTTTACTCGACCGATCGCGCGCGGACGCGCGATGTCGATCGCGCGAGGCGCGACGATCGCGCCGACGCGCGGCGCGATCGCGGATGGACTCGGACGACGACGCGCGCGCGTCGCGCGGGCGAAGGCGGGCGCGCGGTGGGGACGAGGGGTGCGATGCGGCGTCGGCGGCGACGAGGCAGCGGGACGCGCGGCGAGGGACGCGAACGCGGACGACGGCTGGGCGCGCGCGAAGCGGGCGACGAAGATGGGCGCGATCGCGGCGTTGGTGATGTTGAGCGCGCCGAAAGCGGCGGGCGCGCTGGAGACTGGGGCGCGCGAGGCGAGGCGGGAGGGGGCGAGGAGCGCGGCGACGGCGAGCGCGCGGCGCGAGCCGTGCGTGGGCGAGGTGGCGGGGGTGGGGATCGACATCGCGCCGGTGGATTCCGATCCCAAGGATGAAGAGGACGAGACGGCGAAGTTGTTGGAAGAGCTCGACGCGATCGCGGAGGATAAGCCGCGCGTCGTCGAGGCGCCGACGAAGCAGAGACGACGACGACGTCGCGGGACGGTGAAGAAGAAAAAAATGAATTTAGAACACCAACGTAGGGCCCCCAAACAGGGAGGACAGGTGGATAAGGTGAAGGTGATGGCGGACAGGGTGAAAGAACTCGTTGGGTTGAAAACTGGTGAGCACACCGAGAGTAGGAATAGGCAATTGAGCGCGGCGGAGGAAAAGGTTTTGAAGGACATCCAGCGGTACGAAAAGTACGAACAGGAGAAGAAGAATCCCGTCAAGAAGATTTTCTCCAACCGCGGCGAACGATTCGTGCGCAACGTGAACTTGGCGTACTTGCGCGATCCGTACTCAACCATGGGCACCGATAGATTCCCCACGGAGACGTCTTACACGTCGTTCCACAGATTACTCGACGTCGGGCGCGTCAACCGCGTGGTGTACCGCGCCAACGAGACGAGCATTAGATATTACATCGACGACACGGAGGAGGTGTTCGGTTGCAACCTTCCGTACGATCCGGTGTTGTTCAAAAAGCTCGTCACCGAAAGACCGGGTAATGGAGGGGTCATTCAGATTGAGATGGAGAAGTATCCTCGCTGGCTCGAGATTACGGCGTTCCTGTTCAACGCGTTGACGCCGATGGTGATGGTGTTCTATGCGTGGCTTATTTACGAAGGCACGTACAAGGATAGCTCGGAAGACATGTTCGGTAACATGACTACGCGTAACTACGACTCGAACGTTCGCCAAGGGATGACGTTGAAGGACATCACCGGCATCGACAACGTCAAGGCGGAAATGTTTGAACTCATTTCCTACTTGAAGGATTTCGAAAAGTACAACTCCATGGGCGCGCGCATTCCCGCAGGCGTGCTTTTGTGCGGTCCGCCCGGTACGGGTAAGACGTTGCTCGCTCGTTGTGTCGCGGGCGAGGCAAATGTGCCCTTCTTCTCATGCGCTGGTACGGAGTTTATGGAGATGTTCGTCGGCGTCGGAGCCGCGCGTATTCGCAACTTGTTTGATCAAGCCAAGAAGGTTGCGCCGTGCATCATCTTCATCGATGAATTCGATGCCGTCGGCACGAAGCGTACTGAGACACAATCCGGTCAGGTTTACGGTAACGACGAAGCGACGGCGACGATCAATCAAATGCTGACGGAGATGGACGGTTTCTCGACCGCCACGGGCATCATGGTGTTGGCGGCGACGAACCGTCCGCAAGTACTCGATCCTGCGCTCATTCGTGCCGGTCGTTTTGATCGCATCATCGAGATGGGTCTGCCGAACAAGAAGTCGCGTCAAGAAATCTTGTTCTTGCACTGCAACAAGCCATCGTTCGCGTCGAGTGTCGATCCCAACTTGGACTACGAGTACCTCGCCAGACAAACTGCCGGTTTCAGCGGCGCCGACATCGAGAACCTCACCAAGTCGGCCGTCATGCGCTGTGCGCAAGGCGAGAAGGCGCTCGCGTCTACGGGTGACTTCTTGTTTTGCATCGACGATATTCGACGATCGCAAGCGTTCGTTCGCAACGGAAGTGGCAGCGGAAGTTTGGCTCGCGATAGAATGCTCGAAGATACCCTCATCGCGCAACTCGACGCGTACGAACGAGACTCGGTGGTGAATTATTACGCCGCGCAGGCCGTGGTCGCGATGCACATGCCTTCGTACGACGAGATTAGCAAGGTGACGGTGTTTAACGGTGGTGTAGCCACGGGTCAAATCGTCTACGTGCCGGATGAAGTCGACTCTCCCGCGGCTCGCACGGTGCGCTCCATGGAGTATTACGAAGCCAAGCTGTGCGTACTCCTCGCAGGCCAGATGGCGGAGCGTTATTTGTACGGTCCCGAGAACGTAACGACCCGCGGCATGCACGATGTCGCCGCTGCGACGAATTTGGCGTGCGAAATGGTGATGCAGAACGGGTGGAGTGATTTAGGTCCCATCGCCCTCGCCGCCGAACCTACGCGCGAAGAAGGTTACCTGCGCGTCGGCAAGACTGAGCACATCGAGGTGATGAGGCAGTTATCGCCTGAATTGGATTTATTAGTGTACAATGAGGTGAGAAAGACGTTGATTAAGGCGGCCCAGCGTACGGTGGCGATTCTTCACGAGCCGAAAAATAGAGAGATGCTCTTTTCGCTCAAGGAGTCGCTCGCGACGGCGCGAGAAATCGGCGGTCGCCAGCTTGCGCAAGCCTTCGAAAAGGCTGGTATCACACGCGATCGTGGCATGGGGGTTTGGGACATCGCGTGGGGTGAACAGCAAGAAGTGTATTGGGACGATTTGATGAGCGCAATTTGGTCGGACGACCCTTCCAAGGGAAAATTCTGGGGGCTCGTCAAGGACCAAATCCACAGCATGGCCTCTGCGGAGGAAGGCGTCCCGCTTCCGGATTGGGCCGAGCACTACCTCACCCAAATGTCCGATGAAGAGCGCTTGGACGTCGCCATCGTACTTCCCGACGACGCCGCGCGCAAGTGGCTCGAGCAATCCGGCGGCATTCCGCCCGAATACGCCAACCTCCGCGCGCAAGCCGACGAGCTCGCGCGAAAAGACGTCGAGCGGCGCGCCGCCGCGCGACAAGCCGCCATCGAGCGCGGCGAAATCGACCCTTGACCGCGCACATCGCACACATAGCTAGAACACAGACGTTATTAATCATGCGTCACACGAACCGATCGTCGACCCGCGCGCTCGCGCGCATCGTTTCCGATCGAGCCGCCGCGCCGCGGTCGCCGCTCGCCGCGCGCTGGATGTTCAAGACTGCCGCGACGCGTCCATCGATCCTCACACGCCGACTCGCCGCGCCCTCGCGCGCGCGCGCCCGACATGACGCGCGATGTCGACGCACCGCCGAATCGCTCGTTCGATCCCGCGCGCTTCGCGACGATCGTCAAGCACGAAGCGCGCGCCGTCGTCGCCTCGATGCGCGCGCATCAACGCTGGAGCGGTCGCTCGAGCGCCTCGAGCGCGCTCAACGCGTACGGATTGTACGGCGCGAGCGACGCGTACGACGAAGACGGCGTCGAAGACGCCCTGTTGGACGCCTTCGTCGCGCTGCGGACGGCGCGACCGCCGGAACGGACGCAAGATGCGGACGCGGGGACGCGCGCGCGGGGACGCGATCGAGCGAGCGCGAGCGACGCGAGCGAGCAAAGCGAAGAGAGAGACGCGGAAGAGGACGATGCGATGACTCCGTTGCGATATCTCGAACCGTTTCTGGACGTGATACGGAGCGTGGAGACGGGAGGGATGATCACGGCGCAGGCGCTGAGCGCGATCTTGAAGATTTTGAAGAGCGAAGTCGCGACGAGGGACGCGCCGGGTGGCCCAGGGGTGATCATGCACGCCATCGCGGACGCGGTGACGCTGTGTAGATTTGAAGCGACGAGTGTGGACGATGACGATGCGGTGTTGAGCCAGATTATGTATGTGCTGGCGGCGTGCGTGCGATGCGACTGCGGTTACGCGCTGAGCGACGACGATTTGTGCGACGTGTTTCAGGCGTGCTATCGTATTGGACATCAGAGCGGGAAAGAGACGCCGTTGTTGAGAGAATTGAGCAAGCAGACGCTGAGCGAAATCGTGTATCACGTCAGTCGGCGCACGGGGGAGATCGCGGCAAAGGCAAAGGCGACGACGGGGGAGAAGGGACCGCGACTGACGTCGCCGAGGCAAGCCATCGTGATCCCGGCTACGCCCCCGGCGGTCGTGAGAGGCGATGCGGGCGTCGATAGTCCGCATGCGACCGGACCTGGAATGGATGTCACCGCGCACGAGCACACGGATGTGGCGAAGGGGCCGTACGGGTTGCCCGCTTTGATTGAAATTTTCCGGTTCGCCACGAGTCTCATTGCCCCAGACACGCACGGTCGTGGTTCGGAGGATGCGAATAGTTTGTTTGGGCTAAAACTCGTGACGATCATGATCGATGCGAACGCTGAGTACTTCAGAGCGAATCATGCGCTATTGAATTTGGTTTTGGATGATCTTTCGCGCGCGTTGTGCGGAGTGGTTACGTCGTGTTCGCCGCACGTGTTGGCGGCGTCGACGTCTCTCATAACGATCATTTACAGTGAGTTCCGAGAAGAACTCAAGTTACACTTAGAAGTGTTTGTTCGCATGGTTCTCTTGCCGCTGTGCTCGAGTCGTAATGGTGTGGAAGAGGAGACGCAACGCGTCGCACTCGAGGCGCTCGTGGATTTGTGCAAGAACGACAATTTCGCGACGGATTTGTACATGTACTACGATTGCGAGCTCACAAAGCCTAATGTGTTTGAAGAGGTGACGAGTGTTTTGGCGCAAGCATCGTATCCAGGAGATGCGACGCTCGCGCCCGTGCATTTGTTGAGCTTGGAAGGGTTGTTGTCCATTGTGCAAGCTGTGTCCAACCGCTCTCCGGCGGCGACTACGCGACCGACGTTCGAATTCGCGAACACCGTCGTCATGGACCCATGGTCGCTGTCTGATGGCTCTGATACCACTGGTCCAAGCCGGTTCGAGGCTCGCGCAAGGACTAAATACTTCAAGCGACGTCTATTGAGCGCGGCGGAACATTTTAATCGCTCGTACAAGAAGGGTTTGGCGTTCATGCAAGAGATTAAACTTTTGGCAGATCCGCTCGAACCCGCGGCAGTGGCGAGATTCTTGAAATTCGCGCCCGCTTTAGATAAGGAAGTCGTCGGCGACTACCTCGGTGAGCCCGCGGCGTTCATTATCACGGTTTTGGATGAGTACACCAAGCTCTTTGACTTTCGAGATGTCACGCTTGATCGAGCTCTGCGATCCTTTTTGTCTGGATTCAAGCTCCCCGGAGAAGCACAGAAAATTTCTCGCATACTCGAATGTTTTGCTGCGCGTTATTATGAAGCGAACCCGGACTCCGTAGCGGATGCGGACTCGGCGTACGTGCTGTCGTACAGTATAATTATGCTGAACACCGATCAACACAATGCGCAGGTGAAGAATAAGATGACGCTCGAACAGTTCATCCGCAACAATCGCGGAACAAATGGCGGTAATGATTGGCCCGCCGAGGTATTGGTTAACATATTCGATTCCATTGTCACGGACGAGATCAAGCTTGACGACGGTGGGGCGATGAGCTTGACGCCAAGCCGATGGGCGGAATTGTCGCGCGACGTCGGGGCGGGCCAAGGCAAACTACCGCCGACGCCCAATCTCGCTGAAGCGGCGTTGTACGACGGCGAATTATTCGGCATCGTTTGGGGCTCGACGACAGCCGCGATTGCGGCCGTGTTTGAGCACACGGCGGACGATAAAGTGTTGCAATCAAGCCTCGGAGGTTTCCTGTCGGTGGCAAACATTGCGGCTGCGCACGGCATGTCTGAAGTTCTCGATCAACTCGTCGCCACGCTATGCAAGTTTTCCAATGAAAGTTTGGCTAAGGACGCGATGTCGCCGTCAGGCGAACGATTGCGACCGCTCGTGGTGTTCGGTGAGGATATCAAGGCTTGCGCGGCGACGCGGACGATTTTTGGCATCGCACACAAGTACGGGGACACGCTTCGTCAAGGATGGTGCAATATTCTGGACACAGTGCTGCGCATGACTAAGGTTGGTTTGGTTCCAGAGGATATATTTGTAAGCGGATCCGACTTCACGCATCGATCGGAAATGCAGACGATGCGAGTACGAGAGATCGCTGCGGCGAAGCGGAACCAAGGTTCTTCTTTGCTGCGGTCATTTTCGGCGATGATTTCCGGCGACGACGGGCGCGACTCGCCATTACCACCGCCGTCCGAGGCGGAGCAGAGCATAGAGGAACTTGCCACGGCGTGTGCGACAGCGTGTCGCGTGAAAGAACTTTTCGCCGACACAAAGTTCTTGGAGCTCGAGTCATTGACACATCTGATGCGAGCACTAATTTGGGCCGCGGGGGACCCCGGACTCGTCGCCGCCACCGCAGATGACGAAGACGCCGCGCTCTTTTGTCTCGACGCCATGTTTATGGTGACTTTGCGCAATTGCGACCGTATTCGTGCCGTTTTACCCATACTATTGAGCTACCTCAGAGCCGTTCTCCAAGCGTCAGAGAGCCCGTCACCGGCGTGTGAAATCGTCATTTTTGACTTGATTCGAATGTGTGCCAAGCTGATTCCTACCGACGAGGACGTCGCCGACGATTTGTTAGATGCGCTGCCCGTTTTGTTCACGCTCAAACCCGCGGTCGCAGACGCGTTCTTCGGCCGCATCGTTGCCGAAATCGATTCTTTGATCAGCAACGGCGCGGACAAGATTAAAACGCGACAGAGTTGGGACACGGTGTGCAAGCTTCTCATGGCGAGCGCGAGACATCCGGAGGCTGCGGAAACAGGATTTGCAGGACTCACGCGAATCATGCGAGAGGCGGCGAAAGTGAACGCCGCGAACGTGAGATCGTGCCTCGAAGCGGCGAGCGCGTTTGTCGACAGCGAGCAAGGTGGTGACGAACGAAGCGTCGCCGCGTTGCAATTGCTCTCGGACGCAAACATGGCGATGTGCGCGTGGGCAACGAGCGCATCCGTGACTGATGAGGCAAAAGCTGAAATTATAGCCGGCGCTTGGGGCGATTTAGTCCGCGAACTCGGTCGCATTAGCTTTGAAGATACGCGCGCCATGGTGCGCGATGACGCGATTTTAACGTTGCAACGCGTGTTGCTCGGCGCTGAATCGCTCGACGCCGGCGGCGACTTGTGGCTTACCACGTTTGATGCGGTTTTGCTGACGATGCTCCAGGAGCTGACGGAAACCGTACGCAAGACGCGCGCCAAAGATGGTGGCGCCGCAGAAAACACGGCGCGCATCGCGGTTTCTTGCGTATCAAAGACGTTGCTCCAATACGGCTCAAAGATGCGAAACGAAGACGCTGCGGCGTTTGCGAGCGTCCTGCTCGCCATTTTAGACGCTACGTCTTTACTGCGCAAGCACGCCAAGACGGAGGAACTCGTGGACGCGATCCCTGAAGCCATAAAGAATGTTCTCCTCGTCCTCTGCGCGAGCGAAATCGTCCCGAGAGACGATCCGCTGTGGGGCAAGATGTGGGGTAAAGCGAGCGCGATCGACTCGGAGCTAACGCCCGATGCACTGGGCCTTCTCAAAGAAACGGAAGAATCCCCGCCTTAGATTGTAACGTACAGTACATGTGCTAGAATTCCTCTCTAATCGAGCGCGTCGAGAACGCCGCACCCCGCGACGACGACGGGCACCTTCGGTTCCTCCGACGTCCCGCCCGCGTCTACCGCGCACTCATCGTTAATTCTCTCCAGTACGTCCATCCCGCGCACGCATTTCCCGAACACCACGTGTTTCCCGTCCAAATGCTTACACGCTCCGAGCGTGACGAAAAATTGGCTCGAATTCGAATTCTTCCCCGTGTTGCTCATCGAAAGCACGCCCATCGCATCGTGCTTCAGCTTCAACCCTCCCGCGTCGTCCTTAAACTTCTTCCCCCAAATCGATTCCCCCCCCGCCCCGTTCCCGTGCGTGTAATCGCCGCCCTGCATCATAAAATTCCTCACGCACCGATGCATTCGACTCCCCTCGTACGTCCGCCGCCGCCCCGTCGCTCTCGACGTCCCCATCCCCGCGCACAGCGCTCGAAAATTCTCGCACGCCCGCGCGCTCTTCGCGTCGAACAGTTCAAACACCACGCGCTCGCGCGTCGGCGCGTCGATTCGAATCGCCCCGCGCGCGCCCCACTCGCGATCCGCCTCGTACAGCTCGACGATTCGACTCCGCTGCGCGCCGCCCAATCTCGCGAGGTCGTCGCCGTCGAACCCGTACCGCAGGTTCGTCGCCGCGACGAAGGCGCGCGCGCGCGCGTGTTTCTCTCGGTGTCCGTCGACGTCGAGGTCGAGGTACGCGTGCGACGGCGCCATCGCGTCGACGAATGGCGACGCGACGACGCGACGCGCCGCGCGCGCGTCGAACCGCAGACCGACGACGCGTCGACGATGCGCGCGCGACGGCTCGCGAACGGCGCGACGCGGGACACGCTCGGACGCTTCGTGCGCGACGCGCTGCGGCGCGCGGACGCCGAGCGCGCGGCGGTGACGACGACGGGCGCGAGCGGGACGCGCGCGCGCGACGCGT
>Ga0255765_1004430_pt1 | contig 14068 bp, 10 predicted proteins | sample 041ome_8_FD_179965 | JGI IMG/M metagenome (GOLD analysis project Ga0255765, IMG submission 179965) | Coastal salt marsh microbial communities from the Groves Creek Marsh, Skidaway Island, Georgia - 041407BS metaG (version 2) | ecosystem: Environmental > Aquatic > Marine > Intertidal zone > Salt...
AACGCTCCTTTATGGCTGTTAATCGAGAAAATTACTGAGTGCGGGGTATAGGCGGCATGGCAACGTCTGTCAATGATATTTGCACCTGCACACCAAGGATTTTGGCACCAAACAGCAGCATTAGAACGCCCAAATCGGTAACCGCGCCGCAACGCGCTGCGTATTTGTCCACAAATTTGGCGTGTTTTGTATGAGTTTGGAACCATTTGCATGAGCAAACCTCGCGTAACTCTCATACAATTTTGGCAGAATTACTAACAGGTTTAAGGTTTTGCCAGCGTGGGGCTTTGCCCCGCTAAACGTCCAGTGTTTGGCTGATCGGCACAAGGCCGCCACACCGTTGAAAAGGATGACCGCGTATCAAAAAATGCAATAGGAGCCGTGACATCTTGAAATTATTTAGTCTCAAACCGCAGAATTGTGTGATTCTTATTCTTGTCGTATCGGTGCTTATTGGTCTGATCTCGCTTTTGTCTCTATCCATCCAGCGCAGTCTTGTGATCCAGCATGAATGGAAAAAACTCTCCGCAAACTACAGAAAGGCCCGCCAGAATGGCGATAATACATCCAAGATTAGCCAGCTTGCGCGACTTGGGAATTATGATTTAGTTGCGCTTCGCATTATTGATCGCAGCCCCAGCATGTTGGCGCCGGCAACGCTAGACGACCTCAACATCGTTGGTCAGCTTATCTATAATTTCAACCCAAATAACACGCCGCAGCGCCATGTATTCATGAGTCAAAATACGGGTATTTCTCAAATCATCCCGACAATGGCCATGATCGTCACAAGCCATGACAAGCCAATCGAACTGATTGGCAGAATTGACAGTCAAATCGTCGGCTTCACCATCGATCAGCAAACGATTTATCATCAAACTTTGGGGCACGCATCTTTCCTTATCATCATCGTTTTAGGGATCAGTATTCCGACCTGCCTGATTGTTTTATGGCTACATTTGCGGTTTCAGCGCCACCCTTTACGCGACCTATTGAAAATCCTGCGGCTGATTTCTGATGATCCAACCATCATTCAACCGATTCCAAAAAGCCTTCAATCTTTCGGCGACCTGCAAACTGTTGCCCAAGCAATCGAGGATTTGCAGCGCAATATGGCACGTGAACTCACCCAGCGTGAACGGCTTGCCGATATTGGCGAGGCTGTTGCCAAAATCAATCACGACATCCGAAATGTTCTAAGGTCGGCAACGCTTGTTAGTGATGCTTTGTTGTCATCCAATGATGAAAATGTGCGCAAATCGGCACCGCTAGTTCTGCGCTCACTCGAACAGGCGGTCGATCTATGCCAATCGATGCTTGATTACCTTGCCCAAACACCTGAGCCACGCCCGCAGAATTTTAATTTTCCAAAACTGCTTGCCGAAATTAAGGCAGCATTGTTGCTGGAATTACATTTTCAGGGGCCAGAATTGATGTTTGCCGACCGCCAAATGATGTTTCGCATTTTGCTAAATCTTGCCCGTAATGCCGGGACGGCTGGTGCCAAATCTATGTTTGTTGAGGTCTGGCAAGTTGGCCATCTCGCTATTATCGACATTGGCGATGACGGCAGTGGCATTCCACGATCCGCCTGGCCGGATCTTTTCTCACCCTTCAAAAGCCGGCAAAGCAGCGGTGGCGGGCTGGGGCTGGCGATCGCACGCGATTTAACGATTGTCCAAGGCGGCATGCTTCGGCTGAGCCGGTCAAGCAGCGAAGGTTCTGAATTTAGGCTTCAATTTACGATGCGGACATTCCCGACCCTGATCACCAAACCGGTACTGTCTTGGCACAAGATTGGGGCATAAGATTGGGGAATAAAATTGCGCCCGCTTAAACCCGATAGAAAAATCTTATGGCGGATACGGGCTAACGCTGGCCGATGATCGGCGTTGATGGTTGCGGCTCAAGATCCCACGGAAAGAAAATCCATGTATCTTGAGAGACCTCGGTGACAAACGTATCGACAAGTGGCCGGCCTGCCGGTTTTGCATAAACCGTTGCCAGATGAGCTTTTGGCATCATGGCTTTTAAGGCTTTCGCCGTCTCGCCAGTATCGACAAGATCGTCAACAATCAGCCATCCGCTGCCATCCCCCGCCATCGGTGACGGTTTCAAAATATCAAGATCACCACGCTTGTTACCCGAATAGGACGAGATACAGGCCGTATCTATAAGACGAATTTCTAGTTCACGCGCAACAATAGCAGCTGGCACTAGCCCGCCGCGTGTAACCGCGATCAACCCCTCAAACGGGCCCAGCTCAAGCAGGCGCCATGCCAACGCTTTCGAGGTGCGATGCAGCTCTTCCCACGAAACTGGGAATGATTTGATGCGCGGGTCTGTCATATTATCCATCCTTGACCAAAAACAGAGGCGATTGGCCCCCTGCCGCGCCATCATATCGGTTTCGGTTAAATGCTGTAAAGCCAAAGCAAGCCTGATCTTGTATTTTTGCTATCAGAAATTGAGGCCGCCAGCATCATCCATAAAATTCGTCTGTAAAGAAAGTGGATGCAAGGGGATGAATATTCACTTGCAAGCACGTCAGGCTTGACCTATGTTGCGGCGGATTGGACGGCATTAATGCGCTGCTGCAAAGCACCGCCTTTTTTGCAAATCGCCAAAGACGCGCTCGTAGCTCAGCTGGATAGAGCACCAGACTACGAATCTGGGGGTCGGGAGTTCGAATCTTCCCGAGCGCGCCATTCTTTCAATAACTTAACAGTTCTATCTAGTTTTTAATCCACGATAAGGTACCGCTAAGGTACCGTTTAATTGTCGGTGGTTGATCACAATTTTCACCAAATTAAATAGCAATCAATTCGTATGGAAGCATTAGTCAGTGAACTTTTTTATGATCTGTGTGCGTGCGATTCACTGGTTAGCCGCTGCCTCGGATATCTCCTATGAAGCCTGGAATCTGATACTATTTGTTTTACTGCAACCGCTATTGACTATCATATTTTTTGTTCTTTGGATCAAGGCTCGCTAACGATGGGCTAGCAGTATCTGCTACGGCATTCCCCACCGCCCAACATCAATCCAAAAAAAGCTGCTATAACCGCTGCTGCTAATAGGAATCTAGCTGTGCTGCTGAAAATATCGTCACCAGTATCTTCGTCTCGAAACGGATAGTGACCATTCCAATAACTAAAGAGCAGCATGGCGGGAACAATTGCCACGCAACCAAGCAAGATAAATGGTTTGGCTTTCCGAGCTACAGGCATCAGTATTTAATTCACGGCCACTTTAGGTGAGGTAAGAATGATTGATCCTGTCAATGAAATTTTAATTGAACACAAGTGCCAGAGATTGGTTCTGCTTTATGGGAAGTTAAACGACTTGGGAGATTGGGCCAGTCTTGCAGATACATTCACAGAAGATGCAACATTTACAAGACCAACGGCTCCAGACGAGATAATCAAAGGAAGACAAAAAATACTTGAAAGCTTTCAATCTAGGCCCAACGCACGTACGCAACACATTATTACTAACATAATTGTTGAAGTGGAAAGTGAATTTAAAGCCCACTCTACGTGCACGGTACAGCTGTATGTTGGCGAACAATCATCAAAGCATGCAACTGCGACCCACAAATTACCTCAACCTGTCATTGGACAATATTTTGATCGCTTCATAATGGATAACAACAAGTGCTACTTCACTGAAAGACGTGGTATATTAACCATTAAATAATTCAGTGAGCTGAGAATTCGGGATGACAATACCTACTACACACGTTGGCAGCCTTCCTCGCGGTCTCAAACTATCATCTTTGCTCATCTCAAAAGACAAAGGTGACAACTTTGATCAAGTTGAATTTGAAGAAACAGTCCAGTCGGCAATAAATGCTGCTGTCCAGAAGCAGGTTGATAACGGCGTCACAATAATTTCGGATGGTGAACTTGGAAAAATTGGTTATTCAACATACATCCAAGAAAGACTCAGTGGTTTTGGTGGTCACATCGAGAGACGACCTGCAAAAGATTTAGCTGCCCATCCAGATCTGGCAAAAAAATTAAGTCATATCATGGGCAGCCAAGAGTTCACGAGAGCCTCGTGCATCGATAAAGTGAAACTCGTAAATCTTCAACCAGCACTTGACGACATCAGGCGTTTTGAAAATGCTTTAAATCGGCAACAAAATCGACCTTCCGCGTTCATGAATGCAGCCTCACCTGGCCTTATAACTGCCTTTCAAGTCAACAAGCACTACAAAAATCATGAAGCCTATTTGGCAGATTTAGTATTGGCGATGAGATCTGAATATGAGGCCATCTTAAATGCCGGCTTTTTGATCCAATTTGATTGCCCAGACTTAGCAATGTCAGCGCATACAGGGTTTCAGGATCTATCTGAGAGGGAATTTCTCAAAATTGCTGCATCAAATGTTGAAGCTCTGAATGCTGCCACAGAAGGTTTGCCAGCTGACCGCATGCGAATGCACCTTTGCTGGGGTAATTACGAGGGCCCGCATGATCATGACATTCCACTCGAAAAAATAATCAAGATTGTGCTAAAGGCTAGGCCAAACACTATTTTGTTTGAAAGCGCAAATCCGTGCCACGAACATGAGTGGACCGTCTGGAGAGACGCCATTATTCCAGATAATAAAATTCTTGCTCCTGGGGTTATCGACACATGCTCTAATTATATAGAAAACCCAATGCTCGTAGCTCAAAGATTGGAGCGCTTTATTGACATCGTTGGTAAAGAACGAGTAATTGGTAGCACAGATTGCGGGTTTGGCACATTTGCGGGCTACGGGAAAATTGATCCTGACGTCACGTGGAAGAAGTTGAGGAGCCTGCGTAAAGGAGCCGATATAGCGAGCAAAAATGGAATTAAGTGCTAGCTAAACATTGTGACCCACGGCTTTTTTCAATATGTATCGAACATTTTCGTTTTTGCTATCTTGAACAATGGTATCACTGGCAAAAGCGACAAATTCATCTGGTCTAACAAGAATGATGCGCTTTTCCCACAACGCTAGCCCTGCGTTCATTTCACACTCAATTATAGCCAGAGGCACCTGTAGTTCATTTGCGGCTTTTTTGAACGCGCTAGTCACATCATCGGGCTGATCAATTAGAATTAAACTAAACTTATCACCAAGCAATTGCCCACCCAACAAGCTAAAGATGCTTCGGTCATCTGAAATCTTTTGAGGTGATAGGTGAAAACCCGCTTCTACTGCATGTTTGTGCGTACCGCATGCGCTGCTGACACCGCCCTCTGACCCAAAAACTATCGGTGACCCCGACACATTGGGTAAGAATTGAGTGACATCAATATCTTCTCCTGTGGCTCTTTTATGCCAATAAGCCTCAAAGGCTTCTCGATCGATATCCGGATCAAATCTGGAAACCATTTCGGCATCCTGGTTGATCATGCGTACGATAAAGTCATCTCGTGTTGACTCAAAGATAGGCTTGCGCTCGGCGCTGTAACTTTCGAGAAGATTATCGCCCGCCCAGCCGGCAATTTGGGCCGCTAGCTTCCAACTGAGATTACGCGCATCTTCAAATCCGGTATTTACACCATAGCCGCCATACGGAGGGTGCGAATGGGCCGCATCACCAGCAATAAATACCCGACCATTTCGATAATTGTCGGCAACGCTGATGCGCAAATCCCAAAGCCCAACATGGTCGAAATCAACCTCAAAACTTTTGCCAACCGCGCCATAAAGCAGCTCCTTAAAATCAAATGCATCAACCTCAGTTTCAGGTGGTACAGGCGCGTGGAAAAACCAGTTTCCTTGCAAGTCGACTCGTCCCAGAAACTGCCAATATCCTCTCATTTCCTTACTTAGTGCATTAAAGATGGTCTTTCCGCCAAAGTCTTTTAAAATTTCGTCCAATTGAGTTGATTGGAAAACTAATAGAGCCATACGTCGCCGATGCCCATCCGTTGTCTGGGTAATTCCAGCCGCAGCTCGAACTGCCGAATTGGCACCATCGGTGCCAACAAGGTATTTCGCAGTTAGAGTTTTCTTTTTTGATCCCTCAGTTTCCTCGATTTCAACCTTAACACCACCTTCAAATTCACTGTAAGATATGAAACTCCAACCAGTCTTAATGGTTATGTTGGGAATTTCTGCTGCCCGGTCGCGTAAAATTTCTTCGGTAGTGTACTGCGGTAGTCGCTCATTTTCCGCAGCGTAAAAAGCTGCAACGCTGGAACGATTGAACCAATCATGATGATATCCCGAGAGTAAAGTGCCGTAAGCTGTCATCCCTGCATTCCCAAAATCGCGCGGGATGGGGCTAGCATCCTGGATTGCCTTCGTAATGCCCCAGCGCATAAAATGCTCACCTGTGCGCTGTGTAAGGTTCTGCCCCTTTGGAATTGGTTGAATAGCTTTCCGTCGCTCTATGAGAAAGACCGACACACCGCGTAACGCCAGATCTATCGCCAGACCAAACCCTACGGGGCCGCCGCCAGCGATTATAATTTCAGCGTCAAATGATTGAGAATTTTTCATTAAAGGCCTTAGCGAACTGTGTTGCGGAGTTTAGACGATCTATCAGAGAAAATGGTATCGTTCGAACAAATTGTAAAGGCGCACAAACCCACGGATCGCCGCTCTCCCTTTAAATGCGTAAAATTTAGTTCAAAAAATCAAAATTGGACCTTTCACCAAGGTTGGGATCGTAGTTAACTTACAAGCTAATAATACCTATCGGGAGGAAAAGATGAAACCACGGTTCTTTTATGTAGCTGCCCTCATGACCTCAATGGCTTTCGGCAGTTCAGCTATGGCCGCATCGTATGCGATCGGGACGTCAGGTCAGGGCTCAGCAACCTATGGTATTGGCGCCGCACTAGCTAAGGTTGGATCTGAGAAAACCGGTGATCAATTTACCGTTCAGCCATTTGGGGGCACCGGCAAGGTAGTTCCACTGGTAAACTCTGGCAAAGCTGACTTCGGCTTAGCAAACATTCTAGAGGTTACTTCGGCAGTCAAAGGCAAAGGAGCATTTGATGGTCGACCAAATGAAAATCTCCGTATTGTAGCCGTCATTTACCCCTTTGAAGTTGGATTTTTTGTAAAAAAAGACAATCCAGCCAAGTCTGTGAACGACATACGAGGTATGCGAATTTCATCAGACTATACAAGCCAAAAAATTATTGGTGCACTCACCAAAGCGGTTATGGCAAATGCAGGCATTTCAATGGACGAGATGTCACCAGTTCCGACAGCAGGCATCATTTCAAATGCTGATGACTTTGCTGCTGGGCGCACTGACGTTGGCTTCTTTGCAGTGGGGGCAGGTAAAGTCAATGCGGTTAATGCCGCCGTTGGAGGAATTAGGTTCTTGTCCATCAATGATGATGCAGAGTCTGTTGCGCGGATGCAAAAGGTAATGCCGCAAACTTATGTTCAAAAAGCCCAACCAGCGAGTCACAAAACTGGCGTTGAGGGCCCAACAAATCTGATGGCATATGACTATATTCTCTATGCCGGTACTCATGTTTCAGACCAGTCGGTTTATGATCTAGTTGAGGCGATGGCTAAAAACCGGGAAGAGCTTGCAAAAAATTATGCCAGTTTTGGCGGGTTAGAGCCTTCAAAGATGAGCAAGAACGTAAACATGCCATTTCATCCTGGAGCCGAGAAATACTATAAGGCAAGTGGACTATGGGCCCAGTAAACACGCCCGAAGGCGCCTAACCACCAACATTTAATTTTGGTCGATCCAGTTGCCTGGCGTTGGCTTCTGTATCGACCTTTCTAATTCAAAGCTCGTGCACCCCGGTTAAGGTGGATTAGTCCATGGGACAGCAAACCGAAACATCTTCAGCAGCCTCTGGCGAGCCAGAAAACTCTGCATATGACGGTCTGATAAAGCTGCGGAAATTGCTTTCATTAACCCTGACCGTACTCGTAATAGCATGGGTTGCCGATGCACCTCGAGCCTTGTTTGGAGTAGCACTACTCACGCAGGAATTTACCCTGTGTATTCTTGGACTGTGCCTTGCCATTAGCTTTTTCAAAATTGATGAATTGCCACGTCGGGTGCGGCCGTTTTCTTTAACTGTTGGAATCATCTGCATCGGCACATTTTTATTTGCGGCAATACGATACCGCATTTTGTCCGAAGAGATGTTTTATCATCCAAAAGAATCATTCGCCCTTGGGCTTCTCATGGTGCCTGTGGTTTTGCTAGCACTATACCGTCAGGTTGGGATGATGCTTTTTGCTATTGTTACAGCCTTTATAGCTTATGGGCTTTTTGGTGATTTGCTACCACAACCCTTTACTGCGAGACCTTGGGTGTTGATGGATTTAATGCCCCATTTAGCGCTGGACACCACATCGATGGTTGGTGTCCCGCTAACCATCGGTGTTACAGTGGTGATTCCATTTATCATTTTTGGCAGTGTTCTATTTGCCAATGGCGGCGGGCAGTTTTTTACAGATCTGGCAATCTCCATGATGGGCGGTTTCAGAGGTGGGGCCGCTAAAATTGCGGTTATTTCATCTGCCCTGTTTGGCATGATCTCGGGAAGCGCGGTGTCAAATGTGGCATCAACCGGGGTGATTTCAATCCCGATGATGAAACACGCCGGTCTTAAAGGTCGTATTGCCGCGGCCACCGAAGCAGTGGCTTCAACAGGCGGACAATTTATGCCTCCCGTGATGGGTGCCGCGGCATTTTTAATGTCAGAGCTATCGCGTGTTCCATACCCTACAATTGCTGTTGCTGCCATTTTACCCGCATTCTTTTTCTTTTTGGCGGTTTTCATGCAGTCAGATGCTGATGCCATTCGCTATAATGTGAAAGCTGTACCTGAGGAAGAACGTCTGCCGGCAAATCAGATTATAAAAGATGGCTGGCATTTCATTATTCCATTTGTCGTACTCATCGGTTTGATGTTTGGCTTAAATCAGTCGCCTCAACTCGCAGCTCTAAGTGCAAGCTTAACGACGATTGTCCTCGGGTTTTGGAGAGGGTATTCAGATAAACCACTAAGGCTTGGACGCTTGATAACAGCATTTCAAAAGGCTGGCGAAACCTCAATTGAAATCATTATCATCGTCGCCGCCGCCGGCTTTGTCATCGGCGTGTTGAACGCAACAGGTCTGGTTTTTAACCTTACCCTCATAATTGTAAACCTCGCCGGTGGGCAGCTCGTTGCGCTTCTAATCCTAGCAGCATTGATCAGTATTATTTTAGGCATGGGAATGCCTACGATGGCAGTCTACGTTCTTTTGGCGGCGCTAGTCGTGCCCAGTTTAATCGAATTTGGCGTGCCAGTATTATCAGCGCATATGTTTGTACTATATTTCGGCATGATGTCGATGATCACACCGCCTATCGCTATAGCTTCATTCGCCGCCGCTAGCCTTGCGGGAGAAAAGCCACTGGAGGTTGCGATGGTATCAATGCGGTACGCCTGGGTGGCCTATCTAATCCCATTTATTTTCGTATTTCGATCAGACTTTCTAATTGGTACAGCCGGTCAAACCTGGATTGGAACTGCCGAACTATTTGCCGCCACGAGCCTGATGATCTTTAACGCAAATGCTGGTTTATCAGGCACGTTGGTTAACAAAGTCAGCACATTGATGCGGCTGATCCTTACCGCAAATGCTGGTGTCATCTTCTATGTCATGATTAGTCTGGATGACCGGCTGGAGGCATACCTCGTTAGCATGCTAATCTTTGGTATATGTTTTGGCTTGTCATATAGGAATCGTACATGACCAGTGCCACTACGACCGCCGCTCAGGGATTTCTAACACGGCTTGGCCAACACGGTGTCAGCTATCTTTTTGCAAATTCGGGGACTGATTTTGCACCCTTGATAGAAGCTTATGAAGGCGCTGATACAGAACAACTATCCCGCTGGCCAACGCCACTTACAATTACACATGAAACCGTTGCTGTTGGGATGGCTCATGGAGCTTACCTTGTGTCGGGTCAGCCGCAGGCCGTGATGGTTCATGTGAATGTCGGACTGGCAAACGCAATTATGGGGCTGATAAATGCGCAAAGTGACAATATTCCAATCCTGTTGTTTGCCGGACGCACCCCTATTACTGAATATCAACGGCCAGGTGCACGTATGACACCTATTCAATACGGCCAGGAAATGCGCGATCAGGCCGGTATGCTGCGCGATGTGGTGAAGTGGGATTATGAACTCCGCTACGGCGAACAGATCATTGATGCGGTTGACCGAGCTGTTTCGATTGCACTTTCCGAGCCACTGGGACCAGTGTTTTTGGGCCTTCCGCGTGAACCGTTGGCCGAAACCATTGCCGGGGGGCATGATACCCATCATCCACTACCGCCGCAACAACGGCCACACCTCCCCGACGTAGCAGCTATTGATGAGCTTGCCAAAAAGATTTCTACAGCAAAATTCCCGCTTTTGATATGTCAGCGTGGCGACCCTGCTGGCCGTGTTGGCGCCGCTATCGAAAGGCTTTGTGCGGCTCGTCCTATTGGCATAATTGAACCGTTTTTTATCAGGAATAGCCTGGCATCAGATCATCCAAACCATCTTGGTTATCAGACTAAAGACCTTCTAGATAAGGCGGACTGCATAATAATCGTAGACAGTCCGGTACCGTGGATTCCCCATTTTTCTGCGCCAAGGGCAGACTGCCATATAGCCCACATTGGCGAAGACCCGCTGTTCACCAATTTGCCTATGCGAAGTTTTTCTGCAAGCCAATATATTGCTGGTGCACCATATCTGACTCTCGATCTACTGGCTAATCATCTCAGCCAAATCGGCTTCGAAACGAATCCAAGTCTGCAAAACCTAAAACAGACTAGAATCGAAATGCTGGCGGCAACGACAAAAGGTTTTCAAGAGCATGGTGCAATAAAACCTGATCAAGTAGCGGCCGCGCTTGCCCCCTATATGGACGATAAGACATTAGTTTTTTCTGAACTGGGGCCCTCACCTGACCTCGCAAGACCACAACAAGCAAATCAATGGTTCACGCCGCCCTATTCCGGTGGTCTTGGCTGGGGTGTCCCGGCTGCAATCGGTGCCAAATTGGCTGCTCCAAAGAAACGCGTGATCGCCTGCGTTGGTGATGGTTCATACATCTTCGCGAATCCTGTTGCTTGCAATCAGGTGATGGCTTCCCTGGGCTTGCCGATTTTGGTGATTGTGATGAACAACCACAGCTGGAATGCAACCCGTCGTGCGGCACACAATATGTACCCGAATGGAGCTGCAGCTCAAAACGACAATCCCGTTCTAACAGATTTACGACCGACACCCGAGTTTACCACGATTGCAATGGCGAGTGGGGGCTGGGCTAATGCGATTGATGATGCCGCCAATTTAGAGGCGGCTCTAACAAGAGCAATTGAGGTTGTTGAAAGCGAAACCCGTCCAGCAACATTGGAAATCAAAGTTTCTAAACGCGATGGCTTTTAACGTATCCAGCCACTGATGCGGTTTGGATTTACACAGTCATATTTGTCTAAAAGGGTTGGATTCGCTGGCACCGAGGCATCAAGTGTGGCCTCATCCATCTTAATTATGCCGGTTTCCAAGACGCCAAGCACCAATAAAAGTCCAAGCATTAGGTTGTCTAAGAAACGTATAGCCGGCGATTGGGGGATGTCCGCTTTTGCTCCATTGGGCATTACATCAAAGTTTATCTCAGCCACCCTGCTTATTTTCTCTAGTGATCACTCACGATAAAACCTTAGTATTATTATGAGATAAAAAACATACACTTTGGATAAATATGGCCGGGGGGGGGCAAAAATCTCGAGCCTTGTCACCGCACTCATGTGGTACTGATATTTTTTCACAAAAAGGCACTTCAAAAAAATTTCAGAAAAGAAGTGAAAGTGTCATTTTGTGCGTTTCGCGATCAACTAGTGGCAGGGTATATTGATCAACATAAATGGCTGTAGATGGTAGCCAAGAAGGCGCGCATAGCAATATGGCGTTTGGTGTGGCGAAGACCTCAGCTGAGAAAATTGCTAACTCGGGCGAATGCCTAAAGGCTTTATGAGCAGGCTCTGTGAAAAACCACAACCTGCGGGTAGCTGATTGTTGCTGGCAAAGCTAGTCAGTGTTCCTGCGTTAAGAGACGGCGCGTAATGGGGAGATCGCTCAACCACCCCCAACCTCACTAAGAGGTGACGCTTTTGCCAGCTGAAGCGACCGACGGATATGGCTCCGGAGATCATTTCACGACTTAGCCTGCGGAAGGCTAAGTGCGTCCAAAACTCACCAAGCTTGAAAGACTGAAGGCTTCCTCAGGACATCCACCAGAGATCATCGAACACCAACAAAAAATTATATTTGGCTTCAGAGCTGATTCCACCAGAGCGACAATCGGTAGGATTCGAACAGTAAGGATATAACTCTGTCGCTCTGTGGAATGAAAGATTCTCCTGAGCACTTTCATACATGCGTATCATTTTAGTAGGCTTGCAGGCTGCACTTTATTGGAGTCACTCTTGCTTAAGTGAAACTTACTACATCAGACAATTCATGTGCATATTTGCTACGGATCAACCGTTATGACAGGTTTACTGTTTGGCTGGCGATAAATCGTTCTATCTCATCAATAGACCAGCCAACTCTGCCCTTTGAAACCCTCACCATTCTAATCAGTCCGCTGTTAGTATTTCGATAAAGGGTCGTACGGCTAATTCCCAAGAGTTCACATGCTTGCTTGCAAGATAAGATTCTTACCATCAATTTATCCCAGAAATTTGTTGAATGTCGGATTTTATCAATCACCTTGTGCGTATAACAACGCACAAATTGAAACCAAATTTTTAATCATGCATAGGTCATTTGGTTTGTCGCAGGAGAACGATATTGTCACGATCAAACAGGTTACTTTCCCATGCCATCAGCGCCTTTAATTTACGACGGACATGGAGTGATCGATCGTAGACAGCAGTTACGCTTGTATCCGTGTGGTTAAGAACACACTTCACTGAAAAACGATCAAAATCGAGCTCCTCAAGGGTAGTTGCCAGACTGCGGCGAAAGTCGTGAAGACGCCAATCAGTTATCTCACAAACCTCATCAAGTTGTTTCTTCATTTTTGAAAAACCTGATATTGGTCGCGCGCCACCTGTAGTTGAGAAGACGAACTCTCCGTCGCCACGCGCTAGCTCACCAAGCAATCCTGACATTCGTTCGGTTAGTGGTGTAACGATTGGACGGCTGTTCTTGCTACGCTCAGCAGATAGTCTCAACAAACCATCTTCAATCTCTTGCCATTTTAAGTTTGAAAGCTCACTCCGCCTATGGCCTGTCAAAATCAATAATTTTACAAAGACAGCGTGTACCTTTCCAAGTCCATCGGCTGATACATAAATTTTTTGAAGCTCATCCAGACTCAATACATGGTCTCTGACGGCCTCCTTTGATGGCTTGGGTATCGTGTGAGCAGGGTTGGCATCGATGTAATCCATTTCGACACACCAACCGAAAAACCGCTTCACATACTGAAGAACACGGTTGGCATGGATTGATGCACCTCGGCCTTTTATCTGATCTAGCATTTTAATTAGGTCGTTTTTGTTCACTGCAGTGATTGGGCGCTTCTCAAACCGTGCGAGGAAGTCCTTCCGCATGGCCCTATCATACTCTCGCCAAGACTTCAGTTTTGCTCGCAAATGACGTACTAAAAAATCTTCGTAACAATAGCTAATCGTCAAATCAGCTTCAGCCGTTGCAGCCTTTTTGATTAGTTGCGGGTTAGTTCCATCAGCTAGCTGCGCACGGAGACCATCGGCAATTTGCCTTGCATGCTTTAAGGTGACCGCTGGATAAGAACCTATTGTGTATCGATATTTTTTGCCAGCAAACCAATAGAGCAAAGACCAACTTCTATGGCCACTTTGTGAGGTTCGAAGCTCAAGTCCACGGCCATCGCGCAGTGGGCGTTTACTATTATCGCTAGAGGAGCTTGAGATGGTTTGATTTGTTAACTTCATAGCGTGTCCGAGGTACTTTTGAGGTACCAAAATCATGTTGATTAGCTGAAACAACATGATACCACAAGACACCGATAATGTTTATAACTAATTGAATTTGGTGAATATATGCAGCA
>Ga0255765_1004439_pt1 | contig 14050 bp, 24 predicted proteins | sample 041ome_8_FD_179965 | JGI IMG/M metagenome (GOLD analysis project Ga0255765, IMG submission 179965) | Coastal salt marsh microbial communities from the Groves Creek Marsh, Skidaway Island, Georgia - 041407BS metaG (version 2) | ecosystem: Environmental > Aquatic > Marine > Intertidal zone > Salt...
AAGGGCATTTGAATTAAATCCTACACAGACTCGAGCGCCGTCTAGATCTTTTTGTAGACTAGGACCACCACTACCGCCATGTTCTAAAGTCAGTGCGTCATTGTTTGGACTAATAGTGATATCTTTAAAAGTGCCTGCGGCCATACGTATTGCTTCTAGTTGTTGTTCTTGTTTGAGAGGATGTAGTCTAAATCTAATTTCTCTATCAGTGTATCTTCTAATTTCTTGTATAGTGTTGTATATAAATTTATCATATCTACCATGCTTGGCCACAAGATTACGTAGACTTGAATCTCTAGGTCTTTGTAGCAACACTAGAATATATCCATCTTCATTTAATCGCCAATCTTTTACAGTAATGTTTTGATCCTTTTTGATTTGATTCCAGCGATCAGGTGGAGAGTCATCACAGTTATAGTCTGCTTCGTCCCAGAAGTATGACCACCATGCCCAACGATGATACAGTCTATCTGGATTTAAGTTTTGTCTAAACACTGCTGACTCTGTTACAAGATAAGGTTTACCCGAATCCTGTATATATTGATATTGTGGTCTTAGTTGTTTGAGTTTTGCTTCTTTGATGTTAGTCTGCATAAACACATCAGCACGTTGGATAGTGTCCTGGTCAGACCACGGAACTACAACAAAGTTATCTAATTTAGGAATAGGGTGTGTGCGTATGACTCCTTCAATACCAACTACTAATAGACTACTCATTTATAAAAATTAATCCTCTGTTCTTTACAAATCTATGTTTCTTTTTATTACCCATGGTTGAGTGAGCTCTAAGTTCTTGAGTATATTCAGGATGATATTTTAGGCCATGTTGCTCAAGTTTTTTTATCCAATATTCTTCAGGCTGTAGATTTACGTGATGATATCCTGTATGTCCTGGTGGAGCATAGGTCAACATTAATACTCGACATTTTTGAAAACTCTGCATATAGTTTTCCTGATACTTTTCGTAGACATGTTCTACAAATTCACAACTCCAACCGAGATCAACATCAGGATGAGTTGCCGGACCTAGAGTAAAATCGTGTATTACAAATCTATCAGCGTTATATCTTTCTAGAGTATGATCACCGTCTACACCTAAACTGTCTAGCCCTCGTTGCTCTGCTAGTTCAACCATACCACCAGGACCGCACCCAATGTCTAAAAATGTACTAGGTCTAAATGTAGCAATTAGCCAATCTAATGCACCGTAGTCAAGATGAGTTATTCCGTTGTGTCCGCCTAGATGATCTTCTAGCATTACGACCTTTTAAACTGATTATAATAATGTAAGTATTTACTTGAAATTTTCTGATCACCTTTTAAAGTCATAAAGATACTCTGTGGACTAGGCTTGCCTACTTTCATCCAACGTTCTGGACATTCTCTAAACTTGTAATCGTCTGCTAGATTTTTAAGAACTTTTTGATCCCATCCATGCCTAAACTTTTCAACGGGATTTTTCATTAGTCTATCATGATAATCTTGTAAGAACTTAGGGTTATTTGTAGCAACAAAGCCGGCTAACCAACGATCTGCTTTAGGGTGATGTAATATAGTTTGACCTTGAACAATGTCATCATACTCGCGTTCTTTAAAAGACTGTGTACACATAGAGTCAGCATCAACAATCATAATCTGTTTATACTCACGTGCTACTAAGAATCTAACTGCTTGTAGATAACCAATGCGTTCTTGGTCTGAGGAAAAAGTACGATGCTCCGTAGTATATTTAACATAGTCAAGTTGGGTATGTTTGTCAGGATTGACTATGTGAGCATGTAGCTCTAACCACGGAGCAAAGTAGTGAACTGCTCGAAATAAAGGTACTGTCCATTGTTCATAATAACTGTTGTCAGTACCGACTAATAATGTTCTTAGCCCCATTTCAATAAAAATAATTCTAGTTCTTTATCAGTTTTAAAATATATCCTACATGGATACATTGCCGTTTGTGGCTGATAACTCCAAGATTCTTTCATCTTATCTTTGTGACTTCTCTGTAGATCCATCCAGATATCTAAGTTAATACTAGGACCTAGATTATCCCAACACCATTGTTGAGCTTGATAGTATTCCCAATAGTTTTCATAGTTATACTGTCTGGAAAACTCTACACAATGCTTGAAGTCTGGAAACGCCTTCCACTGTTGGGAAGTGCGTTTCACCTTAATACTTCTTAGATTATCAGTCATTACCTCTTGAACCTTTTAAGATGTACTTACCGTACTTCTCATGGAACTTGTCAAACGATTTAAGTTTAGTAGGACTAAATTTTAAATCATATGTGGTAAGAGCAGTTCTAGCACCCATAACTGTGATTTCAGTTTCAAAGTTAGCCATCATATACTCAAAGAAGTTATCAACATATCTGTTAAAGTCTGCTTCTGGTGTTTCTTTGTCTTGACGCTCTTTAAGCTCATAACACATTGAAACAACTAAAGCGTACATCGCTGATATGTCTTTTACTTTAAGATCTTTTTCTTTACCTTCTAAGATGTCTACTGGGTTAGGCATATCACTGGCAACTTTACGATGTGCCATAAATTTAACAGCAAGTCCTTCGCCAATAGCACCAGCAATCAAGTTAGTCAGTGTTGCTTTATCTGTTGTGTCATCTTCTAATAGTTCACTAACGAATGTCCATGAACGAGGTGTAGCAAAACTACGACTAGCACCTTTAGGATCAAAGTCATATAAGTCTTGTTTACTACCTGCTAGATAACCAACAACGTCTTTGTGAACTTTGTTTTTAACAGCCCAGTGTTCCCATGAATCAAAGTCTACACGCATTTCTTGGTGAATAAATCTATTAGCAAGTGGTGTAGGCATTCTATAAGTAACACCTTTGTCTGACTCTCTGTTACCTGCGGCCACCATAACAACGTTTTCTGGAAGTCTATACTTACCAACACGTCTGTTTAAGATTAACTGATATGCCGCGGCCTGTACAGCAGGAGCCGCTGAGTTCATCTCATCTAAGAATAAAACTACAACAGGATATTGTTTACAAGTATCCTCATCAGGTAAGTCAATTGGAGGTGCCCAATCCATTGTACCTTGATCTTTATTGTAGTAAGGAATACCTCTGATGTCTGTAGGATCCATTTGACCTAGACGTAGATCATACATTAGGCCTTCTAGTTCATCAGTTACTGACGCAACTAGTTCTGATTTACCAATTCCTGGAGGACCCCAAAGGAATACAGGACGTTGTTTCTTGAAACATTTTAATAGGCTGTTTCTAGCCTCTTCTGATGTTATTGTTCTTACGTCTGACATACATACCCTTTCTAATTGTTTACCTGACTAAGTTATTATATGATCTTTGTATTTAATGGTCAATACCTAAATTAGGAACTACTGTTATATCTTTTTTCTTATCTGGACTAGCCTCTTCATCGGGCTCTGGATCTTGTCCGTGTTGCCATAATTCCCAGGGATCTAAATATCTACGCACACCGTCTTCATCTGGCATTGGTTGGATACTACTTTCAAAGTCTCTAGGTGGTGTAAACTCCTGACTACCATCGTGTTGTTTTGGATTTTCTTCTGGTTTAAGATTTAATGGATTTAACCAACGTTGGTAATCCTTGTAGGCTACTACTGGAATTGATAGAACTACTACTATATAAAATATAGCTCTATATAAATTAATTCTGTCTTTCTCTAACACGATTCATACTTTCCTGCATTTTAGTTAGGATCTTGTCCATGTGCTGAAATGCTTGATCAACATCAACAGGTTTTCTAGTATAGCAAAAAGACTCGCTCTGTGTTAACTGAGCTTTTGCTTGATTACAGGCTTCCATAGAATCAAATTGTGCTACTTCTGAAGCACCCTGTGATGTTACTAACATTAATGCGATAATTGTGTTACCCATTTTTGTTCTCCTGTTTATACTTTGCTTTTAAAAACCATTTCCATTTATTAAAATAGTCTTGTGGACTACCTGTAACTTGTCTTCTCTCCCATTGTTCAACTTCGTCTTTATATTCATACCACTTTTCATAACAGTAAGTTCTAAAGGGAGATTTGATCATAGTGATTTGGCTTTCCATAGTTTAATTTTTAACTGTATCGCTTGTAATACACGTTGAGCAATACCTAGTTTCCATGCCCATAATAAATCCATGAACACAGCACCTACTAATAATCCTATAAAAAATTGTGTCATAATATTTCCTTCCTTTACTGTATAATTATACACATTTTGGTATTTTTTGTCAACCAAAAAGAAGCCCCTGGTTCGCGGTCAGGGGCAACTTAAAGAGACTTTATGAATACTCTTATAGTATATGATATTTGTATTTTATGGTCAACCTATAATTTGAATCAATCCGTAGGTATCGATAGCAGTTAGTAGTAAATAATTGGCCAACATACCAAAACTACCTCTGGTCCAACTAGCCCAGGCATACATAGAACAACCTACTACCCAGAGTATGTAGACTAATAATAATGGTGGATTAGGAACAGTAAAGGCCATTATTCCACTGGCCGCAATACTTAGAGCCCAAGCAACGACTTCAACGGTAAAACGTAATGGATTGCTTTTAAAGTCAGTGAGTATAAATTTTAGTACAGGACAATTCTTCATAGACTGTATTTACGCCGATATGAAGAACACTCCTTGGTTTTTAAGTTATCTGGATATAAGCACCAATGTGGATCTACACAGGTTTTAGCATGTTTACCTTTGGCCACACAGGCTAGTTGTTGCTCACGTTCTTTGTTTGATTTGGCTTCAAACTTTTGTTTAATAGCAGTCCATTCTGCAAACTCCTCAAAACTAAGTGTATCTGCTACAATTTCTTCAAACGTCTGATTAGCCCAACTATTTAGACTTAACAGTAAAAGTACGATTAGAATATATCGCATCTGCTCCTCCTATTGCTAGTAGTTCGTCTGGTGTTAGATAAATGTCTGTAGGGTTAAGTAGTTTTTCTGCTACTTCCTCGTCAGTCATTTTACATTGATCAACAAGTATGTCTAACATTTTAGCATTACATAGTTCTGCTTCTTTCATTGAACTTATAATGTCGTGATGCTTACCCTCTACTATTTCTGAATACTCGTGACACATAATACTGGTGTTAGGTGATATGTATCTTTTGCGACCGCAGACAAATATTAAAAAGGCCGCTGACATAATACTACCAATACCTACGGTGTCTATGGGTAAGCGACTTGCTCTCATAACATCTATTAGAGCAAAAGCATCGTATAAGTTACCACCACCTGAATTAATAAACAGAGTAAGTTTCTTTTTCTTACTGGTTAGATTTTGATACTGTATCCACTCCATTGCTTCTTGTGTAGACTCTTCGTTAATTTCTCCTGTTAGGAAAAATACACCTTCCTGGAGCAAACGTTTTTCTACAGTTTCATTTGGCATTAACGAACCTTTCCATGTTCATTTAACTCTTGACAATATACGCATGACTGTACACCTGGCATTGCCTTTTGTCTAGCCTCAGGTATTGCCTCACCACATTCTTCACATTCAGTTGCACTAGGCTTTTCGGCAAGTTTTGCTAACTTACGCTGTACATCAGCAACAGCATTCATATGTAAGTGAATGCTATGTAGCTGAGCCATTTCAGCTTCTTCTTCATTATTATATTGATAATCATCATCTGCCATATTATTCATCCATCCATAATAATAGTGCTACAATACCTAACACTAGACCCGCTGATAAAAATGCGTGATATGTATTAGCGTCAAATGCAAAGACATTTGCACCCACTGCTAATAATAAAACGCTTAACCATGCTAAAATTTTTACTTTCATTTATTGTCCTTATGTTTCAAATACATTGGCATAGTAACCCTTGCCAGTTGTGTCATAACCATCATATCCAGGTATTTCTTCATCATCATAGTCAACACCTGTAACCAATTCCCAACCTTCGTAGTCTGTGGTATAGATTTTTAACTTGCTAGGATCAAATGGTGCTTTTAGTTCAAACTCTGCTGAAAAGAACGTACCTTTTTCTGATGATTGAAAAACAAATCCATAATCATTGCCTTCTGTATTACCAACGTATGCTTCATCACCTTGGAGTTGTACACCATGCTTTTCTTCTAGGTCATATGAGAGGCCTTCATCAAATACAGTTTCGCCATTCTCATCATCAATTTGAATATGATTAAGATCACTGAACTCAACACCACTACCGTGATCAATCTGTCCTTCTACTTCATACCAAGCACCGTCAGTACAGATACGTGCTTCTTCAGGAACTTCTACTTCGTTGTCCCAATCAACACAGTGTTCAACTAGTTCACTGTCACCATCCTCATCAATCTTTGGTTTCCAGTAATCAAACTGTTCTTTATTAATTTTAGCCACTGCTACTTCTCCGCCATATCCCCAAAGTGTGATTGTATAGTTACATGGTGTAAATTTAAGTGTATCTACTATCTCTTGTTTTTGTTCTATGGTAGCCATGTTATATTACCTCGTTGCTTGATCTGGGAAAAAAACTGTCGTCTTCTTGTTCAACCCCTTCTTTCTCTCCTGCTTGTTCTCTTTCAGCTTTCCAACGCTGTTCGATATCTTTTTGGTTATAAAGATAATCAACAGTAATCAAACCTGCTTCGATTTCTTTAAGAGCAATAACAGTTGGTTTATGATCAGCACATTCTTCTTCTGATATTCTAGGTGTACTTCCTCGCTCAATAGCATGAGCTCTGCGTGCCGCTAATATGTTTAGTTGGTGTCTATTTGGTACTTGATCAAGTATCTTTTGACCGGGTATATATGTTTCTTTAGCCACTGTCATTCTCCAGATAATTTTAAGATACTAGTATTATAAGATCTTTACCATTTTATGTCAAGTAATTATTTTGAGTAGTCGTTCGATTGTGGCCGGCTTTTTAATTTCGTTCTCCCAAATGAGATGTTGAATCTGCATATTATTAATAGTTTCGAGCATGATTTGTTTGTGTGTTTGTCCAGTAGCTCTTTTATCGCCATAGACAGTGAAGTAAGTGTTGAGTCTCTGACCATTACCAATTTTATTAATATGTTTACAAAAGTCTAGACCAACTCCTACATTATTTGTCCAATTGGTATGATACATAGTTTCTTCTACTTCAATTTTTTTCCAGGACTCTTCCATTTTTTTTGTATTATCATACTTAACAATTTCAATAATTTTTTTACTCGATTTTTTTCTAACATCACTATCTCGAGATTCTAAGTCTCGATCTGGCGCAAATGTATAACCGTATTTTTCTGGGTCTTTTCCTAACACAGATATTTTATCTACATTAGTGTCAGGTGGAAGTAGTTCTATATTTTCTAGTTCTAACCAATGCCAAATTGTGCTGTGTATAAGATTAGTTTCTTTGGTCCATTCTACAGTGTCTAATAGACTTTGCTGATCTTCATATGGTAATCCTGCAATAAAGAAAGCATGTATCAGTAAATCTAATCCCCATATTTCTTTTAGCATTTCTAACGTTTCGATAATACGTTCACGTCCTAGTCCTTTTCCTACTGCCTTTCCTGCTTTATCGTTTAAAGTTTCAATTCCAAATGAACCACAACGAAATCCAGAATCTAATAGCATCTGTGCTTGATCAGGTCTTTTCCATAACAAATCTAATCTTAAGTAACCACCTAGTTCAGGCTTAAATGGCAACTGGCTCCAACAGTTTTCGTACAAGTCTTTGACTTTGTCATAGTTGTCATTGTACAAATCGTCCATAATGGTAAATTTAGTAGTACCCCATTTTTCATATTGTTCTATTAGATTTTCTTTAAGAGTTTTTGCATCAACGTAATTATCACGAGTGTCTTTCATGTCATAGTTACAAAACTTACATTTAAATGCACAACCACGAGCTATTTCAATTGGTAACCATTCGTTTTCAGTTACATGATCTGTTTCATTATACTTTATAAAGCTAGTTTTAAAACCATTATAGTCGTATTCATCGTTGCTGGGTAAATCAATTATTGTAAAGTTCTTTTTTCTAAAACGCCTATGCATCTGAGCAACAGGAACTTCTGCGTTTCCTCTAATATAGTGTGCATCAGGCATTAATATTTCGGGGTGGAAATATTCATTACGATTAAGTTGACTGCCACCCATAACTATTTGACAATCAGGATTATAACTTTTTGCTAAATCTAATATTTCGTAAAACATTTCCTGATCATAGATACAACTATATACTTCCTCACGTTGATCAATTTCAACATGAAACCATTGTTCCATAACAGTATCAATAACTAACTCTTCTGAGTCCCACCATTGTTCGTAGTAGTTTTTTGATCTACGTCCTGCTAGCCAGTTGGTTGTAAAGCCAAACCATACTAGATTTTCACTGGCATATTTTTGAAATACTTGTTCGTACCCACGACGAGTTAATGCTGTGCAATTAGGAATAACTTGAGTTGCACAACTCACAGTTCTAAGATAGGTTGCGAGTTTGTATGGACCAGCGGCACGATTATACCAATAAGGATCGTGACTGGTTCCTTGAAATAGAATTACTTCTGGCTTCATACTTTCCCAAGTACTACACTCATTGATCTACCACCAAATGCGTAGTTGTTTTTAATTGCGTATCTTGGATTGCTTAGGTTTTCTGCACGTTGAGGAAGGTACATACCTTGACTACATGCTTCAGACAAGTTTGCAACCGGAGGAGTGATTTGATTTTGTAATGCTAAGGCAGTGTAAGCAGTTTCAATTATTCCACTAGAACAAATAGTGTGTCCTATATGTCCTTTGTTGGCTGTCATTGTTCTTCCGGGTAGAATATTTTTCATTGCATTGTATTCTATAATGTCACCAACAACTGTTCCGGTTGCATGTGCATTTATGTAATCAATCTGATCTGGAGTTATGTTAGCATTTTTTATTGCTTTGAGTGCGGCCTGTTGTGCGGCCTCTCCTGCGTGATCTGGTGATGTTTCGTGTTCGCCTACAGTAACACCTGCTACTGAGAGAATGTCTGCATAACACTTCTTGCCATTTTTTCTTTCTAATACCATAGCACCGGCACCTTCACCTAGAGCAAAGCCTGAACGATCAACATCAAATGGTCGACACTCTGTATCTGATAGTGCTTGTAGATTACTAAAGTACATAGCACTAGTTGCTTCTAAAGGCAAGTCACCACCACCTATGACCACAGCATCTAATTCTGGATCTGTTTCAAGCATACGTTGTGCATAGTCCATAGCAGTTAAGCCTGTTGAACAAGCAGTGTGTACCATAAGACTAGGACCACGGAAACCAAACACACGACTTATAATAGCAGTCATATGTCCTAGTTCAAAGTTTAGTGTTTTACGAGGAGGAAACTTAGTACGACCTCTAGCCATAGCATCACATCCTTGTGAGCGTGTATGACTTGAACCAATTGAACCAAATATGACAGCAACATTTTTTGATTGTAGATTAGCATCTGTTACTGCTTGCCATGTTGAGTGTAGAGCAATTTGAATACTAGGATCTAAATGACGCCAATCTTTTTCAAACTCTTCTATCGGACATTCAGGTAGTTCACGTAAAGGTGCACCTATCTTAACAGGACATTTGGTTAGGTATTCACTAAAGTAAAAGTCTTTGTCTGCTTTATCATCCCAGGTAACTGCTTGAATACCAGTTTCACCTGCTAGTAAATTTTTCCAAGTTTCGTGTACACCTACACCTAGACTGTTGACTATTCCTATTCCTGTTATACTTAAAGGTTGCATATTCTGTTTATTTCTTCCTCTGTTAGCTCAGGTGTAAATCTATGACATAATAAAATACGTTGTAGATTGTGGCTACTAATTGGTCTGTGTGGTATAGTAACATTCACTATTACCGGAGTATTCATTTCTGCTCGTGCAATTTCTTGAGCACCTTGCTCAACTCCCCACCTTCCAAATCGCAGGCTTGGATCATGTTGAAATCTAGAGTGTAATATTTCAGGTGGAAGTTCAGTAGGTACTTCTGTTTGATCTATATCGCAGTCATACCAAACAGTCCAGGTATTGTCACAATTCAAAAAAGGCATATTCAAACTAACACGTCGTTGTTCAGTTAATGTGCTATCAATATGAATACGCATTGGTTTATCTTCTTTGTTAACAACACTAAATGCAGTTGAAGACCATTTGTCTAATATACCTAAACTATCAAACCATTCTACTAGTGTAGGAGTATACGGCTCGATAATTGATCTAGGCATAGCAGAAAAGTCCCACCAGTCAGCATCGTTTTCGTTTACATCATGATCACAAAACTTATGCCAGTGTTCTTTTCTAATAATTTCAAATTCAGATTGAATCTGACTTAATTGGTCAACATTAACTCTAGTATAAAACCAGTCTGGATTCCACGGTGCATATTCACTCATGGCAATATTTATCGACCTTAAACAGATGCTATAAATAATGCCATGTTCAACTTATATTTTTTTATTATTGATTTTGTATTAATCTGGCATATTACAGCAACAATTCAGAGTATATACGTCCATAGATCAATAGCACACAATTATATCAAGTACCACAATAGTGTAGAACACTTTTTTAGATTTTGGATATGGGCAGTTATTGGATTCAATTGGCCAGGTTGGAATAAACATTGGGCTGTTCATCACCGTAAACATCATAGATATAGTGACACAGAGTTAGATCCACACTCACCACATCATCAAACATTTACTGACCTAGCAAATCCAACACCTGCAACCCATGGTGTTACAAAAGAAGATTATGAATTTTATGCCAACGACGTTGCAGAGTTTAACGATAGTGCAGAAAAGTTTTATAATACTAATCGCTATCTAGGTTTAGTCATTCATGCTCTTATTCAATATCTTTTATTTGATATTACAGGTTTAGTAGTGGCATTGACTTACGCAGTATTTGCTAGATTTTTTATTACCTTTGTAGGTAAATGGGCAATACATAAACTTGGATTTAGTTATGCCCAAACGTCCAAGACAGATAGAAGTAAAATATTTTTTCCAATAACTTTCCTATTAGGTGGCGAAGAATTACACACTAATCATCACAATAATACAGCAAGGAAAAACTTTGCGTTTCGTTGGTTTGAGTTTGATATCGGGTATTGGTATTGTCAAGTACTAGTTAAACTGAAACTAGCACACTGGTTATAAACTATCTAAAAACTTGTATAAGTCATCTACTAGATTAAGATAGGTTGCTTCTTTTTCAGCAAATAAGATTAGAGCATGTATAAACATTTCTTTCTTGCCGCCAAATCTAACGTAGTAAGGATTTTCTAGTTTACGGTCTAGTTTGAGTAATATCTGAGGAGTTACTCTTAGAGGTTCTTCTAAACGCCAAGTATAGTATTCTAAGCCTATATCATCTGTTAGAGTTAAAAAGCCGTCTACAGTTAAGCGAAGGCTGTTCCCGCTGTACTTGTTCCACCACCATGTCTTCGTAGCAGTGTCATAGTCAACGGGATATTTTTTAGCGAGATCGCATAGAGTCCGTGTTAGACTCTGCCTACTTTTTCGCACCTTCAGGATAGATAGTATCTCCTTTATTAAGAAGTACTACTGAGAATTCATCGGTTTTGAATTGTTCGTTTAGTTTTTTAGCCAAGTTGATGGCGTGACCAGGATTACTAAACGAAACTTTTTTGTATTTTGGTCCTGGATACTGTACAAGATAGTTACTTGTTTTTAGATTAATTGGGCGATTCTGATAGTATACTGCCCAAATACCTTCTGACGCAAGTACTTGTTCTGTCTTGTATGTTTCTTTATTTGTTATTTCGACGAGCACCGTCGGTTTAGGTCTTGACATCTTCCTCGTACCTATAATATTAAGTACAGTTATTTATGCCAATTAACTGAGTAGTTTACTTAAAAGCCTTTAATTTACAGTGATTTAGAAGTTACCACCATCTAATTCTACTTTAATAACGTCATCTGTAGATTTGTTATTTGCGTGTGTTTTAAGTTCTAACAGTAACTTAGTGATATCTGCGTGTAAGTTGTTGGCTTCGTGCAGACTCATTGTAAAGTCTTTTGCATTCTGACCTTGTAAATTTTTAAGTTTATCTAAGAAACGTTGTATATAAATCATGCTTTTACCTTTAATAAATCTTTTTGATTCTTGTATGGACCATGATAGTCATAGCGTTGTAGGGTAATTAGTTTAGGACAAAAGTCTTGACGCCATATCTTATTTTGTTTTACTAGATACCACCCAGCGGCAAACCAGGATTTTGAATCTTCTTCTTTGGTAAAGATAGGTGCCTTTTGTTGTAAACTCCAAACACCGTTATATGGTTTAGCATCTGTAGGATACTCATGAACTTGATTCTCTTCTCGTTCTCGAGCTGTTATTTGTTTTTCAAATTCAATATTAGCATTGGCTTTAATTCTGCTGATATTTTTATAGTTAAAAACACTGTCACCAATCTTTAGTTTATATCCTTCTGATTGTTTATTAATTTCACCTACACGTTGATCATCTGCTGTTAAAACCCAAAACTTGTCTTTAACAATAGGTTTAGCATGTATAGTTACTTTGATATGTTTTAAATCTACTTCTTTAGTCTTAACCATATTCTTTCTCCGGATAGCCTGCTGACATCCATTCAGCCATCGTTGTTGCGTTATCACTTAGTTTTACCAAATCATATTTACCACAGAATTTTAGGAACTTTGTGCCTATCTGTAGGTTTTGTTTTGTCTGTTGTCCTTGTGCTATTGTTTCAGCAATTTTTACTTTAACATCATCTGGTTGTGCTGTCAAGTCTACTAGAACTCTATTACGTTCATAGTCATCTAACACGCGATGTTCTTCTTCATTATGATCTACCCAACGTTGTAGCATTAGGTTGTTCCATGAGTATCCTTTTGTTTTACGGTCTTCAAATGCTTCTAGTAGGCCTACTTTATTACGTGTACCTTTTTCTCTTACACCAGGGAAAGCACTAAAAATATTATCTGTAGGATCGCCACGCATACATTTCTTAAATAAAATGTATTCTGGATCAGGTATTACTTTAGGCTCTTTAGTTTTCTTATCTATGACACGCTCGCCTTTTTTATCAAAGATACCTTCAATAGTGTGTAGCTCATCTGAAATACCATTGTACTGTTTTACATTTTCTGCTAACAGTTGATAAAAGTCTGTGTCGCTAGATACAATAACATGCTCGTCGTCGGGATGACTCTGTATCCAACCCGCAATCAAATCATCTGCTTCTAGTTCAGGATGCTGTAGAGTAGTACAGTTTGTTTTGTCTATGATAAATGAGTTCATATCATCAAACGCTGACCAAAATGCTTCATCTTCCTTCTGTTCACTTTCAGTTAATGCTTGTCTAGCAACTGATCTGTTTTTCTTATAAGGCTCATAATAATCTTTACGCCATGAACGTCCTTCTAAACAGAATATAACATGGTCTGCTTTCTGATCACGGAATGCTTTATTGATACTTGCTAGTGTAACATGTATAGCAAAACCTACACGTTCTTCTGTATCACTTGCTCTGTATGCAGAATGTCTAGCTCTAAAGAATGTATTTGCTGTGTCAATTAATAGGTATTTCATTCTAATATTATACTATTAAACTATTTTGTTGTCAATGATATAGCGTAGTATTTTGGTTTTCCAAGCCTTGTGTGCATCTGGACCAAAATGATAACTGTTAGGGTTTACCTTTTGATAACCTTGTGCTGTTAACCAACTATCATACGTTTCGTTATAGTCATAAGGATTAATATAACTTAGTCCCCAATCTTTACGATCCTGTATATCACTAAAGTGGCTGTTACAGTTAAAGAATAAGTGTTTGATGTTTTGTTCTTCTAGTTCATTATGAAAGTTCCAAATTGTTTTGTGTGCGTTATGAGTACATTCTTCCCAATTAACATTTACCACAAACTCTTTGTACTTTTGTTGATGACTAGCTGGCACATCATCTATGCCTGAAGCATTAACTTGATAGTAAGTTCCATCTATTAACCATTCTTGTCTTTCCCAAGTTGACCAACCTATAACTAATAACAGTTCTTCTCTGCCATTATACTTTTCTAAATATTCTT
>Ga0255765_1004449_pt1 | contig 14029 bp, 10 predicted proteins | sample 041ome_8_FD_179965 | JGI IMG/M metagenome (GOLD analysis project Ga0255765, IMG submission 179965) | Coastal salt marsh microbial communities from the Groves Creek Marsh, Skidaway Island, Georgia - 041407BS metaG (version 2) | ecosystem: Environmental > Aquatic > Marine > Intertidal zone > Salt...
CAGGGCAGACTGCTGAACAGACTTCACAGTCACAACCTGTCCAAAGTATGTTTTGACGGATGTCCCAACGCAAATGAAGTTTTGACAAGAAGAGTTACCTATCTTCTGATAAACAATTGTTCCTTCATAATTGTCTTGTCGTTGAAGGATGCACTTTGAGCCGCGATCACCGCGATCATCAGGGTCGTTGAAATCGAGCACACGGATTTCTAAGACGCAGTGGTTTCGTGAGTGCATACAGTCACTTTCTGTATTGAAGAGAATTTACTCAGAATAATTTTTGCATACTCTCCTTTTCCCATATCTGCATATGTATCAAATATCTGATCCGTCATTCTGTATGCCGCGCTTCGCTTTGTTATGTTTGCTTGATTTGAGTGCCATACAAACATGTATGCGGCGAGGTTTCTTGGTATTTCACTCGCTTTCATAACTTCGGAGACAGAATATTGTTCCAAACGCTTCCTTAAAAGTTGTGCACAAACACGAACGTTTTTAACAGGTTCCCCGGTGGAGCCAACTTCAACAACACCGTCAACGTTTCCAAGCCAAGGCGTTTTGAAACGCACAGGATCCGAAATGACAGCGTCGACGCTTGCGTCTTCGAATTTTGTACGAATTGCGTATTCAAAGTGATCACCTGGATTTCTCATGGCGGCGTCGTCGACGAAAGTGATGGAGGAGAATGTTGTTGCGCACAATTCCAAAGCGCTGTCGATCAGTACGACAGCTTCGTAATCACCTAGGGGGTTCCAGCTTTTATCAGTTTTTCTTCGGAGAATTTCGAACGAGTTTTCGTTTAAAGCAGTGTCACGAAAGGAAAATAAGATGCCCTTTTGATCGATGATTAGTTCCAAGTCAATGGCGGCACCATTGTAGAACAAACCAGTCGCACACGGCGGGACAAATCCATCGGAATACCCGGCTTTTGTCTTTGGAATGACACAATACGTGCGTCTTGACTGAGGTTTTGCGTAAGCAAGTTGCGCGCATTCCAAATTTTGTCCACAATCAAAGACAGATTTCACGTGTTTGGGAGTCACAACGCCAGTATAAATGCGAAAATCGTCGTACACTCCCTTCACACCAAATATCACACTACTGGCAGCAGGATTTGGAAAATCAATTTTCGAGTTATCTATAATCTCTTGGTGAGCCACGCGGCTTCCGTCAATGAAAATTGAAAGTCCGATTTGTTTGTTCAGAATCATCGCAACATGATGGAATTTCTTATCGTTTGGCAATTTTTGCGAACTCCTCAATTCGGTCCCGTAAAACTTCACACTTAAAGTACCGTCTGTGTCGACGCGAAAGAAACGTTCGTAAAGCTTTCCACCAACTGTGGTATTCGAGCGCCAAAGATCCCCGCTATGACCTTGGAACGTGAACCAAGTCATGATAGAACTGGAGCTCATGCCTTGCTGGTCTTTGAGGTGAAAAGGTGAACTCGTAGAAGTTCGGAGCAGACATTTATTACCTCCACCGCAAGAGTTGATCGATGCCCCCCCGTGTTCTGAAATAGAGTACTCCACGCCTTTTCTACCTGGAGCTGAATTATTAAATCCATCTTCGAATTTAAAATGCTCAAGAAAAGAGATCGCCGATGATCCAACACCAGACGTAGGTCTCTCGTCGACAATACTTTTGACGTTTATGGCGTCTGGATACTTCAGCTTTTTATAAAAAAGACCGTCGGCATAAATGCATACCATGTCGGAATTTTCTTTAGGTGCCTTCCCTTCCTGAAAGTCCCAAGCAATTTTCACTTTTTCTTTGTTTGATTCGCACTCTTTTTTCCCCGAGTCAAGGGTGGGATAAGAAGTTTCAGTGAGAAAAACATCTGAGTTTGCATCGACGACGGTGCAATGAGCTGGACGAGCATTTGAATTCATCACGTCACTCAGTAAAATTCCGCCCTTCTTGTCGTCAAAATAATTGATATCATTCAAGTGATTGAGATATGACAAATCAACATCGTGTCTTTGAAACGCGTCCGCGAGTTCGCTGAACGATAATTTTCCATCGAGAGGATCGATATCGTATTTTCGAAAAACTTGCTCTTTCACGACGTCGATTGAATCACAACCTACACCCAAGAATTGCGGTGATGATAATAATAACTTGTGCGCGATTGTGAGCTCATCCTGTGCGTTTTCTTGATTCAATTTGACATCTAGTATCTCGGAACAGCCTTCTTTGACTTCGAAGCTGTGCAAATGTGTCCATCCAGTAACGGAACCAGAAACTGCTGTGTTTGCCTCATACCAGGCGCAACTATAGACAATTTCGTAGCGACCCTGGACGACTTGGCCTTTCGAGTTGACGATCAGAGAGAGATACCATTTCGACGAGCCAATTTTCGAATCGTCATAAAAATTGTCCCACCTAACTGCGCAAGAGATAATTTCGGCATCTGTTTTTTTATTGAAGCACTCATTACTCCCGAAATACACCACACACGTCAATCCTTTATTAATGCTTGTTTGATACTTCTCCTTTCCCAAACAATCTTCCCCGCAACCGTCCTCATCGGAAACTTTAATCATAAAGTCGACTTCCTTATCAAAAACAACACGCATTGGATTCAAAATTGAAACACTCGGCTTTCCCACGGGCCAACCACCGGGAGGAGGCGGACTCGGTGGTGGAGGACTTGGTGGCGGTGGAGGACTTGGTGGCGGTGGCGGCGGCGGCGGCGGGATCACTTTGCAAAACATGAAATTATAGGAGGCATCATCGTCACAAGTGAAACAATAATCCGACGAAACCCGTTGCATGCCAAACGCGACGTAGGGGCCGCCACCACGTGTCTTCTTCGAATCGTTGGGCCAAGTTTTGGTCTCTTTCATTCCATTCGCCGCAGACCAGGTGCAGTCATCAACCGTCCATCCCTGGCCGAGTTTGCGGAATTTCAAAGTAAAATTGCTCTTATCGTTTTCATGCCATTCTTTTGAAAAACCGACAAGCGCTTGCGGGGGATCATATGTTTGTCTCGATATGTCGAATGTGTCTCCATACCCAGTCGATGTGCTGGAATCAAAATCTGTCGAATCAAAAAGACCGACCATCTCTTTGCCGTGCAGGGTCCAACTTCGATCATCGTCCCAACCATCTTCGACAAACACGGAATCCACTTTCGTCAACGCGTGATTTTTCTTAACAATGGCAGTGCACGGATTGAAATTCCATGTTGGGTTACACGTTATTATTTCATCATCGGAATTGCCCGCGTCGACGACGGCGAGACCGAACGTTCCGAGTATAACAATCGTCGTCACCAAGCGCGCCGCGAAAAGAAAACGAGCGACCGCGCATTTTCTTCTTCCTCCTCCTCCTCCGCCTGCCCCTCTTCCTCGCGTTCTCATCGCGTTCCTCGTGTTCGTCGTCAAACTCGTCATCCTACGTTTCTCTCGCGTTCGTTTTGAGCTATATAAGAGAGAGAGAAAGAGAGAGAGAAAGAGAAACAAAAGAAAATGGAGACAGGTCAGTATTTTAGGAGCAAAAGACAAACCGAGAAGAAGGAAGAAGACGAAAAAAATTTTCAACACCCTTTTTTTTTTCTCACGAAGGAGCCGCTCTCTCTCTCTCTCTCTGTGCCCATATCGCCGCTATCGCCACCGACGACGACGACGACGACGACGACGACGACGAGATTTAAAAAAAAGGAAGCGCGTCTGCGCCCCACTCCCATTCCCTTCGCTCGAAGAAGAAGAAGAAGAACGAAGACCACCCGCTCGCGAACCTCTGAGAGCCGCGGATTCTTTTTTCCGCGGGGAATAAGATTCTTTCAACACCATTTAAAATCGAAACGAGAAATTTTTATCTTTCCGCGCGAAACTTTAACGAGAGGCGATCGAACGCGAGAGAAGAAAAATAACGCGCTCCGGATGAATGGAGAAAGAAACCTTCTCCTTCTCTGACCCACCGCGAGAGGGAAAGCGCGCTCGCGCGGCGCGCGCGCGCGCGCGCACTCGAGTCAATTCGCACGAAAGTAAAATAATGAGAATAAGATACAAAGAACAAAGCCGCAGGCGCACCGTTCGTTCGTATAAAAAAAAGACCGAAGCGAGGAAGAGAAACGTTTCCTCCGCGCGCGCGCGAACAAAACGCCTCTCCTTCCTTCCGCGTCTCTTCTCGTTTCTGTGCTCGCGTTTTTTCCTCGCTCTTCGATGAAGACGACGAAGCGTCGAGCGCTCCACAGAGTGTGGGATTACTCTCGCGTCGAGAGGATAAAAAAAAACAAAGTAGTGCTTATGGGTTTAGGGTTTAGAGTTCACTTAAAATTTTATTAAAAAAAGCGGTCTCTTTATTAAATCATCATCCACCGCGTCTTATGTAGAGTAAATCCACCACCTCTCTCTCCCCAAACCGAAAAAAAAAATTTTTATTAGAGCACAGATCCAGGAAAAAACTTACGTCTGTCCTTGATTTGTGGTGTACTTATGATGAAATAAGTAATGAAATAAAGTACACCACAAGACACTCCACCCGCTCGGTCTCTCGGTCTCTCTCTCTCTCGGTCTCTCGGAGCACACGCACGACACGACGTTTTTTATCCGACAAAAAAAAGGTCGTCGTTGTCGAAGAAGAAGAAGAAGAACAACAACAACAACAACATCGTCACCATCGATAGGAAAGAGTAAAAGAAGAAGACCAAACGAAGAGAGCGATGTTGGCGACGATGCGAAGCGTCGGCTTCCACAGCAGCGCGCGGGCGACGACGACGACGACGACGACGACGTTGGAAAAAAAGCGCGAAAAAACGTCGTCGTCGCGGAAATTTCACGCGCGGTATTCGTCGTCGCGTTTGGCCGCGAGCGACGGAGGGACGAGGAGAAATGTCGGCGTCTCGTTTTTAGCCGTCGGCTCGCGTGCTTTATCGACGTCATCATCTTCTTCTGTTTCTTCTCCTTCGCGTTTTGGCTCTCTTTCGAAGATGAGTTTTTTCCGGTCGAATGGTAAAAGATACGCCGGTGACGAGGGTGGCGCGAAAGAAACGAGAAACAACGCGACGAGCAGCGCGAGAGCAGCCACTGCCACCGTCGCCTCCTACGGCATTTCCGATTCCATGGAAGAGGAACAAAAAATAGAGAGAAAAGCGAAACCGTCTTTGTCGTCTACGACGTCGTATTTTAACGAAAACGATACCGAGGAGGACGGTCCAATCCCGATGCCGCCGAAAGGGTCGGATTTGAGAACGGTTTTGCCGTACCTGTTGAAAGTGGCGTTCAGTAGGAAAGGAACGAAACTGCGGTTGGCGTTCGCGTTGGTTTTTCTCGTGGCACAGAAAGCGTTCGGATTAGCGGTGCCGGTGTATTTTAAGTTTGCTATTGACCATTTGACGAGAGCGGCGCAGTTACCGGTTGGGCCGGAAGCTTTACAAGCCGCGAACATGGCGGCGGTGATGTTATGTTTGAGCGGCTTGTTTAAAGCGGTGGCTGGGATCGCGACAGAATTGCGGGTGGTGTCCTTCACGCCCGTCGCGCAAGCGGCTGGGAGAAGAGTTGCGCTGGAGGTGTTTAATCACGTATTGAATTTGGACATGCAGTTTCATTTGCAGAGAAGAACTGGGGCGTTGCAACGGATCATCGACAGAGGCACGCGATCGGTATCGATGGTATTTCGTGCCGTGATATTTACATTCATTCCGACATTTGTAGAATTGGCGCTGGTGAGCGCTTTGTTGTGGAAAGCGTTCAGTTGGCACGTCGTCGCGGTGGTCTTGAGTACGTTTTGTTGTTACGTGTGGTGGACCATGCACATGACCGGGGTGTCCGCGAGCAAGAGGAAGTTGGCGAATACCATGGACGGTTTGTCCACCGGGAAAGCCGTGGACGCGCTTTTGAATTACGAAACCGTATCCAATTTTGGGAACGTGAATTTAGAGTCAAAACAGTACGATAATTTATTGAGAGGGTACCACGAAGCCGCGTTGGGGAGCGAAAGAGCGTCGTCGATGTTGAACGCCGGTCAGGCGGTATTTTTATCTTTAGGTATGACGGCGGCACTGTCGTGCGCGGCGTTAGGGGTCGGCGCCGGTGGGAACGCGTCGCAAATGGGTGCGAGTTTAGCCAACCGGGTCGGTGATTTAGTCATGGCGAATGGTTTACTGTTGCAAGTGTGGGCGCCGCTGAATTTTTTAGGATTTTTCTATAGAGAGTTGAGACAAAGTTTAGTCGACATGGAGGCGATGTTCGACGTGTTGTCGACAAAGTCAAACGTAGAAGACGGGACGATGGAGTTACCGAATAATAAAGATAGCGATAATACGACGACGACGACGACGACGACTGCGACAACGGAAACAACCACGGGCAACAACGGCGCGTCCATTTCGTTTAAAGACGTGTCTTTCGAATACGGAAACGGACGCAAGATTCTTAGAAATGTAAATTTAGATATTTCCCCGGGTGAATCCATCGGCATCGTCGGTCCTTCCGGTTCCGGGAAATCCACCTTGCTTCGCATCGCTCTGCGCGCGTACGACGCCACGTCCGGCGACGTCTTTTTCGACGGGTACAACGTGAAAGATTTGCAAATGAAATCGCTCCGATCCGCCGTCGCGGTTGTCCCACAAGATGCCGTTTTATTTAACGATTCCTTAGAGCACAACGTGCGCTACGGCCGACCAAACGCCTCGGACGAGGAAGTCGAGCGCGCGTGCCACGCGGCCAAATTGGAAAAGACCATCGACGATTTACCGGACGGGTTAAAGACCAAAGTTGGCGAAAGAGGCGTCATGTTATCCGGCGGTGAAAAGCAAAGAGTCGCCATCGCTCGCGCGTTTTTGAAATCTCCGAGAGTTTTAGTCGCGGACGAAGCGACGTCGGCGTTGGACACGGCGACTGAATCGCAAATATTAGAAAGTTTAGAAGAGATTGCGAGAGATCGCACGAGCGTTTTCGTCGCGCACAGACTGAGCACGGTGATGAAGTGCACGAGGATTATCGTCATGCGAGACGGGGAAATCGTAGAGCAAGGAAGACACGATGAACTCGTCGAATTGAACGGTTTATACGCCAAAATGTGGCTCGCGCAACAAGCCGAAGAGTTGAGCGTGAAATTAGAAAAAGAAGTCGAACTTGGCGTTGTATGAAAAAATTGGCTATTATTATATAAATAAAACAGAAAGAACACGTCAAGGTATCTTCTTAAAAATGCTGCCCGGTTCTAATCCTTTCCCTTGTCTCTCTAATAAATCCGCCGCGTTGTTAAACTCCTTCGAGTGCGTCTTCTTACTCTTACTCTTATACTTCCCTTTCGATTCGACCCATTTTTGCGCTTTTTCCATGTCCCTCTTGAAATTCTCCACGTCGCCTCTGTCCGCGTCAATCTCTCCGTTCCTCGCTCTCCAATACCCGCTCCCGTACTCCGCGAACAACTCCTCGCCTTTCTTAATATCTCTCATGGCGACTACGCTCGCCCTATTTTCTACGCTCATTTTTAAAAATTTACAATTTCTACTCTTATCCGTCTTGTACGTATCGTTTATGTACCTCGCCATGTACCCAAAATGCTCTTTCGCGTCCACGTGCACGTTCAAATGCAACGCCATCACGTAATCCTTCTCGTTTACGGGAATCTTCTTCGCCTCGTTAAAGTTCATGATTCGCCCGCCGTACGTCGCGCCGCGAATCCGTTCGCCTTCGGTAATGTCGCAATCCGCGAATAACCCTAACCCGGCGTTTGGAATCGTCGATTTTCCAACAACGACCATGGACGACTCTTTCCTTCTGTTCTCGTTGATGAAAGCGATCAATTTGTTCTCGTCTCTTCTTTCTTCTTCCGTCGGTTCTCGGAGTAAATCCTTCGTCGGCATTCGTCTCTCGTCTATCTCGGGCAATCTCCCGGTTTTCTTATTCTCCTCCTTCTCTTCCTCGGTGAGTTCGTGCCTCCCGCCTTTCTCCCGCCCTCGTCGGCACCAGATCTGAAACGCGATCTCCTCGCGAACAAAGTGCACGATCTCCGCCACCGCGAGCGCGAAGAGACACTTCACGGTTAAATTCGGCGGGTGCGTCTCTAAAAACGATCGAACCGGAACGGGAAGAGGAACGCGGGAAACGAGCGACGCGACTTTTTCGTTCCAAATCTCCGACAAAAGCGAGAAGAGCTTCATTCTTCTTCTTCTTCTTCTCGTTTTATATCGTCAGTCAGTCAGTCACGTCCGTCAGTCCGTCCGTCAGTCCGTCCGTTCGTTGGTGTTGTCACCAGTAGTCGAGAGTCAAAAGAAATGAAGAAATGAAGAAAACTAACAAAAATCTCGTTCTTTGCCGGGGGGCTGACATTTTCCCCATCCGTCTCTCCTGTCGCCGCGGGCTGCGAGCGCGAACGAGAAAAGAGAGAGAGAGAGAGAGGATTCACGCGCCGGGATGAAAGCGCGCGCGCGCGCGCGCGTTAGAGTTTCATCAAACAAACAACAACCCTAATAACATATATGTTGACCTTTCGCTCTCCTCGTATTTTTTTTTTGTTAACTTTTTTCTTTTAGGGGATTTGTGCAAATAGCGCGACTTTGATGTCACTATTCTCTCGTTCTCTCGATTCTCTCTCGTTCTCTCTCTCTCTCTCTCTCTCTCTATTCTCTCTCTATTCTCTCTCTCTCGGTGAAGAAATGAAGAGCGACGCTAACGTCGGCGTCGTCCGAGTTCTCTTGATACGACACGCTCGAACCAACCACAACGCGTTGGGGATCATCCAAGGACAGTTAGATACGGACGTGAACGAGGAAGGAAATTTCCAAATACAGAGGTTGGGAGAGACTTTGCTGTTGAATGAGAACGAGGACGATGGAAGCAACGACAAGAACAACAACAAGAACAACAACATCACGATTCGAAAGGTTTTGAGCTCGGATTTACGGCGGTGTTCTCACACGGCGCGCGGGATGGTGACGGCGATGGAAAAAGCGAAGAACGCGAAAGTTGAGATTGAAGAGTCGCCAAAGTTGCGCGAGCGCCACGTGGGCGCGTTGCAAGGATGTCCGAGGAAATTGGCGCCGATAAAGTTCCCGCGCGAGTGGGCGACGTTTTGCGAGAGCAAGAAGAATAGGAGTTTGAAGTGCGCGGGGGAAGGCGGCGAAAGCGTCGACGATGTTTTGAAGAGAGTCAAGGAGTGCATCGACGACGCGGTGAGAAGAGTCGTTTTAGAGGACGACAACGATAGAATGGAGAACGAAGAAACGACGATCGCGGTGGTCACGCACGCCGGGGTGTTGTTGCTCTTGAGAGAATATTTAGTCGACGAAGATTTGAGCGGCGAGAAGAATCGGGGTATTGTCAGGAATTGTTCGATTGGAACCATGCGCGTAGAAGTAGACGTCAGTAGCGATAGCAAAAAGATGAAATGGATATTGGAGTCGTGGGGCGTGATAGACGCGGAAGGCACCGCGGATGTCGTCGTGTAAAAGTAGAGTATTTTTTCGTTTGTATTTTACGCGTAGTACAGAAACGCCGCCGCGTCACTCGCAGCCGAGTTTTTTATCCAGAGAGGTTGCGCACACCATGAACGCCTGTAAAGGCGTGAACGGGTAGCGAAAATCCATCGTGTACACGTCTTCACCTATTTTGCCAAACTGTAAAATCCACTTTTGCCATCTCGTGTCGCGCTTGCGACGTTGCTTTTCTCTCAGAGAAGCCGCATTTTTTGCGAGAGATTTGTCGTTATCGATTTCAATCGTCGTCAACGATTGTCCATTCTCAGAGTTCTCTTCTTCTTCTTCTTCTTCTTCTTCTTCTTCTTCTTCTTCACTTTGGCTATCTCTTTCTTTTTCCTCCTCCTCCTCCTCCTCTTCCTCCTCCTCGATGTCGTCGTCGTCGTCGATCAAAAGTTGAAAATTTTTTACAGACGGTTGAGTCACTCTCGCGTTGAAGTTGAGACAATACGCGCGCATCTTTTTGTTCCACGTGGGTAAGACGTTCTTAAATCGGGCGGTGACGGGTTTCCCGTTGCTGTTCTCCATCTGTTCTGTCTCTTCCGTGTTGACGATTTCCACGCGCATCTGTCGCGGTCCGTGTATTCCGAGCGGATTCAACTTATACTCCACCGTGCCGAGACGCGTTCTATTTTTCACCTCGGTTACCGAGTCTTCGCTTTCTTCATCTTCATCGTCTACGATGTCGTTTTCGTTTTCGTCGTTCTCCTCCTCATCATCTTTTCCATCTCTTCTTTGATCGTTCTCTGTCTCGTCCTCCTCGTCCTCCTCTTCGTCCTCCTCCTCGTAGTCTTCTCTCACGGATCTCTCAAACGTCTCCCAAGTGCCCGGTTTGGCGCCGTCGTCAAACAACTCGAATCTCGTTCCGGCGGCATTCGTCGCCGCTATTTTTCCTAAATATTGCGAAGAACTTTCGCGTATATCCGCTAGATCCAACGAAACGACCATTCTCGACCTATTCATAATTAGCGAGGAGAAGAATACAGAGAGGCAAAGAAAGTGTCATTTTTGAAAGAAGAAGAAGAGAATAATGAAAAGTAAAAGAGTTTGTCCAAGCGCGCCAGCGCTTACACAAAATACTCACCTTCTCGATTTTTTCCTCTTCCTCGCCGCGCAAAGCGCTCTCGCCTCGAACCGATGGTACCGTCGTTGTCTTTGTTTCTTTTCTTTGCGCTCGTCGCTGCCGCATTCGTCGTCTTCGACCATCGATGACGACGGAAGAGAAGGAACCGATGAAGGACAATCCGCGTACAACACGTACGTGCAATACCCAAACGCATCCTTCTTCCGGACAATCCTGCACCTCGAGTGCGACCCATCTTTCGGCCCGGGCTCTAACAAATACCGTCTCACGTTCGATTGTCCGAGATCGTTCTCTAAATACGCCGGCGCTGGCGCCGCGAAATCCACCCGGGACACGTCCTTGATCAATCGATCGAAGAAGACGTTTTCTTTTTTTAGAACACCACCGTTGGAAGAAAGTTTTGATGGCGTATTTTTTTTACCGTCTTCTTTTCCATCGTTATCATCGACGACGAGATGACGACGACGACGACGACTCGTCATCATCGTCGTCGTCGTCGTCGCGGGAAAAAAAAGAGACACGAGAGACCGCGCGGGTGGAATCTTCTTCTTCCCTCTCGATCGACGACTCGGACAAACAAAAAGTTCGGGGGTCGTTTTGACCGCTTTTTTTTTTGCACTTAAAAAATCGAGATCTTTTCTTTTTTAAGAAACACACATGCGAAGCATGCGTGTGGTGAAACGCACGCAAAAGAAGGAGAGAGAGAGAAAACGAGAGAGAGAGAGAAAAAACGCCGCGAGTCGCGCGAGAGAGAGAGAGAGAGAACAAAAAAAGATGCGAGAGCAGCGAGAGAACGGCGGACGAGCGAGAGAGCGCGTGGAGGAGGAGGGAGGAGAGAAGAGAAATCGACTTGTTTCCCACTCGCTTTTCTCGACCTTTTTTTCCTTTTTTTTCTCTTTCGCTTTTCGCGTCATTTTTTTTGTTAACAAAAACACAAAAACAACTTTTTTACGCGCAACAACGCACGAACGAAAGAAAGAGAAGCACAGCACGCGTCGCGTCATGGACGAATCCTGGGAAGAGCTGAAACGCAACGCCATCTTGCTCGGCTCGTGGATCGCGCTCATTCGCGCGTCGACGTATATTTTCGGCGCGTTTCAAAAGGCGGACTAAGAGAGAAGTAGAGAGAGAAGAAAAAAATGAGTTCGAAGGTTGGGGAAAAAGTTTTAGAGAGCGCGGTGGAGTTGAACTGCGCGACCGTCGCGGTGTGGTTTTATCACCACCACTCGAGGGACGCGAGAGGGAGGAGAGTTCAAACGGAGAGAGGAGGGAAGGAAGAGGAAAGAGAGGGCGAGGAGGAGAGAGAAGATGCGAGAAGGAATGAGCGTGGCGACGCAGAGAGGAGAAGAGACGAATCGATCGTTGCCGTCGGTTCGTACGAACACACGACGACGAAGAGCGGCGGGGCGGAAGACGGAGAGGAGGAGGCAAAAGAAGAGAGGATTGGACGGGTGACGTTGTTTCGATGCTCTCGAAAACGCGAGGAGGAAGAGAAGGAGGAGGAGGAAAAGGAGGAGGAGAATGTGAATGCTTCTTCTCCTAATTCTTCTTCTCGTAGTCGTCGTCCGCGCGGGGAAGAGAAGATATCGTTCGACGTGTGCGGCGAGCTGGACGCGATTTCGCGCGCGAGGTGCGGCGGGGCGTTTGATTTGAAGTTTGGGAACGCGAGTAGGAGCGAAGGGGGAAGAGTAGAATTAGCGATGGCGTGCGCGAATAATCGTTTGGAGGTTTTCGAGATGACGATGGATGGCGATGCGGATTTTGAAGATGATAGCGGAAAACAGGAACGGCTCGTTCGATTGAAACCTAAGGCACAGTTTGAGTGTGGATTTGGTGGGATTGGGTTGTGCACGTCTGCGGCGTGGTCGTGCAGAGATCGATCGATCGTTGCTACCGGCGACGACGGCGCGGCGGTGGTAGTCGATTACGAACGCGCGACGATGAGGGCGTCGTCTGGCGATAGCGATGGTGTTGAAGGAGACAATAGCCAGGTTCTTTTTCGAGTTGAAAACGTGCACGCGGATGCCATTTGGGCCTCCTCGTTTCTCGACGGAAGCGAGGATGTGTTTTTTACCGGAGGCGACGATTGTAAGCTCATAAAGCACGATTTGAGAGAGATGGTGCGATCGAGCGGCGAATTTGTCTACCCGTCGCAAACGTCGCAGAATTTTCGATTCGAGAAGAACCCGGTGTTCGACGCCGGCGTAACTACCATCGAATCGAAAGGCGATATTTTATACGTAGGTTCTTACGACGGCGCGTGTCGAGCTTTCGACGTGCGAAAAAGTCTAAAAGAACCGCTATGGATTTCGAGAGGAAACGACGACGAGAACGAAGATGGAGAAGAAGCCGCGTCGATTTGGCGCGTTCGTTTACACCCGAACTTTGCGGCGACGAGTAAACGAAGCGGCAAAATCGCCTTGGCGTCCATGAAAGCCGGATGTCGCGTCATCTCGTCTCTGGACGGTTCGACCGTAGGCACGTACCGAAACGGCCACGACGACGACAAAGTCGTCTACGGCTGCGACTGGGCTTTCACGAACGACGCCAAAGACGAAAAAGAAGGTTTCGTCTCGTGTAGCTTTTACGATAGACGAGTCCACGTCTGGACTCTTTAAACGACGAGAGATTACATGATACCTTTAAAGGTATGAATGGATTAAAATAAACGAAAGAAAGTAAAACTACGCTCTCTCTCTCTCTCTCTCTCTGTTCAATGCTTCTTCTTCCCTCCTTTAACCTTCTCGGAAAGATAGTACGCCCCGAACATCGCCGCGCCTAAAAAGAACCCCGGGAACATGTGTTTGTACGTGTTCGTCAGAAGAGGGTGCTTTCGCCACCGATCGGCTTTAGCGAACGGATTGCTGCTGTTATTCGTCGCCGCGTTGCTCATATCGTTTCGTTTGTCGTGTTATTGTCTCTCTCTCTCTCTCTCTCTCTCTCTGAAGTTTTCTCTCTCTTTTGGATTTTGTGGGATTTCTTTTTACTCCTCTCTCTCTCGCTCTCTCTCTTCGCGACGAGCTTTAAAAGGAAACGTCTCTCTCGCTCTCTCTCGCTCTCTCTCTTTTTCTCTCTCTTCCTTTCCTCTCGCTCTCTTTCGCGTCGGACACAGACAGAAGCGCTTTCTTCTACTTTGTGTTTTGTTTGCGGTTTTTGAAGGAGAAATTTTCCCCCAAAAACTGTGGTAATTTAGGGTTTCATTTTTCCTGACTGAGACGGTTGACTTTTTCTCCCCAAACAAACTCACTTACACGCTTTCCTCAAAAGCGTCCTTTGGGGCAATCGATAAGAAGAACGAGAAGAGAGAGAGAGAGAGAGAGAGAAGAGACCCACCCGCGCGCGCGTTCCTTTTTCTCTCCAAGAAGAAGAAGAAGACGCAAAAGAGAGAGAGATTGGGAGAGATTGGGATTCAATCAAAATAAGATACGGAAAAAAAAAGAAATGTACCGTCAGAAGGAGAACGAAAGACGACGCGAAAAAGAGCTCGAGATGGAGTCTTTGATCGCCGCGCGCTC
>Ga0255765_1004466_pt1 | contig 13983 bp, 11 predicted proteins | sample 041ome_8_FD_179965 | JGI IMG/M metagenome (GOLD analysis project Ga0255765, IMG submission 179965) | Coastal salt marsh microbial communities from the Groves Creek Marsh, Skidaway Island, Georgia - 041407BS metaG (version 2) | ecosystem: Environmental > Aquatic > Marine > Intertidal zone > Salt...
ACCGACACCAACGACCTTGACGACAGCCTGCAGTCGCAAAACCCGCTGGGGCGCATCCCGGTTTTGGTCACACCCCAAGGCCTGTGCGTGTACGACAGCCGCGTCATCCTTGACCACCTCGAGCGCCTGGCTGGCCAAGCGCTGTTTCCTGCCAGCGGCGCCGAGCGCGACGCCGCGCTCACCCGCGCCGCTTTGGCCGAAGGCCTGATCGACTCGGCCATTGCCTGGGTATACGCCGAACGCTTTGCCGGCGACCAACCACCCTCCACCGTGTGGCGTGAGCGTCAGCAGCACAAAATGAAACAAGCGCTCAACCACCTAGAGGCCGACATTGCCACCTGGCCCAAGCCCAGCGAAGGTCTGGGCGCCCCCATTGCGCTGGCCTGCGCGCTGGGCTATATCAGCTTTCGTGCCATCCACCCGTGGTCTGAGGGTCGTCCGCAACTGACCACCTGGTACCAGCAAGTGGCCAGCACGCTGCCGGGCTTTGCCGCCACCGAACCGGCCTAAGCAACCGGCGCCCAGTTCATTTTTATTAATGCTTTATTCATATACGTAGGCATAAACTTAACTCCTAAGTAAATTTTTTTTGGGGTTAAGTATGAAAAAACAATCAGTCGTTAAGTATTCAATCGCCATCGGTCTGCTTGCTGCCGCCGGGTTGGCCAGTGCCAGCCCGTATTGCACCGATGCACCGCGCAGCGAATGGCAAGACTCCATTGCCTTTCAGCAAAAACTGCGCGATCAAGGCCTGGTGGTAGACGACTTTGAAATCACCCGCGGCGGTTGCTACAAAGTTGAGGCCTGGGACAAAGAAAAACGCCGGGTCAAGCAGTACTACAACGCGCAGTCGGGTGAACTGGTGCGCTCACGCATGGACCGCGACTGGGACGACCGTTACGACGACGACCGCCGCTACCCCAGCTACCAGGGCTACATGGGGCGCTGGCACGATGGCATGATGCGCCGGGACGTTAGGTAAACCGAACCCGGGCATAGGGGGATTGTCGCACCCGCTACGGTCTCCCCCCCTTTATCAGCCTACCATTGGGGCGTGTTTGCCAACCACGCCCCAATGCCATGAACGCTCCCGAAGTCGTCCCCCACGCCGAGCCCAAGGCCGATACGGCCGCCCACCAAGCAGTTGCCGACCAATGGCTGTCGGATTGGGAAGCCGCCTGCGCCAGCGGCAAGGCCAGTGCCCTGGCTGCCTGCCTCTCGCCAGACTGCCACTGGCGCGATTTGGTTGCGTTTCATTGGTCGGTACAAACGTGGTCGGGCCACGAGGCGGTGCTGGCCCAGCTAAGCACCTGCTTGCCCACCACGGCTCCCAGCGCCTGGCGGCGCCACGCCAGCAAGCCCCTTACCCGATGGGTTGAGCGCGACGGCCACACCTGGTTAGAGGTCAGCATTGAATTCGACACCCAGCTGGCTCAAGGCGAGGGGTTGGTGCGACTCAAGCGCTCGCCCGCCGGCCAATGGCAAGCCTGGACACTGATGACCACGGTGCAATGGTTTAAGGGCCATGAGCCCAAAGCCATGCGCAAAGCCGCACCCACCGAGCATATTCGGCGCTTTCAAGGCCCCAACTGGGCCGATCGCCGCGCCGAAGCCATGCGCTACACCGACCGCGAACCCGAGGTGTTGGTGGTTGGCGCAGGTCAAGCCGGTCTATCGATTGCGGCGCGCCTTACCCAACTCGGGGTTGACACGCTGGTGGTTGATAAGCACCAACAACTTGGCGACAACTGGCGCACCCGCTACCACGCACTGGTGTTGCACAACAAGGCCACGGTCAACCACCTGCCGTTTATGCCGTTTCCGTCCATCTGGCCCACCTACATCCCCAAAGACAAGCTGGCCGACTGGATGGCCTACTACGCCCAGGCCATGGAAATCAACCATTGGATGGAAACCGAGTTCTGTGGTGCACAGTGGCAACCAAGCACGCAAAACTGGCGCGTTACGCTGCGCTCCCAAGGCACCGAGCGGGTGCTGCAACCCAAACATGTGGTGCTTGCCACTGGCGTAAGCGCCGTACCCAACCGCACCCCGCTGGCGGGTGTGGAGGCCTTTCAAGGCCAAGTCATGCACACCCACGACTACCAAGGGGCACAGCCCTGGCTGGGCAAACGGGTGGTGGTGTTTGGCTCGGGCACCAGTGGCCACGACGTGGCCCAAGACCTGCAAAACCATGGCGTACAAGTCAGCATGGTGCAACGCAGCCCAACCATGGTGCAAAACATTGAACCCACCGCTCAGCTGCCCTACGAACTGTACGACGGCGACTTGGGCACCGACGTTTGCGACCTCATCACCGTTGGCACACCCATGCACCTCATTAAGGCGGCCAACCTGCGCTACCTTAAATTGGCGCAAGCCTCCGACCAAGTCCTGCACGACGGTCTGCGGCGCGCAGGCTTTAGGCTAGACGACGGCAGCAGCCACGGCATGAACTGGCAAATGCTGTACCTCACACGCGGCGGTGGCTACTACTTCAACGTGGGTTGCTCCAACCTCATCGCCGACGGGCAACTGCCGGTGTTGGCGCTGCAAGATATTGAACGCATCGAGCCCGATGGACTGCGCATGAAAGACGGCTCACACGTACCAGCAGACCTTATCGTAACCGCCACCGGTTACCACGGCATCTCCACCATGGTCGAGCAGCTCATGGGCAAAGACATTGCCGATCGGGTGGGTCAGGTGTGGGGCATCGACAACCAAACGCAAGAGCTGGCCAATATGTGGCAACCCACGCAGCAGCCTGGCCTGTGGTTTATTGCGGGTGCGTTTGCCCAGTGCCGAATTTATTCGCAGCCTTTGGCACTGCAAATTCAAGCCCAACTCAAGGGCTTGGCACCTACGGCAGCTTAAGCCAAGTCGCGCAGCGGATGCGCGTGCGCGGGCCAAGGGCTTACAAAAAACCCGGCCACATCCTGCGCCTGCACCTCGTCTGGGGTGGCAGGGCGCCAACGTGGCGCGTGGTCTTTGTCCACCGCCAACGCGCGCACCCCTTCCAGCGTTTCGCTGTTGGCCACGCCGCGCCAGTGAAAGCAGTGCCGCACCATGTCGCGCTCCATGCGCAGCGCCTGCGCCAGGCTTAGGCCTCGCGCGCGCCGAATCTGCTCCCAAATCACGTGGCACATCAGGGGTGAATGCCCTTGTATCGCCTCGTGCGCCTGCTTGGCCCAATCCAAGGTGGTGCGCTGCAATGCCTGCAGCGCTTGCGCCAACGTGGGCAGGCCAAACACATCGTCAATGGCGGCGGCTTGCGCATGCCATTGCGTGGGGGTAGGTTGCGCCACACCACGCGCGTGCGCCAACGGATCAGCCGATTGCCAAATCGGCGCCAGTGCATCGGCGGGCACACAAACATCGGCCAAGCCAAAGGCCACCGCATCACCGGCGTGCAACACCTGCCCGGTTACACCCAACCACTCACCGGCATAACCTGGGCAGCGACTTAAAAAATAGCCCCCGCCCACATCGGGAAACAAACCAATACGCGCCTCGGGCATGGCCATGCGCGTATTGGGTGTAACCACCCGCAGTGCCGCGCCCTGGCTCAAGCCCATGCCACCGCCCATTACCACGCCATCCATAAGCGCCACGTAGGGCTTGGGGTAGGTGTGAATCAGGTGGTTCAGTTGATATTCTTCGGTAAAAAAGTCCTCAAGCGCGGCCTCGCCGGCCAGCGCCGCCTGGTGAAAAAACCGAATGTCACCACCGGCACAAAAGTGCCCAAACGGCCCTTGCTTGTGGCTGCCGCGTATCACCACCTGCTGCACGGCTGCGTTGTGCGCCCACGCGCGTAATGTGGCGGCAAGTGTGCGCACCATGGGCAGCGACAACGCATTCAAGGCTTGTGGCCGGTTCAGCGTAATACGCCCCACGCCATCGTTGCCAACCTCGGTTAACACATACGCTTCGTTTGAATGTGTAGATGGCGTGGTCATACGCAACAACTCCTGCGGTTTCGGTTTAACGCAACTTAGTTCACCCGAGAGGCACGCTTGCGCTCGTGCTCTTTTAAGTGTCGCTTACGCAAGCGAATCGCCTTGGGTGTAATTTCTGCCAGCTCGTCGTCTTCAATAAACTCCACCGCATACTCCAGCGTAAGGTCAATCGGTGGCGTTAAACGAATCGCGTCTTCTTTACCAGACACACGGAAGTTGGTGAGCTGCTTGGCCCGCACTGGGTTGACCACCAAGTCGTTATCGCGGCTGTGAATACCCACAATCATGCCTTCATACACCGGGTCACCGGCTTTCACAAACATGCGGCCTCGATCATCCAATTTGCCCAGCGCGTAGGTCACGATTTCACCTGTGTCTTGGCTTATCAACACTCCATTTTGGCGGCCGGCCAAATCGCCCCGGTGCGGCTCGTAGCCGTCAAATACGTTGCTTGCAAGGCCAGAGCCACGGGTGAGGTTAAGAAACTCATTTTGAAAGCCAATCAAACCCCGCGCAGGAATGCGGTACTCCAGTCGCACACGGCCTCTGCCATCACTCTCCATATTCACCAGCTCACCCTTGCGCTCGCCCAGGGCCTGCATCACCCCGCCTTGGTGCGATTCCTCTACGTCCACCGTTAACCACTCAATCGGCTCCAGCCGCTGGCCGTCACTTTCTTCTTTAAACACCACGCGCGGCTTGGACACCGCCAACTCGTATCCCTCGCGGCGTAGCGTCTCCAGCAAAATGGTGAGGTGCAATTCACCACGGCCAGAAACCTCAAACACGCCATCTTCGTCGGTTTCTCGTACGCGCAGGGCCACGTTGCTTTGCAGCTCGCGTTGCAGCCTGTCCCAAACCTGGCGACTGGTTACAAACTTGCCCTCACGCCCAGCCAAGGGGCTGGTGTTCACGCAAAAGTTCATGGTCAGCGTGGGCTCATCAATCGTTAGCATGGGCAGCGGCTGCGGCTGGTCGGCATCGGTTAGTGTTACCCCAATGCCCACTTGCTCAACACCCGCGATCAGCACAATCTCACCCGGGCCAGCCTGCTCGGCTGGGGTGCGCTCCAAGCCCTCAAAGCGCAACAGCTGCATCACCTTGGCTTTGCCCAGGGTTTGCTCGGGGCCGGCCATAACCAATACCTCTTGCCCTTGCCGCAAGGTACCGGCGTTGATTCGGCCCACACCAATGCGCCCAACATAGGTTGAATAGTCAAGCGAAGAAATTTGCACCTGCAACGCCGCGCTGGGGTCGCCCGCGTGCACCGGCACGCGCTGCACAATGGTTTCAAATAATGCCGACAAATCGGTGCCCCAGGCGGTTTCGGGCTCGCCTTGCTCCAGCGCCGCCCACCCGTTCAGGCCCGAGGCGTACACCACCGGAAAATCCAACTGCTCCTCGGTGGCACCCAGCTTATCGAATAAATCAAAGGCGGCGTTGACCACATGGTCGGGCCGGGCGCCCGCACGATCCACCTTGTTCACCACCACAATCGGGCGCAACCCAAGCGCCAGCGCTTTTTTGGTGACAAATCGGGTTTGTGGCATGGGCCCCTCCACCGCGTCGATCAGCAGCAACACACCGTCCACCATGGACAACGCGCGCTCCACCTCGCCACCAAAATCGGCGTGCCCTGGGGTATCCACGATGTTGATGTGTGTGTCTTGCCACTTTACCGCGCAGTTTTTGGCCAAAATGGTAATGCCACGCTCACGTTCCAAATCGTTGTTGTCCATGACGCGCTCATCAACTTTTTGATTGGCACGAAACGTACCCGACTGCCGCAGCAATTGGTCTACCAGCGTGGTTTTGCCGTGGTCCACGTGGGCAATGATGGCAATGTTGCGTATGGTCTTCATGGTGTGGTTTCCTGTTGGCTAAGCGTTTGTTCAATTTCTAGGGGCGACAGCAGCCGCAGGGCAATGAGTTCATCGGCCACCCGTTTGGCCATGCCCAAAAAAGCGTTGGGCGCACGGCCCCATACCGCCAGCGGCTCGGCCGCCGGCCCGGGGCAGCGCAAGCGCGCACCGGTTAAAAAACGGCCCGCTTGCTCGGGCTCAAGCTGCACCGTGGGTGCATCACCAAGCAACGACGGCACCGGCAGCAAAGGCAGCGTGGCTTGTTGCTGCACCAGCTGCTCCAATTGTTCCTGACTCACCGTTTGCTCAATGCCAAAGCCACCGGTGGCGGTGCGACGAAGCGCCCGCAGATGCGCGCCACAACCCAGGGCCTCACCAATGTCCTCAGCCAGCACCCGCACGTAAGTACCGGCGCCACACTGCACGTGCATGTCCCATTCATGCGGGTCATCGGTGGCGGTGATGTGTAACGTGTCAATCCGCACCAGACGCGGCTCACGTGGCACCGTTTGCCCTGCGCGCGCATAGGCATAGAGTGGCTTGCCCTGGTGCTTAAGTGCCGCGTACATGGGCGGGCGCTGCATGATTTGCCCCAAGAACAGCGGCAACACCGCTTGCCAACGCGCCTCGGTGGGCACGTCAACCGGTCGGGTTTGCAGCACCTCACCCTCGGCATCGCCGGTGGTGGTGGTCACACCCAACTGCAGTCGCGCCACGTAGCGCTTGGTGCCGTGCAGGTGCAGCGCGCTGAATTTGGTGGCCGCACCCAAGCAAATCGGCAGCACGCCGGTTGCCAACGGGTCAAGCGTGCCGGTATGCCCGGCTTTTTGGGCACGCAGCAGGCGCTTGACGCGCTGCAGCGCATCGTTACTTGATAGGCCAAGGGGCTTGTCCAGCAGCAACACCCCATGCAGCGGGCGTCGGCTCAAGCGCCCCGCCGCTGTGGTGGCGGGTTGCAACATACTACGCGTCGGGGCCGCGCGATGCCACCGCCTTGGCGATCAGCGCGTTAAGGTCGGCGGCACGCTCAGGGGTGCGGTCAAAATGAAAATGCAATGTGGGCACGGTGTGAATCACCAACCGCTTAAACAGGCCATTGCGCAAAAAGCCAGCGGCCTGGTTCAGCGCCAACTCGGTTTGCTCGGCGTCGCCACTCAGCGTGCTGAAGTAAACCTGCGCGTGCGCGTAATCGGCCGACACTTCAATCGACTGAATGGTGACCATGCCAACGCGCGGGTCTTTCAGTTCGCGCGCAATAAGCTGCGACAAATCCCGCTGGATTTGATCCGCCACGCGCAAACTGCGGTTGGGCTGCTTGGGCTTACGCATGGTTTAAAGGGTACGCGCAACCTCTTTAACTTCAAAGAACTCAAGCTGGTCGCCCTCTTTGATGTCGTTAAAGTTTTTAATATTCAAGCCGCACTCAAATCCTTCGCGCACTTCTTTGGCGTCGTCTTTAAAGCGCTTAAGCGAATCCAACACGCCGGTAAACACCACCACGTTGTCGCGCAACAAGCGCACCTGCGCGGTGCGCCGCACCACGCCCGAGGTAACCATACAACCGGCAATCGAGCCGATTTTGCTGACACGAAAGACCTGCCGAATTTCAGCACCACCAATGACTTCTTCTTTCTTGTCGGGCGAAAGCATACCGGCCATGGCCGAGCGCACCTCGTCAACCGCGTCGTAAATGATGTTGTAGTAGCGAATGTCAATGCCGTTGGCCTCAGCCAAACGACGCGCCCCGGCATCGGCACGGGTATTAAAGCCAATCACCACCGCGCCTGAAGCAATGGCCAAGTTGATGTCGCTCTCGCTGATGCCGCCGACACCGGCCATGACCACCTGCACCTTGACCTCATCGGTTGAGAGCTTTTGCAATGACGACGACAACGCCTCTTGCGAGCCCTGCACATCGGCCTTGATGATGAGCGTGAGCACCTGCACCTCACCACTGGCCATGTCGGTGAACATGTTTTCCAGCTTGGCAGCTTGTTGCTTGGCCAGCTTGGTGGTGCGGAACTTACCTTGCCGATAGGTGGCGATTTCGCGTGCGCGGCGCTCGTCGGCCAGCACCATGAGCTCGTCACCGGCGCTGGGCACCTCAGACAAGCCTTGAATTTCCACTGGAATCGACGGCCCGGCCTCTTTAACTGGCTTGGCGTTTTCGTCTAGCATGGCGCGCACCCGGCCATGCGCTTGGCCCAGCAGCACCACGTCACCGGTGCGCAACGTGCCCGACTGCACCAACACCGTGGCCACTGGCCCGCGGCCTTTGTCTAGCCGGGCTTCCACCACCAGGCCACGCGCCATGGCTTGCACCGGCGCTTTTAATTCCAGCACCTCGGCTTGGAGCAACACTTGTTCTAGCAAGCTGTCTACGCCATCGCCGGTTTTGGCTGATACCGGCACAAACGGCGCATCGCCACCGAATTCTTCGGGCACCACCTCTTCGGCCACCAACTCACCGCGCACGCGGTCGGGGTTGGCCTCGGGTTTATCCATTTTGTTCAGGGCCACCACAATCGGCACACCGGCGGCCTTGGCGTGCTTAATGGCCTCGCGCGTTTGCGGCATCACGCCGTCGTCGGCGGCCACCACCAAAATCACCACGTCGGTGGCTTGTGCACCACGCGCACGCATGGCGGTAAAGGCCTCGTGTCCTGGGGTGTCTAAAAATGTCAGCATGCCGCGCGGCGTTTGCACGTGGTACGCACCAATGTGCTGGGTAATGCCACCCGCCTCACCCGAGGCCACTTTGGCGCGCCGAATGTAATCGAGCAAAGACGTTTTGCCGTGGTCCACGTGGCCCATAACCGTAACCACCGGCGCGCGCGCCAGCATTTCGGCTTCGTAGGCGCCGCTTTCCTCAACGGTAAAGGCCTCAGGGTCGTCAAGTGTGGCCGCCACCGCGATGTGGCCAATTTCTTCCACCACAATCATGGCGGTGTCTTGGTCCAGCGACTGGTTGATGGTGGCCATGGTGCCAAGCTTCATCAACTGCTTGATCACCTCAGACGACTTAACCGCCATCTTGTGCGACAGGTCGGCCACCGTAATGGTTTCGGGCACATGGATTTCCATGGCCTTGAATTCAACGGGCGTGGCCGGTGTTGCGGTGGATGTCTGGCGGCCACGGTCGCCACCCCGACGCGTGCGTCCACCCGCACCACGCCAGCCGCTGTGGTTACCGGCATCGCCACGGGTTTTGATTTCTTTTTTCTTGGCTGCGTCGTCTTTCCAAGTCGAGGACATGTTCTCTGACTTGATTTCTTTCTTCACCACCGGAGCTTTCTTGGCTTCCGTGTTGGTTTCTTCGGCCTTTTTCGCCACCAGCACGCGCTTGGGCGAGGCCATCATGGCGCGAATGGCAGCCGCTTCGTCTTCGGCTTTGCGACGTCTGGCCTCGGTGCCGGCCTCAGCCGCCTTGGCTGTTACACGTGTGGCTTGGCTGCGCTTGGCTGGTGCTTCGGCCTTTTCGGTGCTGCTTGCCGGCTGCTCGACGTCTGCCTCGGCAGCATCAGCTGCCGCCTCGGTTGGGGTTGCGGCTTGGGCGGGCTCAGCCTGTTCAGCGGCTGGATCTTGCGCCTCTTTGGCCGCAGCGGCCAATTTCTCTTCGCGCTCTGCCGCGCGCGCCTGCGCCTCGGCCTCCTGCCGGCGCAGCAGCTCGGCGTGCCGTTCGGCCTCGGCCTGGCGTTTGGCCTGTTCTGCCTCATCAACCGCCGCTACAGGTGGCGCTGCGGCGGGCGCGGGCGCCTCTTCTTGGGGTGCGGCTTTGTCTTCGTCTCGACGCACAAAGGTGCGCTTTTTGCGCACCTCAACCTGAATGGTGCGTGCCCGACCCATGGCGTCGGCTTGACGAATTTCAGAGGTTGAGCGCTTGGTGAGCGTGATTTTTTTACGGCCTGCGCCGGTGCCACCATGGCTGGATTTAAGGTGCTCGAGCAATGATTGCTTGTCGGCGTCAGAGACCACGTCGGCCACGCCCTGCTTGGCTACACCGGCGGCCTTGAGCTGATCCAATAACGCCTCGGGCTCGCGGTTAAGTTCGGTTGCCAGGTCGGCAACGGTTTGGTTTGACATAAGCTTGCTCTCCTACCCCGCCTTAGGCTTTGGCCTCATTTTGTTCGTCGGTAAACCAGTGCTCGCGCGCACGCATGATGAGCGCCACGGCATCTTCCTCGGCCATCTCCACGATCTCGCACAACTCATCGGTGGCCAAATCGGCCAAATCGTCTCGAGTAATCACACCCGCGGCCGCCAGCTTGGCAATGTTGTCGGCCGTGAGACCCTCGAAGTCTTTAAGGTTTTGCGACACCTGCTCAAAGCGCTCTTCTTGCGCCAGCTCTTCGTTAAGCACGGCATCTTTGGCGCGCGTGCGCAGCTCTTCCACCGTTTCTTCGTCAAAGCCTTCGATTTCAAGCATTTCCTGAATCGGCACGTACGCCACCTCTTCTAGGCTCGAAAAACCCTCGGCAATCAGGATATCGGCCATTTCTTCGTCAACATCCAATTTGGTCATGAACATGGTGCGCACCGACTGCGATTCTTGCGCTTGTTTTTGCTCGGATTCATCGGCGGTCATGATGTTGATACGCCAGCCCGTGAGTTCAGAGGCCAAACGCACGTTTTGACCGCCACGGCCAATCGCCATGGCCAGGTTTTCTTCGTCAACCACCACGTCCATGGTGCTTTGCTCTTCGTCCACCACAATCGACTGCACGTTGGCCGGCGCCAAAGCGCCAATCACAAATTCGGCCGGGTCTTCGCTCCACAGCACAATGTCCACGCGCTCGCCAGCCAACTCGTTGGTTACCGAGGTCACACGCGAGCCCCGCACCCCAACGCAGGTACCAATCGGGTCCACGCGCTTGTCGTGCGACAGCACCGCAATTTTGGCGCGGGAGCCGGCGTCACGCGCGCACGATTTGATTTCCAACAAGCCTTGCTCAATCTCAGGCACTTCTTGGCGAAACAACTCCACCATGAATTCAGGCGCAGCCCGCGACAACAAAATGGGCGCCCCGCGCAGCGTGGTATCAACCTCGGTGATCAGCCCGCGGATGCGGTCACCGGGGCGAAAGTTCTCTTTGCTGATCATGTCGGCGCGACGCAGCCTAGCCTCCACACGACCACTCTCCACAATGATGTCGCCCTTGTCCATGCGCTTAACCGCGCCCATCATGATTTTTTCGCCACGCGCCATGAATTCGTTGAGCAGCATCTCGCGCTCGGCTTCACGAATTTTTTGCAAGATCACTTGTTTGGCGGCCATGGCGCCAATGCGACCAAGTGGCACCGATTCGCTGGGCTTTTCTAGGTAGTCGCCCACTTCGATATCGGCAATCTCTTCGCGCGCCTCGGTGAGCAGCTCTTCGGCCTCGGGGTTTTGCAAACCGGCCTCGTCGGGCACCACCAACCACCGGCGGTACGATTCGCTCTCGCCGGTGTCTTTGTCTATTGAGACACGAATGTCTGCACCCTCTGGGTACAGCTTTTTGGTGGCCGAGGCAAGCGCTGCCTCCACCGCCGCGAACACCACGTCGCGCTCCACATTTTTTTCGCGCGCGATGGCTTCTACCAACATCAACAGTTCGCGATTCATGCCTTTGCCCTTTCCTGCCTCGTCATTGATTGGCCGGGCCCTTTGCGTCCCCGACCTTTAAAGTCAAGTTCTGGCGACAAGCGCATTTCGCGCACATCGCTCCATTCAAATGCCAACACCTGCCACGGCAACTTGTCGGTGCGCTGGGTTGGCCGCCGCCCCGGCTGCGATGCCGGGGGCAAATCTTGCCAAGCCACCAACCACCCAGGTGCCTCGGTGTTGCGTTGCAAAATACCGCGAAAGCGTTTGCGCGCTGCGCCCACCCCCGCGCTGGCGGTGCCAATGGGCTGATGCAGCATCAGCGCCACCCACTCGCCCTCAAAGCGCTGGCAGTCGGCCTCGTCCCGCAGCAATCGGTCCACGCCTGGCGAGCCCACCTCGAGCCGTTGATAGTCCACGTTCTCAACGTCCAACAGCCACTGCAGCTGTCGGGTAACAGCCTCGCAATCGTCTACGGTTACCAAGGCTGCTTCGGCTTCGGGTTGATACGGCCGGTCAATGGTGACGCGCAATAAACCGGCCGTGGCGCGTTGCACCTCAACCGTTTCAAATCCTAGCGCCGCCACCGCGTCTCGCACCGCCTCTTGCCAAGCCATCGGGCCACCGTTTCGTCTGTGTTGCCACCGCATTCGCTTGCATGAATGTGCAAGCCAATACGCGTTTCACCAAAAAAAAAGGGCGGTCTTGGCCAGCCCGCCCTGTTTTCTTGTGCTGAGCGCATTCTAACGCATACGCACTGGGGTTTCTACCCCCCGTTCAGGGCCGTTACCCTGTGGCTTTGGCTCCCAATGCCTCCAACCGTCGCGCAGCCACCTCGGCCGCCGGTGTCCCGGGGTAGGTTACCAACACCCGATTAAAACGGGCCTTGGCGCCCTCTAGGTCTTTGAGTTCAATCAAGCTGTTGGCCAGTGCCAACTCGGCCTCGGGTAGACGGGTATACGAGGGTGCGCTTTCAATGAGCTGCTCAAAGGTTTGCTTGGCCGCCTCAAAACGCTCGTTGGCGTACTGTGCGTTACCCAGCCAAAACAAGGCCGCCGAGCGATACCCCGTGTCGGGATAAGTACTTAAAAAACTGCCCAACGCTGGCTCAACCTCGGCAAATTGACCTTCGCGCACTTGGTTGAGTACCGCTTCAAAAGCCGCTTTTTCTTCGGGCGCCGCAGCAAAAGTTTGTCCGTCAACCGTTACTTGCTGCGGTTCAAACTTGGCCATGCGCTGCTCCAACTGCTCGCGGTAGGCCGTTTGGCTGGTTTGCAACGCCTCGAGCTGTTTTTGCAGCAGTTGGTTGTCGCGAGCCAGTACCTCGTTGGCGCCCCTAAGCACCGCCAACTCATCTTGTATCCGTTGCAAACGCTCGGTCAACTGAAACAAACTGTCGTCGGTTAGCGCCTGGCTTTGCGCCTGTTTTATCTCGTCTTGGGCCTGCTCCAGGCGTGTCAGCGATTGCCTGAGCTCAACAATGGCGTTGCGTGCCTGAACATCTTCAAACAGCTGCGCGTGCGCTGAACCGCCAAGCAGCCCAGCCGTGACCAGCACGGCCGAGCCCACTTGGCGCCAACCTGATAGACCCAATCGCATCATTAACGGTAGGTGATTTCAACCCGGCGGTTGGCTTCCCAGGCGCCTTCGTTGGAGCCCAGCATGGCTGGCTTTTCCTCGCCAAAGCTAACCGACTCCATGGCATTGGCTTTAACCCCAAACACCAACATGGTCTTGGCGACCGACTCGGCACGACGCTGACCCAAGGCCACGTTGTACTCGCGGCTGCCGCGCTCGTCGGTGTGGCCTTCAAGTACCACACGACGCTCTGGGTTGGCACGCAGATAACGGGCGTGCGCCAAGATCACTTCGCGCGATTCGGCCTTTACAGCAGCGCTGTCAAAGTCGAAGTACACAATGCGGCCAACGTTTTCTGGGCCCATATCTCCCAACGACGCTGACTTAACCGCCACAGGCGCCACCGCATTGGCTCCAGCCGATTGGCCTGCGCCGTCTGCTTTGGATTTATCTACCACGGTTACCGGCTTGGAATCCAGCGGCACGGTTGATCCGCAGCCCGCTAAAACGGCTGCTACCACCAGCGCGCCCAGCCATTGGGCGGTTTTGGATTTGGTTGTAAACATCAGGTCGTCTCCTTTCGCTATCTCCCCAAAATCGGGGCGTAAATGAACAATTATCCCGGCTTCGGGCGGCTTCAATCTCGGAATGGCCCCCACGCTGGCTCACGAATGTCACCTTTGGCACCCAGCAACCGGGTGCGAACGCGCCCGTCAACGGTGGTTGTGATTAATTCGTCGCGCCCTTTGGTTCGGGAGGCATACACAATCATACGTCCATTGGCTGAGAAGCTTGGACTTTCTACATTCAACGCGCCCGGCACCGGTTGCGCCGCGCCGGAGGTTAAGTCCATCACCATCAGGGTGTAGCGTCCCTCAACCAGCCCAACATAGGCCATGCGGTTGCCGTCTGGCGCAATGGAAGGCGACACGTTGTAACCACCGCTGAAGGTGATGCGTTGCACGTTTCCGCCTCCAGCGGCCATGCGATAAATCTGTGG
>Ga0255765_1004482_pt1 | contig 13944 bp, 10 predicted proteins | sample 041ome_8_FD_179965 | JGI IMG/M metagenome (GOLD analysis project Ga0255765, IMG submission 179965) | Coastal salt marsh microbial communities from the Groves Creek Marsh, Skidaway Island, Georgia - 041407BS metaG (version 2) | ecosystem: Environmental > Aquatic > Marine > Intertidal zone > Salt...
ACGCGCACACACACCAACCAACCACGTGGCGACATCCATACCATCCCATCCCATCCATCTCCGCGACGCCCCACCTCGCACACTGTATGCCCATACGCGCACACAGAGTTCCGCACGACTCGGCCAGTCGTGCCGCTGCCGCCCGTCGACCGCCGTGACGGCAGTGGATGCCGGACGCCGGTCGATGGCGTCCGCGGTCGCGCCCGTGGCGCGCATGGGCGCACATACGATGATACGCGCGCGCACGCCTCCCGCGCACGCGTCGTGCGATAGCGATGAAGGCGACGCGACGACGTCGGGGAATCATCATCATCAGTCGCGCAGGGGTGACGGCAAGTCGTTGGGGTTGCGCGAAGGGGCGCGCGAGGACGAGGAGGACGAGGACGAGGACGACGACGCGCGAGGGGGAGGGGTGGTGAAGATCGTGGATGCAGGCGCGATGGCGAGTACCGTGCGGTGTGCGGTGGAGTACGCGATGCAAGCGACTGGGACGGGGGGGAAGGCGACGACGACGAAGACGCGCGGCGCCGCGAGGGAGATAACGCGAGGACGCGCGGCAGAGGCGACGGACGCGGTGGGTTTACCGGGACGCACGGTGCGTCGGGAAGTGCGCGTGCAAGATGTGCCGTGTGATGTGAGCGTTGCTCTGCCGAGCGACGATTCGGCGTATATTCGGTATAAGGATATGTTTGGCGCGGAGAAGAAGTTTGCCAAGTCGTCGACGCGCGCCAGAGCGGCGCAGGCGGATATGTACGTGCAAGACTATTTAGAGCGTAATGTGTATGGATACGCGCACGCGCGCGTGCGTAAATCTAAAGGACGCGGTCGAGGAATTCGTAAAGAGATTGTTATGGAGCGCACGGCTGTGGGTGCGGGTCGTCCGGAGGATGTTTTGGATTTTGAAGGCGAACCCGAGCGGCGTCTGGCGGCGCCTCCGACGCAGTCGCTTCCGGCGACTTTTGCCGTGGCGCGGGGTATAAAGAGCGGGAATGCCACTGCGCACAAGTCAACACGCTTGCAAAAAACAGCATGCACCAATGTTGGCGCGCAAAAGGAGGATTCGAAGAAGCGTCGCGCAGATGTGATTTCGGATAGCGTCAAGCCTTTGACGCGATCGAAGAAACCGCCGCCCATCGTCAGCCGCGACGCCAAGCCGACCGCCCAGCCACGCGCCGAGCCGATCGTTCCTGACACCATTTTTGATGACGATAATTGGGTGGACGAAGATTTCATGTTTTGGGATACCCTCATCGACACTCCCGAGGGACAGCGCCGCAAGGTGCCACGGCGAGACAACGCAGCTCAAGCCCAAGCCCAAGCCCAAGCCCAAGCCGACGCGTCGCCCGCGCCCGACATCGAGGACGTCGTCGCCGACGCTCCGCCTCCCGCACCGTCTCGCGATCGCACGCAAAGCCCAGAAGCACCTGCCAGTCCGTCTGCACAAACTGGCGAAACGCCATCGCCGACGAATCGCGATGAACTCATCGAAGCCAACGTGCTTGACGCCGTCGAACGTCGATTGGCAGTGCTTGAAACGCGCTTGTTCCACACCGAACGCGAAGACGCCGACGCGTGGCGCACCGCGTTCACCCCCGGTGCACCTCAGCAGCCACCACCATCGGGCGTGCAGGCTGGAGTACCTTCCGTACCGACGCCAACCGTGCCCGATCCGAAACCGCCAGCGTTGCGCCGCGCGCACTCGCAGCTGTCGCTCGAGGAGGAACGCGCGCACGACCGCGGAGGTTTCGAAGCCGTCAACGCCCCGCGGCTTCCATTGAGCGGCGACGGGAGAGACGATACCGCGCGAGGACACGCGACGCGTGATGGCAAGCGTCACGTATCGCAGAAGAGCTCGGGACAAACCACGGATGGGGAGCAGCAGCGGCGCGAGCATCGCGGTGAGATGAGCTCGCTCGCCGAACTCGAACGGCTGCACGAAATCGTGGAATCGCTGCAACGACGACAGGAGCGCATGGAGCACGAACGCGAAAAAGAGCTGGCGCAATTAGCTCGCGCGCATCGTGATCATACGGCGAAATTGGAGAGCATCATCGCGGCGTATGAGAGCGATGTCGATCGGTATTCTCCACGATTGGCGCCGAATTCAACGTCGTCGTTGCGATCGTCGCCGTATACGCCGCGCGATCGATACGGGGCGTACGCGACCCCGCGTCATCATTACGCTGGCATGGATCCACGACATGATGAAGGCGATCGATATGCATCTCGTCATCATCATCATTACACGCGCGGTGGAGGCGCGAGCGCGCCGCCCGCGGCGGAAGCCGCCGCACTTGAGCGCGAAATTGCGATCATGGAGCGCGCCATCGCGCGCAAAAACGACGTGATTTCATCTCTGTCTCGAGAATTCGTCCAAAGCGGTACTCGATGGGATCGGTTTGATTGATGACGACGCTGTCACACATATTTTTTAGACGCGCACGAGCCGCATCGACATTCGATTCGGCTCAACGTCATTTGACGCGCGCGCACTGTTTGTAGACGCCTACACGCAACCACTCGCGTGTGAGGCCATTCTTTGTGTCATATTCATGATTTGATTGTTCAAAACCTTCATCGCACGCGTCAATTGTCCATTGTGATCGCGCGCGATGCATGCATCGCATGCGTGAACCGACGCGCGTCGCGTTTGCTTGGCCCGCGCGCGCGACGCCGAGACGCCTTCACATCGCGACGCACAATCCCACGCGCGCACGCCCGGCGCCACCACCGCCGACGACGACGACAGCGGACGCGACACGCGTTCATACACGGCGCCCATGCCTGATCCGGTGCGCGCGGCGTTGCGATTTACGCACGCGGATTCGACGTCAATGACGACGCCGCGTTCGATGGATGATGATGATGATGTGTGCACAATCTGTTCGCACGACGAATGCGACGAATGCGAGTCGGCGCGACGACAGCGAGACATCATCGATGTCGGCGAAGACGCGGACGCGAGTGGTGGTGGCGGTGGCGGTGGTGACGGCGGCGAGGATGACCTCGAGCGGTGGAGCGCGTTAACCGTGCGACACATCTTAGCCGCGCGAGGATGTCCAGTCACGGAGACGCGGTGTGCGACTCGGATGCGCGAGATTCAAACCGCAGTCGATGCGTGTGCGACGATGATTGAGCGCGAGTGCGATGAGGTGGCGCCTGCGAGAACGGATGAGGGACGGGAAAAGATTGAGCGAGTGATGGAGGCTCGGATGGTGCTGGTTGAGAATTTAGTGCGAACGCAATTGACGAATGATTTTTCCTGTGTGACGACGGCATTGGCGGTGATGTATCTCGATTATTTCATCGCCATGAGTGGATATGTGATTGCAAGTAATAGTCAGTGGTTGTATCAGTTGGTGTCGTGTGCGTGTATGCTCATCGCGGTGAAGTTTGAGGAATCGGAGGAAACCGCCCGCAGAGACATTTCGGCTCGTCTTCAGAGCACGAGTGATATTTCGTTTGATCACGTGGCTGTCGCGAAAATGGAAGGCATCGTGTTACGTGAGTTGGACTGGGCCGTTTCTCGCGTGACACCATTTCAATACGTGCCTTATCTTCTTTGCTTGGTCGATGGGCAATCCTTCATTCGCGGCGACAAGGATCGAACGACAAAGATTTTGCGCCGCGCTGAAATCTTATCGCTCATGGTGTTGTACAATGTGAACATCCTCGCGCGATGCGAAAGTAGCGTCATCGCGAAAGCCATTTTGTGCACTGTGTTAGCTGAGCAATGCGGACATTTGTATGAAGAGTCGTGTATCGCGAGAACCATCGTGACGCACATTTTGCATCATCTTTATGAACACGACGCCGAACATTTCGAAATGGTCAACGCTCGAGTGTTGGAATGCATGCGCATGATGACGAATTTCACGAACACGGTGAACGCAGTCGTTCACCGTACGCATGACTGTAACGGGAGTGCACAAATGACGGGCGATGAACCACAAATGCGCGCAGTCGCAGCCGAGTAAACTGTAACAAGTCACTCGCGCGCGCGAAGATGCAAGTGAGAAGCAAGCGCAAACAAATGAGAGCTATGATATGATATGGTATGAATCGGTTTGCAACGAAATCACACCCACTACGTTTCAGATTAATCTGTTCGCCTCACGCGACGTTTTATCCAGTTATAAATAACGGTGAGGTTCCATTCGCCGCGTTCAGGCCCGATGGTCAAGAGCGCCGCGGCTAAAAAGCCTATGGACCACACGTACGAACATCCAATCGTCATCGTGATGAGGAACGCGAATTTGAAGAAAAACTGCAGCGTACACAACCAAAGAATCGAACCAGAAATAACTGTTGTAATTGCCGATGCTGTTATCGACACGCCGAGCGTTGTGAGTGAGTACTGCGTGCGTTCGCCACGGGTAAGTAGTTTTTTAGGCGCCTCTACGTACGACGTGCCTAAATGTACGCCGTAGTCCACCGAAAGCCCCATAAGAATGACCGCAGCGATGGTTTCTCGAATGCCCAAGCTCCATCCCATTAAACGATACACGCCCAATCCGAGCACGCTAACGACGATTCCGGCGACGCATGTGCAACAAATGCAAGCGACAAGAATATTCTGCGTCGCAAGCGTGAGGACCAGAAACGCCATGACAAAGCAAATACTAATGCCCTGAAATGTGTTTTCAATCAACGTTTCCTGCATTCTCATCCACGTCCACGCCACATACGCCGTCTGTGCTGCGTTGTCGACAGACGCGGGCGCCATTTCATTACGACGACGCACCCAGGCATCAATTTCAGAATACACCGAGCGCGTGAGCGCCGCCGGGGACGTTTCCTGCAAGGTTGACTTTGCGCTAATTTTAATGAAGAACACATCGAGCTCGTCAGTACCCTCGAGATTACGGAAACCAATGTGCTGTGCAAATGGTTGACCTGCGGGTGAAGCTCGAAAGACGTGCAATTTTGACGCGAACTCGCGCTGTGGTACTGGAAAGTTGTTCACGCCCACATAATCGCGGAATTGCATCATGAAACAATCCACGTTACTTACAAGTTTACCATCTTTGCACCCCGTCGAAAAGCACGCCGCAGAATGAAGATCAACGCAACTTTCATACACGTGTTGTTGCGCTTCTGGAGCGGACAAGTCGAACGATTCATCCAAAACGAGCGCTCCTCTGGCGTTTAAATCCCAACGATTGACGCCTGACGTGTCCACGCCGGCGACTCCCCAAAATATATCAATGGGCACGACAATATCTGCATCTGAGCGCATAAAAGCCACTTGTCTATCACTAAACTGTTGGCTCAGGTGCTTGCGAGAGTACCATTGTTCGAGTTCTGATGGCGTTTCCAGTCGCGAGCAATCTCTCGCTGCGACGATGAACAGCGCCGCAAACGCCGCGATGATTGGCAAACGTACCCACGGAAGCGCCAGCGCGCGGTAAAATGGTCCCTGAAAGAATAACTCGATGTGGCCGAGTTTGGGCTTTTTATTATCGCCTTCGGCTCTTGGTTTCTCTCTCGCGCACATCCAATGCATCAGACGCGAGAATGGCCAGCGCATTCGCTCAAAGTGTCGAACGTATATCACCAAGGAGGGCGGAAAAAAGAGCACGTTGACGATGAAGAGACACGCGATCATGGTCGCAGATAAAATCCCAAACGCCGCCAGCGGGATAAGAGTCGACCACGCTGTGGCGAGAAATGCCGCAAGCGTGGTGAATGAAGTCACAAACACCGCTCGAGACGCTCGAGTGTGCGTGTATTCAAGTCTTTCTAGCAAGTCGTCCCCGACGCCTTCGACCGCGGCACTCTGACGATAGGCGTCGTAAAACACGAATACATCATCCGCACCGACGCCGAGAACGACAAATATTGACAGCACCTGAATGTTCCCGAGATATTGGATGTGGTACATCGTTTTATATATAAGAAGTGCCATTGGAAACGAAATGAGAATTTCAAACATGCCCACGGTGGCGATGAACGCGCTGCCAGTGTGTAGGACCATGTATGCCCAGACGGACACGACGGATGCGATGGCCCATGCGAGATCACTCGAAATCACCCTCGCTGCGTCCCTCTGACGCATAAATTGACTATCCCAACGCGTGTACACTTGTGCCTCTTTCGCAGGACGCATATACGGCGAGGTGACGATGTTGCCACGCATACGAAATCGCTTGAACAACGCAGTCTCAATGGGATTGAGGAATTCACCGAGGATACGTTCTTGGTCAGAGAATCGATCTGTCGCGCTCGTAAATCCTCGAAAAGGCGATCCAACTGGGTATTTTGACCGGGTTATCCCTACCACGTTCGACGTCTCGGCGTTGAAATCACCGAGAAAGTATCCGAATTCACTAACATTCGCGGCAAAGACGTCGCGAACGACAGCGTCCACGTCGTCCACGATGTTCCCATCGGCATCGAAAAAGTACGATACCGGTGAAAGATACGGCACACATGAAGACATCCCATCATTTGTGTATTCAAGCTGGCACACAGCATCGTACGGCACCGTACCGTGAAGCACTAACCGCTCGTGTTCGCGCATCGCCATCAAATTATCGCGCGTAAATACGCTTTCACCCTTAACCGTGGATTCCCATTGAAACATAAACGTTCCTAGCACGCTTTCTTCCGAACGCTCTCGCGCGCCATCCACACCCGAACTTAACCTAAACATACCACGCGTGCGCGTACGAGCTCACGTCAGTCCATCCATACGACGCGCGTTCGCGCGTTCGCGCGTCCGATGCGCCTGCGCGTCTCGAACCGTACTCACTCATCAAGCATCGCCCTCGCCAACTCCCCCGCATCGCTCCATGTCGTCACTAAATCACGAGGAATCACCCACTCTCGCGCTTGCGGCGGCGCAAACTTCAACATCGACCCCAACGCGCACGCCAGCGTCGCCGCGCACGCGCACGCCAGGCACACCGCCAACGCCAGCCATGGGTGCGCGTGTGAGAATCGAACGTATCGTTTCAACATTGAACGGGTGCGAGACCCGACGGGACGCGCGCGGGTGGAAGACTCGATGTCGGTGCGTGCGGTCGCGCGCTTGGGTTCGCTCGCGCACCGCGCGCGCGCGTGTGGCGTGTAGTCATGTTTTGCTGACATCGATGCGAACGACGCGAACCGTCGCGAATTAGGGCTTAGGTTTTAGACGACCGTTTGAAAATCCCCGTTTCGCGCGGGGATTTCCGCACTTCGCGACGCCGCGCGCGCCATCACCGCGCCGCGCGCGCGACGGTACGCGCCACAATAATGCGTTTGTTCGGCTCGCAGTCGCAAGGCGATGGAAAGCCCACGCCCGGGGCGCCCGCGACGTGGGCGGTGGAGGAGCTCTTGGCGCTCGGTGCGCCGCTGGATGTGACGCTCGGCGTGCTCGCCGCGGCGTCCGACGACAACCAGGTCGTCATGCACGCCAGCGTCGCGGCGTGGATTCGTTTAAGTGAGATTAGGGCGGCGATCACGGCGTTAGGGCACGAGCTCGATGAAAACGAGGCGTTGGATAAGTTGCGGGCGATTCGAGACGTCGTGTTCGACGGAGAAAAAGATGATGAGTGCATCGTCGATGTGAATGCGAGCGCGGGATTCAAGATGTACATTGAGCAGTGCGAACGAGTGATTGATCATGCAGCCTCTGCGGTGGCGCAAAAGGGGAAGAAAGAGAAGAAGGTGGCGAAGAGTTTACCGGCAAAGTTGCGCGCCGAACTCCTTCCAAACGTCGAGCCGCCAGCGCCCAAGTCCAAGGCACGCTCCAATGGAAATTTTCTCATTAAACGAGATGCGTTTAAGGCGATCATCGATGCGCTCATTGCTGATATCCGTGCGCCTCAGACAAGCTTGGAGCGTGTTCAGGAAGATTTGGATACAAAGGTGTACGCTCCGACGCGCCCGAGACTTGCGGCGGAGGCAACGGCCGCCCGAGCCGAAACGCCGACAAAATCAATCTCAACGTCTAGGATAGCGGCACCGCGTGCGCAAAGTCCAGCACGGGAATGGGCTGACGTCGGTCAGCGCGTTGAGCGTGAAGATGCCGAGGATGTACTACCAACTCAAGCTGCCGAGGATGTCGTGTCACCCACGAGACGTGTCTTTGGCACCATGGCGGGTGTCATTGGCTCCGTCACGAGTTTGTTTCGACGAAAATCGATTGGTACTGGCGAAGTGGAGCTTACGCAGCCTGCGCAAGCGCTAGGGGATACCGCCACGCCACTGGAAGACGAGGCTTTTGATGACAACGATTTTGCGCCGCAACAAACGCAATACGACTACGACGAGGAAGACATCATGCCGACGCAAGTCGCGCCGCGCGAACCATCGCCGCCTCGACCTACCAAACGTACCGCGGCTGCGGCACGACTGGATAAAGATGCGGTGCCCACGGATAGCGATGACGAATACGACACCATCGCCATCCCGCGGGTGGCGCAAGCCAAGAAAAAGCCGAGCGGCGCCCAACGCGCGCAAGTATCAACGCCTGTGCGTCCGGCTCCTGTACCGACGATGAATGTCGCCGCCCCAAGTCGACCATCCTCGCCCGTCGTTTCTGGAGCAATCAAAATTCGTCGACGTGTCCACCGGTGGACTGAAATTGAAGTCGACGCGCTCAAACGCGGCATAAATGTCTACGGCGCCGGCGCCTGGGCGCTCATTCTCGCAAACAACGCCGATATCTTGCACAATCGGACGCAAGTCGACTTGAAGGACAAGTACCGCAACATGCAACGCGGGGGGCAACTCTGATAACCACATGGATGTACATTTAGAAGTTTCGATGACGTTTCTCTCGCTGCAAAACGTGCGTGTAATGCGTACTTTAAACGCCTTTATACCACCTTCGGTCGCCGTCAACGCGTCAACACACGCACACACGCGCCCATGTGTGTTGTTTACGCACGCATGTCAAGTATCGCGCCGCGCAGTACGCATTCAAGACGCGTGCACGATCCACATGTCACCTGCGCCGCCTCTGCGCCGACGCGCCAGCGCTAACACCCTTTACGCGCATCGAACCCACCCCACGCGCCACTTTCCATCGCTCGGCGCGCGCACCACCGCCGCCGATCGAGGAAACGTGAACGAACGCACATCGATATCATCGCATGGACGCTTTCGCGCAAGGCGCGCGGCGCGCGCGCGCGGCAGACGCCGCGATCGCGTCGAGCGCACACGACCATCGACGGGACCGATTCACGATCGCATTGGTGTTGAGTACGATAGCGATCGCGTGTGCGGCGATGACGATGTTAAGCGCGGCGGGGAAGGTTGATGTGCCTTTCGCGCTCGGGTTTGCACGCGGGCGAGGTGCACGGGGCGGCACACGAGGTGGCGCGGCGTCGGCGAGCGCGTTGCCGAGGTTGGGACAGGCGTACGCGGGCGGAGGGAGTGTGACGTCCGCAGCGATGGCGTCGATGTCGACCGCGGATTTAGGGGCATACACCGCGGGTGGGTTCCGACGCATTACGACGCCGATGGTGTTCGTGTCCTTGGGCACGAAGGCGGATAACGAGCGCGTACAACAGAGTTTAGGGAAGCTCATCACCCGCGGGCACATGACGAGCGACGAGTTGAAGCGTTTAGTAACGGTATCGCACGGCGTTGACGCCACGGCGTGGCCTGCAAATACGCACTTGGTGGAATATGCGGTAAAGGACATTCGAGCGCTGTCTCGCGAGCAAGGGAAGACGTTGATGGATTTGCCTTGGTTGCAAATTATTGATTTATCGAAGCAGCACGAAAACGGCATGTTACCAGTGGAATGGCGACGGTTGAGCCATCACGTGGGGTGTTTGTACGCGCACTTGTTCCAATGGCAATTAATCAAAGAAAAAGGGTTTCCGAAGGCGATTATCTTCGAAGCCGATGGGGTTGGCGTGAGTGATTTACCCTTCAGCGCCATGCAAGAAGCCATCGACCGCATGCCCGCCGACGCCGACGTGTTATTTACGTCCTTTGGCAACAGCAAAGGTGGTCCACTGCATCACTCTTGGAATTCCAAAAACGAAGATGGCTCGCCGGTGAAAGTTAACATGTACCACTGGAACGAATTCAACGCCGTCGCAGGGTTGCAATCGTATGTCGTTACGCAGAGCTTTATTCGTAAGGTGCAAGAGTACATCGCGCACAAGGGCGCGGATATGGTGGACGCATGGTTGCTAGGTAAGATGTGCGTCGTCGGTCGCGACGCGGATTGGAACATGCGTGGGATGGGTGAAGGGTTTAAGATCGTCGGTGGCGGTCCAATCCTCAACTGTTACCACGCCACGACGTGGACGTAGGTTGACGCGCGCGGCGTTCTGTAGCTCTTTTGTAACACCTAAAATGAATAATCTAGTCACCACCACACTTCACAGCCGCGCGCGCGATGGACGACCACAGCATCGCCTCGACATCGTACGGCACGCTCGATGTGAACGTCATCAATGCGACGAACATTAAAACCTCGTCATCCTTGCGTATCTTACGCTTGCTGTGCGTCGTCGAGTGCGCCGGCGCGCGATTCAAAACAAAATCCAAACGCGGGCGCTCCAACCCAACTTGGTCGCAATCTGGCACGCTAACATTCAATCGTGCGATAGATGCTGGCGAAGCTATTCGTGTGTCGGTTTGGGACAAGCGCGGAGATGGGCACAAATGTATGGGATCGGCGGCGTTCGCGTTGGAGCGGTTGAGACTGGACGCGCGAGAGACGCTCGAGCTCGATTTGGAGGGCGGTAAATACCCCGGTGGACGCGTGACGGTGAGCGTCAAGTACACTCAAGGTGATATTGACGCTGTACGAGTCGTTGCACCTGCTGTCGTGGGCGTTAACACCGAGAGTGCCGTGGAAGTTGAGAAAGATGGCGACGACATTCAAGCGTTTGAAGCGGTGAGCGCAGGCGAAGACGTCGCCACTGAGGGCGTTGTCCTCGATAACGCGCCCGAGGCGGCGGATGCGAGCTTCGATAGCGACGCAGGCGAGATCTTGATGGTGAGTACGACGATGACGCCTATAGACGCGCCTGTAGATGTAGCCGAGGGTGAAGATGACGAGTGGAGCGCGGTGTTGAAACCGTCAACACAACCCATCGTTGACGCGCCGCCGAGCGACGAAGGCACGTCTGAGGAAGTTCAAAAAGTCATGCGCGATGTCATGCGGAAAGTACGCATTGAAGACAGTCGTAGCGCGGAGGTTTGGGCTGAGGAATCTATGGATGACATTGTAGTCGTGACGCCGCCGCCGATGCCAGCAAAGTCGCGGGGCACCGAGCGCGCACAAGATGACGCCGAGCGCGCGAACGATGCACGGGGAAAAGTATTGGATGATTTACATACAATTCGTCACGTTCCATCGCCGAACGTCAAAGCTAAGGTTTTGCCGACGACTGAGGCTGAGGCTGAGGCTGAGGCTCCGCTCGCGCTTGACGTCCACATCCCGACGGTACAACATTCAAAAGAGAAACCTGTAGTCAAGACGACGCCGCAGAAGTCGAAAGGTACCGTTCAGTCAGCTATGAAGTCACCACCCACGATTACCGTTCGCGCGCCAGCGTCACCGAAGAAGTCACCACTCCATATTGAATCTGAAGAGGACCTCGTGGCCGCATTATTATCGCCAGCACGTCTGAACGGTCCGCGTGTGACGTTTGATGAGCGCATCGCGCGATCCGTACCGGCGCCTTCGAAGGTATCAACCCCACACATCCAGGCACCGTCGAGTCCGAAGACGGCGAGCCGCGCCGTCGCACCGCCGAGGACGCCGCCGACGATCGCCAAACGCCTCTTCGATCCACCGGTGCAACAAGCCGTGCAGCCTTTGATGGGTGACATGATCCCGACCAAGTCGGAAATTGATGAGGCGAGGCGTTTAGCATTGATGTTTGAGCGTGCTGATGACGTGTTCTCGTCGTGGTCGTGGTAAGGTGGCGAGCGTGTAGTAGATTTAGATTTTAGACAACACGAAGTGTAATAGCAATTAATTCTCTAAGTGATTATTGTTCCCTCCTCTTAATGCGCCTTGACGATTTGCACCACATCTTCATCTTGTAACACGTGCTCTTTACCGACACGCTGCGGTCTGTGCTTGGCGCTCATGCCCCACACCATTGCGTGCTTGAAAGAACGCATAATTGTCTTGTGAAGCTTGTTACAGAAATCTTCCACCGTGCTCGCGCTCTTGTGCAAGATGATGGGTTCGTCAAAGTTCGGTGTCACGCCTCGGGGCATGGTGTACACGCGAACTAATTCGAGCGCGTCCCAAATCTTTTCCAAAAGCCCATCCAAGTTCCACTCCTTTTCGGACGAACACGGCACGTAGTTTTTCATGTCCTCTAAAAGACGCAGCTCTTCTACGCTGACGCTATCCATCTTGTTCACAGCGTACACAGCCGGGGTGTAAATACGGTTGCCTTCGATGACATCAATCAAGTCTTCATCGGTGCAGTCGTCGTGCAACTTTACGTCGGCGTTGTGAATTTTGTACTCAGCCAAAATGTTCTTGACGGTTTCTTCATCCAAAAACGTCGTTTCGCCATTCGGGTTGGGGGTAAACGCGATGCCACCCTTATCCTTCTTGTTAAAGGTGATTGCCGGCGGTTTTTTGTTCAAACGAATACCGAACCCCTCAAGTTCGTGTTCGATTAACTTTCTGTGCGTCAAGGGCTTGACGGCGTCGAGGACGATGACGATGACGTCGCACGTACGAGCAGTGGAAATCACCTGTCTCCCGCGACCTTTGCCGTCTTTCGCGCCTTCAATAATACCGGGTAAATCGAGCAATTGAATCTACGTGCAAGCAAACGAGCAAATGAACAAACGATCGTGTCAGTCAATCAAAGTGTCACGACGAGCTTGTATACGAGCGTAAAATAAAATATGGCGAGCGAGAGCGCGCTTTTTCGACTCACCTTTGCGCCCCGGTAACGAATAACACCAGGAATACACGTCAACGTGGTAAACTCATACGCTGCCGCCTCAGAAAACGTCCCAGTCAACTTGTTCAACAACGTCGATTTCCCAACCGACGGAAAGCCAACCAAACCGACACGGCAATCACCCGTCTTTGTCACGTCGAACCCTTCACCCTTCGGTCCACCCTTCGTGGTTGGCTCCATGATATCGCGCCTGAGTTTCGCCAACTTTGCCTTGAGCGACCCAAGGTGCGATGCCGTAGCTTTGTTCTTTTGCGTTCGGCTCATTTCGAGCTCGATCGACGCAATCTTCTCGAGTATTTCCGCCATGATTGCTGATGCCGATTTTACTCAAAGAAAAAGAGTGTATCGATGAAACGCCGCCGTGGACGTTGCCGAATATCGCTGTCGCACCGCAGCCGAGCTTCACGGCGAGCTAGAACGCACGTGTTTCGCGTGTACGAGCACTCGTCGAGCGTGTGACGTGTCGGCGGTGCGAATATACGGCACGCGCGCGGCGATGTGTGGCGGTTTATCCGGTTTTGGCGGCTGGCGCATCGCGCGCCGTGCGCGCACTCGCGCCCGCCCGACGCGCTCTTCGCGCGCGTGAGCGCCTAATACAGACGCGAATCATCGCCTCGTCGCATCGCGCGATCGTTCGCGGACGATGGCGACGTGGGGTGGCAGCGTACCAGCAAAAGCGCAGCTGCGGGCGCCATTCATGGGCGCGGTGCTCCCGAGCGACGAGGACGAGGTTGCCGCTGAGGCGCGCCGCACACGTGACGCAGAATGTTGGACGCGCACCTTGCGCGCTGGGGTGCGAGAGGACACGCTGGCGACGCTGGATGCGATTGAGGATGCGGCGCTGCTCGGTTTTACAACAAATATTTCCTAGCTATTGCACCCATTTTACGTCTGCACCGTCGATCGACCATCGACAGACTCGCTGCCATGCAATGGATAACGCACACTAGGCGTTTATATTCGTAGAGCTATCGGCGGCAGTTGTCGAGACAAACGTCTCGGAGTCCTGCGAGCTCGCCACCGCCGAATGCGCGCATCGATTTTGACTTCG
>Ga0255765_1004483_pt1 | contig 13944 bp, 10 predicted proteins | sample 041ome_8_FD_179965 | JGI IMG/M metagenome (GOLD analysis project Ga0255765, IMG submission 179965) | Coastal salt marsh microbial communities from the Groves Creek Marsh, Skidaway Island, Georgia - 041407BS metaG (version 2) | ecosystem: Environmental > Aquatic > Marine > Intertidal zone > Salt...
AATATAAATTAGGAGATAAAATGGCAGAAGTATTAGAATTCGACCAAATGTTCTACACCAACTTCGAACCGAAGATGAAGAACAGGTATATCATGGAGATTGATGGTATTCAATCTTACTTGATAAAGGCAGCAAACAGACCATCCATCAACTTTGAACCTATTGTTCTTGACCACATTAACATCAAGAGAAAACTTCAAGGTAAAGGTGAATGGCAAGATATTACAATTACATTGTATGACCCAATCGTTCCTTCAGGAGCTCAACAAGTGATGGAATGGGTAAGATTAGGTCACGAATCAATCACAGGTAGAAGAGGTTATGCCGATTTCTACAAAAAAGATATCGATTTCTATATGTTAGGACCGGTTGGTGATAAGATTGAACAATGGAAGTTGAAAGGTGCATTCCTTACAACAGTAAACTTTGGTGATGTTGCTTTTGATTCAAATGAACCTGCCACAATTGAATTAGGAATAGCATACGATTACGCAATTCTCGAGTTCTAAAATAAATTATATATCCGCTACCACAAGGATTGGAGGGGTTCTCTTAGTGAGAACTCCTCTTTTTTTTAAATTTTTCTATTCTATATATTTATATACAAACGAATAAAATTAAGTTATGAGTCAATACGATTTTCCAACACAAGTGATTTCTCTACCATCAGAAGGTAGATGTTATCCAAAGGATAATCCACTTTCATCAGGTCAATTAGAAATCAAATATATGACTGCAAGAGAAGAGGAAATCCTATCTTCACAAAACCTTATTAGAAAGGGTGTGGTATTAGATAAATTATTTGAATCAATCATTGTAGATTCTTCAATAAATCCTGATGATATTATCTTAGGAGATAAAAACGCAATCATGTTAGCAACTCGTATTTTAGGATATGGTCCTGAATATCAAATCGAGATGGAAGATGAATATGGTGATAAGAAAAAAATTGAAGTAGATTTAGGAAAGGTTCAGACAAAAGAAATAAACTTAGATACCTTAAACGAACAAAATACTTACAAATTTACTACTCCTGTGGGTAAGAATGAATTAGAATTCAAACTTTTAACTCATGGTGATGAAAAAGCAATTGATGCAGATGTAAAGGCAATGAGAAAGTTTAATAAAGGTGGAGTTTCATCTGAATTAACTACTCGTTATCGATATATTATCAAAACAGTTGATGGTAAAGAAGATACCAAATCTATTGTAGATTTTATTAACAATAAATTTTTAGCAAGAGATACTCGTGCATTTAGAGACTATATCGCATCCATCTCCCCCGATGTGAATATGGAGTTCGAGTATGAAAACCCTGAGACGGGAGAGAAGGAGGCACGCCCGATTCCAATGGGCGTAGGGTTTTTTTGGCCTTCCACCTAATTACTCTCAAATCCTACATACACAAATTTTTGAATTGTGTTATTATGGAAATGGATTTACTCAGGAAGGAGTTTATAGATTACCCGTTCACTTACGAAGGTTCTACTACAAACAATTAGTAGATGCAAAGAAGAGTGAAAAGGAACAAGCAGAACAAAGTAGAAAGAAAAGTAATTCTAAAGTGAGGGTTAGGAAATAATCCTCACTTTTTTTGTGTCTTATATTTATAGATGATAACATATACTCAATAAAAATATGAAACTTACCGAAAATCAAAAAAATAGATTAATTGAAGTGATTGCTAAAAAACATGGAGTTAGTGAGAGTTTTGTAGGTCAGTTGTTTAAATACATTAACGCAAAGAAACTTGCAAAAGACCCTGAAATTCAAGCAATAGCAAGAAATCTTGATAAGGTAACTCAGGATGTTCGTGATACTTTTGATAAAAAAATTAAAAGTGGAGAACTACGAGATACTCCTGAATTAAGAAAATTAAGAAAAGACTACGGATTATAAAAATCTATAATTAAATGGCAGAAAACTTTGACCCAAAAAAGCAAGCTGAATTCCAACGTGAGACTATAAGACTCCAAAAGGAATATAATGATGCGTTAAAGATGTCCCAATCTTTTGCGGGTGCAATAAATGATGCCATAAGTTCTCAGATTGATTATCGAACAGAACTTGGTAAAAAGGTAAAAGATTACCACAAAGATTTAAAATCTTCAATATCAGAGTTAGAAACATCAGAAGATGTTGCACAGAAACTTGTAGAAATTGAAGCTGAAAAATTAAGAATATCACAATCCTATTTTGGTGCTAATAAAGCAGTAGGTGATGAGATGTTAAAAGGTCTTGATATTGCGGAGGGAGCTTTAAAGGCGGAACAAGAACGTTTAGTTGCAATTGAAAAGGTAGATGCAGCTACACAAGATTTAGCAAGTAGGGCAGCAGGTGCATTAGATGGATTACTCAATAAAGCAGGCGAAATACCTGTAATCGGTGGAATGTTTAAATCATTGATGAAGGGTCCTGTTGAAAATATGAAAAAAGGTATTGCAAATGCCGGTAAATCATTCGTAACTGATTTTGCAACTAAACTTAGAAGTGGTGTTCCAATGATGGATGCACTAAAATCTGCAGGTGGTGGTGCGATGAAACTCCTTCGAGCAGCAATCAATCCCGTGGTACTTGGTATTTTAGCAATTGGTGCTGGGATTGCAATGGCTATTGGAAGATTTAACGCAATCCAAGATGCGGCAAAGAAGTTTAGAGAAGAAACGGGATTATTAAATTCCCAAACTCAGGGATTAGTAAAAAATATTACCACAGTATCAAGAGATATGGCTGGAATTGGTGCAAGTGCAGCCGATGTAGCAAGTGCTGCAAGTGCGTTTACCAAAGAGTTTGATAATCTTCAACAACCATCTAAAGGAGTTCTTACTTCAATGGTTGGAATGGAAAAAAGTTTTGGTGTAAGTGCAGCAAATCAGGCAAAGGTAAACGAACAATTCCAAAGAATGGCAGGTGTATCAGCAGAAACTGCACAATCAATGATACAAACTACCGTTCAGGCAGCCAAACTAGCTGGAGTTGCTCCTGCACAAGTAATGGCAGATATTGCAGATAATTCTGAGGCCGCATACAAATTCTTTAATGGTTCTCCAAAGGCACTTGCTGCAGCAGCAATAGAAGCAGCAAAACTTGGTACTTCAATTAAACAGGCATCAGACGTATCGGGTAAACTTCTTGATTTTGAAAAATCCATCTCGTCAGAACTTAACGCATCTGCAATGTTGGGTACTAATCTTAATTTCAACGAAGCAAGAAGATTAGCAGCATCAAAGGATATTGTAGGTGCTCAAAAGGCAGTTGTTAAAGAAGTATCTAAATTAGGTGATTTAACTAAGTTAACGGTCTTTGAACAAGAAGCACTTGCAGAAGCAGCAGGAATGCCAATCGAAGATTTGATTAAACAACAACAAATCCAAGAAAGATTAGGTGATGCTACTGAAGACCAATTAGCAGCAGCAAATAAATTACTTGCATCGGGAATGGAGATGAAAGATATTACCGATGAACAACTTGCTCAAGAGGCACAAAGAATTTCTCAACAAAATGAGATGCAATCTCAGAATGATAAATTAAAAAATAGTTTATCTGCGTTAGGTACAGGATTTGCAGATGTATTCATGCCGTTTATTAATTTTGTAATGCCACTAATCAATGATTTGATTGATATGACTAGTTCAGTATTGATGCCAGCATTTAAAATGCTTGGTAATGTATTTAAAATTACTTTTGGTGTTTTAGGAGCAGTTCTTTCACCTGTATTCGCAATAATCAAAGCAATTACAGGTGCATTAATGGAACCACTTAAACGTATTGGTGATGCAATTGAACCTTTAGCAAATAAATTTGCAGAATTAAAAGATAAAGTAATGCCATTTGTAGAACCACTTATTGGTATCTTCAAAAGTATTGGAAATATATTAGGAAATATTATTGGTGGTGCAGTAGGTTTAGTAGTAGATGCATTTATATTCTTGTTTGATACTGCGTTTAGTATTTTCTCGAGTATCGCAGGATTTATCAATGATTATTTGATAGAACCAATTATGTCATTTGTAAATGGTATTGGAAGTGTACTTGGTTCAATAGGTAGTTTCTTTGGATTGGGTGGTGAAGGTACTGCAACTGAAGCAGCAACTCAATCTGCCGGTCCATCTGAGGGAGGTGTAACTGCGGGTGAACCTGAAGTTGCTCTTGCAACGGGTGGTATTGTAACAGGACCAACCAACGCATTAGTTGGTGAAGCAGGACCAGAAGCGGTAGTTCCTCTAAGTCAAATGTACGCTAAGTTTGATGAAATGATAGCTGCATTTAGAGAAACTAAGGATGTTTACATGGATGGCAAGAAAGTTACTTCAGGAGTAAGTAGAGTTGTGGATGGAGTAGGAACTAACACATACTCATTAGGATAATAGATTATGCCAACAATATTAGAATTATTTCAAAATCAACCATTACCTTCACAAGGTGGACAAACTGCCGAGGCAGCATATGCTATTCGTGATTCAAAGGATATTGATATCAATGTAGCAGACCCTCTTGTAAATAGTACGGGTATTTTGTTGGCCAAAGGAGCAAGAAAAGTTGCTGGTATTAAGGGTAGTGAAACTTTATTAGAACAAGAATTAACGGGTGTAAGAATTATTCGTTCAGGTGCAATACCTGTTATCTATGGTACTGAATTACCTCGAATTACTTTAAGAACAACTTCTACATTAGAATCCATGAGAGCATCAACCGTTGGTGAACTTGCAGATAATGGTTCTTTAGGTGGTAAGATACTAAATGCAGCTGATAGTGTAAAATCAACACTTGGATTAGGTACTCCAATTACACCAACATACACGGTAGGTCAATTAGTTGGAAATTCTGATATCAATCTTAAAGAAACTCAGGATAGGATGATTGATTTACAAACAATTAAATCATCAGCAACTGGAGTAAACGCATCTAAATTTCTTGGAAAGTTGGGTGGATTATTACAAGGTGGTAATTTAAAAACAGTAGCAAGAGGATTAATTGGAGCAGGATTACGAGCAGGAAAAGATGAATTAAGAGAAAAATTATTTGGTGATGGAAGTAGAAAAAAACCTTTGCCACCTTCATATGAAGATGGTAAACCTGTATTACCAAATTCAACAACTACATTCAAAGATGGTTCGGTTAATTGGCTATCACCATCTATCAGATATGGTTCAGATTCTCAAATAGAACCAAGTAGAGAACCAAAAGAGGGTGTTATTGATAAAAAAGGTTCAACTTATTCAAACCTTCTTAATATTAATCCAGATGCAGAACCTGGTGAAAGATATGATTTAAGTGAAAAACAAGTAATTTCATTGGGATATTTACCTGATGATAATGAAACTAAATTACATCCATTCTTTAGTGGTAAATTTGCATTTAGACAACCTAACTTTACTGAAGGACAAATAAATGTAAACAATGTAGTAGATACTGAGGGTAATTTACAGGTCAATAATGATGGATTATCTAATTCGCAAGTATTTGTAGGAGAAGGTGAATTAGAAAACGAAGATGAAAGTTTAATCATACAAGATATACGAGAAAACTCAAATGATAAGATTGAGTTATCTATTGATAGACAACGATTTAGTGCAGAACCTAATAGAGCACCAAAGTTTTCACAAAAAATAACTCGTAGAGATTATAATACCGATGAATTTATTGAAAACAAATATTTCTTTAATAGTGTTGGTGATTCAGTTAATGCAACGGGCGTATATAGTGGTGATGATGAATTCTTAGATAATTCGGATTTTATTACACTTAAGTTCAAATCCATTCCATTAAATAAATCGGTAAACTTTAGGTCAACAATTTCGGGATTAACTGAAACATTCTCACCAAGTTGGGAATCTTCTAATTTTATTGGTAATCCTTTTAGTTTTTATACTTACAATTCAATAGAACGAAGTGTATCGTTTAACTTTGATGCGTTTTCATTAAATGCAGAAGAACATAAAACAATGTGGGATAAATTAAATTTCTTACAAGGATTAACATATCCACAAGGGTATTATCCAACAAGTGCAGTTAAACCACCTTTAATAGAACTTACACTTGGTAGTATGTATAAAAAGAAAGTTGCTTTTATTGAATCATTATCATTCACTACTGAAGATACTGTTCCATGGAATATTGCAGATTCGGTAGATTATGTAGTAAATGTAACTCCAACAGGAGAAAGACAAATAGCTGCAACACCTCAAAATATGCAAGATTATAAACTTCCAATGATAGTAAGTGTTGCAGTTGGATTAAAATTCTTAGAAAGTAGAAATACAACTGAAGGAAGAAAATTCTATTCATTTACACCACAAACAAGTTAACGAATGGCAAGTAGATACGATAATAATCAAACAAAAAAACTCGCAGATGGTAGAACTGTTTATCGTTCGAGAGTTTACCCCGAGATACCTCTTAGGGATGATGATATTTATGTAGCATCTGAAACAGGTGATAGATTAGATACACTTGCTTACCAATATTACAATGATGCATCTTTATGGTGGATTATCGCAGCAGCAAATAACATTCACAATGCACCATTTGGTTTGGAGGATGGTACAATCTTAAGAATACCACAAAATTATATTGAAATCCTATCAAACTTTTAATGATTAGTTATGCAAACATTTCCAAATTTTTCAAATGTAAAAGGATACATTAAAAGTGAACTCGATAAGAGAGTTGATAATCCAAATTATCTTTCCTCACTTAATGTATGGATACGAGCATCTTCGGGAGTAGGTGATGGGTTGGTATTAATGTCTAATCCTGATATAAAACTACTATCAGGTGCGGGAGATGATGCTTCAATCTATGGTAATGATAAAGTTTCAGGTGTAATTGGAAAAACTTGGGGAGGTGGTGCAGTTTACGCATCATCAGGACAAGGTTATAGACCAAGTCCAACAATCGATACACTCACTATAAATGAGGGTGCCGGTGGATTATCAAGAGAAGCTAGTTTTGCGATTAAATGTTATACGGAAGAACAAATGCAAAAAACTTCCGAATATTTTATGGAACCTGGTTATACCATATTCCTTGAATGGGGGTGGAATACCGTAGATGCATATCGTGGTTGGCAAAGTAATTTATCAGTAAATGAAGTTGCTAAATACCAATCATTTAATGAAACTACCTCGCGAAGAGAATCTACTGCAGGACATTATGATAATTATTTTGGATTCATTACAGGTGGTGATATTTCAATTGATGGGGATAAATGGACAATAAATGTAAAGTGTAAAGGTTATGGTGAATTACCTTCAACATATCTTGCATCAGAATCAGGAACTAAGAATAAAAGTGTTGGAACTGTAAGTGAGTTTAAGCCAAAAGATATCGAAGGATTATCCGATGTGGGACAAGTTAGATTTATGAAAATGTTTAACTCACTACCATCTACTCGAAAAGTAGCATCAGTAAAGGCTTTATATAGTAATTCTTCTATCGCCAATCCTGTAAACTTCTTAAATTTTGAAGATGATATTGCAGAAGAAATTAATAAACACACCGATGGTAAGTGGTTGGGATTAAAGGCCGATACGGGACAATTTGGTGATTTAAACGTAAAATTTCCAATTGGTACTAAATTAGTAACTGAAGATAGATTTATTCGTTTTGGTGCGTTGATGGAGATTCTTAATAAAGGTATTAATACTACTATAAAACTTGGTAATAAAGAAATGCCAGTTAAAGTAAATACTGACGAAACTCCTATAAGTGGATTTAAGTATATGTTTAGTACTGATGCAAAACTTTTATTTATTCCAAATAAAAATACTCCAAAATTTTCTACTAAAGAAATTGTAGATGGTAAATCAATTCAGGATACTATTACAAAAACAGCATCAGGTGAAATTATTTTCGCTGCAGCAAATATCCAAGATAATTCAGTATCATTTGATGGTAGTCAAGTTGTGTCTTTTCCAAATTCTGGTAATTTAAATTACAACCCCGCAGATGGAGCAGAAATTGTAAAAAAATCACCAAATCAATGGGGATTCTTAAATGATTTGTATGTAAACTTTGATTTTGCTAAAAGTAAATTAAAAGATTCAAACTTATTATTAAAAGATGCCCTATATGAAATCTTAAATGGTATGTCTCAAGCAGTAAATGGATTTTGGGATTTCCAAATTGTAGAAAAAGAATCAAAAACTACTGGTATTACTGAATTAAGAGTTCAAGATTTAAATTTTGTACCTCAATGGGCAAGAGTACCGAGTTTTAATGTAAGTGTGGTAGGTAATAGTTCGGTATTTTTAGATACACAGTTTTCAGTAGAAGTATCGGGACAAAAAATGAATCAGGTAATTGCAGAAAGAAATAATGCAGATATTAATAGTGATTTGAAACCCATAGGTTCATTTTCTAAAAATCCTATCAAAGATAAGGTATTACTTGCAATTAATGATACCACCGAACAAGAAGATACACCTGGTCCGAGTGGAGGTGGTGCAGATAACGATGATACTAAGGGGGAAACCTTAGAATTATTCTTAAATAAGATTACTCTCTTACCAAAAGCAAAATACGTAACTAATGATACGATTGAGTTAAAAGATATTTATGATGCTTGTTACTTTGCTGGGTTTGATGATAAAACTGTACTTTCATTATTGAAAGCAACTGATAATAAAACTCGAAAAGAACCATCACCACTGTTACCAATTGATTTTACCTTTACTATTTATGGTATAAGTGGGTTTAGACGAGGTGATTTGTTTACCGTAAAGGGTTTACCTAAAAAGTTTGATGGATTCTTTCAGGTAAAAGAAATATCACATTCAATACAAAACATGAAATGGACAACTCAAGTGGTTGGTGGATATAGAGCAAATGCATAATGATAGATAGATATAACGAAATATCACAAAGGGATGATAACTTTAATCCTATAAGAAGAAAACCTTTTATTCCTATTCCAAAAGAAAAGGATTATAAGAAGGGATACATTGTGCGTTATTTTGTACACTCAGTAAATAATCCTGCAACTCCTATTTTTGAAGTAAACAAACAAGGATATCTCAAATACTCTATTAATTCATTCTACAATACTGTATCATTAGATTGGAGATTAACAGGTACGCCTGAAGATGTGAGGAAATCAAATCGAGAATCAATTCGAATTGCTTCTGAAATTATTTCAAAATTACCTTTGTACCTTCCAAACCTTTTACAATTTCATCAAAAATAAATTTGGATAATCCAAATATTTTTCTTATCTTTGTGGGATGATTGTAGTAGAGTCTAACAAAGAGAAAGAAGAATTTATCAAAAGATGGGAATCTGAGCCATCTATTGTAGTTCCTATATGGTGTGATTTAGAAAAACACCCGATGAACAATGAACTATCCTTTTTATTCGTAAGGATGGGAAATACTGACTTTATTCTCATATACAACCATATTGATGGGAAACCCCATCATTTAGACCTCTCAACCTCCATACAACCAAAATGGGTATGGAATAAGAAGGGTTTATTACAAATGGATACAAAGATACAAAATATTTTTGATATATCCAACTACACATTCTTTAATGAGAATTACTTGTTAGATTTCAAACCCGAAGAGCAACCTTTTATCTCACATTATCTACGAATGGGTATAAGAGAAAATTTGGGAAAGATTACACCTCTTATGAAATGGGGTGAGTATCTCAAAACAATTGTTGATAAACTTAATCTTCCTACACCATCTCGTTCTTGGATTGATGATACGATGATTCCCCTCCTCTCAGATATCGAACGATTAGGCCTCGAGGTCGATAGGGAAAAATTTTCAGATAGATTCCCGCACTCTAACAAACATTTAAAGGGTAATCGAATCTACACCGAGTATAACCCCTATATCATTACCTCTCGTCCCTCCAATCGTCATGGTGGTATTAACTTCGGTGCATTGAATAAAAAGGATGGTACACGAGAGGTATTCGTTCCTAAACCCAATCACATTTATCTCCAATTCGATTTCGATGCGTATCACCCACGTATTATCGGTAAGATGATTCACTATCCATTACCTCAAACTTCGGTACACCAATGGTTGGCAGACCAATATGGTTGTGGATATGATGAAGGTAAGGGAATCACCTTCCAAATTCTTTATGGTGGTGTCCCCGATGAAATGTTAGAAGTTCCTTACTTTAAGAAGGTTAAAGAGTATATTGATAAGTTGTGGGAACATGGTACCGAGAAAGGTTATGTTTCGACACTCAATCGAAATATCCCACTTTCTACAATTGAAGACCCGAATCCACAAAAGTTGTTTAACTATATGTTACAAGCAACGGAAACTGAGTTAAACATGGAAGTAATGAAACGTTTAGCTGAGAAGGGGATGAAACTACCGATTTTATATACCTATGATTCATTCTTATTTGAATATAGTGTGGATGAGGATACGAGTAGGGCAAAAGAAATCAAAGAAACCTTAGAATCACTTGGGTTTCCTGTCAAGGCATCGTGGGGTTCGGATTACTCAAAAGTTTAATATTTATAGGGAGAACTAATTTTTATACATGGTGTATTTTAAGCAATTTATAAGTGATTTAATAACCGAAGTTTCGTATCGTACCGATAGTGGTATTGTAAACTTGGAAAACCACGACCATATCAGTATCTTATCAGAGGTATTGGATGAGATTGGATTAAGTGATATCAAACACGAATTATTTCAAAATTTATTTGAGGCAGAAAGATTTTCAAATCCTTTATTAAATCGAGAGATTGAATACACCGATGCACAGGGAAATAAGAAAACAGGATTGATTGGAAATTTATTAAGAAATCCAAAAGAATCTCCTGGTAGACAGGCAGCAGAAAGACAATTACCTCCTGAAGGTTCTCCTGAAAGAGAAAAAATTAATCAAGAATTAGGTTCTGAAAAGGATGGTAAAACTGATAGACAACCTACTTCAAGTAAAGGTGAGGATGATGACCAGGCAGTTGAAGAACCTAAAAAGACAGTTCAAGGAAAAGCACAATTCTCTCATGCACCTGATGTTGCTAATAGTAAAGATGGTGGTGATAAGAAAAGTAATGAACCAAAACCAAAAAACAAAACTGTATCTAATGTAGATACTAAATCTAGTGAAGTCTATACTGAAACCAATACAGGTATTTCAGATGATGAATTTAAGAAAGGACCTGCTAAACCTATATTCAAAAATCAAGAAGATGAGTTAAAACCAGAAGATTTAGATGAATATTTTAAATCTGGTAAAATACCAATGAAGTATAAGACAGTAATATCTCGTTTAATGAATACTCAAAAAGGTTCACAACAAATTACTGATTATATGACGGGTGTAGGTGCAGGTCAATTACAATCCCAAGCAGGTGAAATACTCACAATGACCTCAATTGGTATGAGTGATGATGAGTTCGAAGGTTTTATACAACTTTTAGAAGATAAAATATCAAAGTATCCTAAAGGCACGAAACCTGTAATTACAAAAGATTGGTTAGAATCAGTAAGAAATGTTAGAGCAATAACCAAAAAAAGATATGATTCTGAATTTGGTGAAGGAAATTGGGAAGTGGAAGCTACTGCATGGGACGTGGAAAATGAATTTGTTGCATTGGGTAACGATAATTACAAAGAAAATAAAGGATTTTCATCTGATATGTACGTTAAGGTTAAAGTTGGTGGAACACCAGTTTTAGATGAAATTTCACTTAAAAAAGATTCTACTGCTAACATCTATAATGGTGTTGTAACTGATATTAAAAATTGGTCATCTAATGTACCTAAGAAAGCAGATATAAACGAGTATAAAAAAGGTGAAATAGAAAGACCAACTCAATATGGTAAAGATGCTCAAACTTTACAATTAGATAAAAAAGTACTTACCTCAAAAGAAGTATTGGCTAATAAAGAGCTACGAATAACACTACAAGCTCTTGGTGTGGTTAATGGTGATGCCAAAAAAGGATATACATTAGACCCAAAGGCTGAAGAAATTATTGATAAATTACAATCCATGCCAGTACCACCACCAGTTGATTTGGCAAGATTTAAGCAAGTGTTCGGAACGGGTGATAAAACTAGATTTAAGAAATTCTTAATTATGCACGCCGCATGCCAACGAGCCAAAGAAATTTCTGAAGGTAATACTGATAAAACTACTGCATTTAACTTTTTAAATAATCACCTTGGGTATGAAAAAGGTGAGGATGGTAAATTTCCAGAAGGTTCAATCAAACGATATCAAAATGATACAATTCAATTCTTGGTTGAAGATGAAGAGGCTAAAGAAGGTTGTTTAACTGCATTGGCAGAAAAATTACCTATGAAAGCACTTTTAGAGGGTGAAGAAAAAATGGCCATAGGTGGATTATCGGCAGACCCTAAAACTTTAAAAAGAGTTTTTGGTATTTCAAGTTATGATGATTTCAAGGCAGGATTAACAATGAAGGAAGATGAAGATGGTAACAACTTCCTTGTTTATGAATCAAAAGGACCACCTGCAAAGTCAGTACCAATTGCAATAGTTAAGGTAAGGCAAAAAGGACAGGGGTATGCTTCAAGTGTAGGATTGGAATTTGAAATTGCAACAGAGTTCGCACAAGAGTTGTATTCTGCTAATAAGGAAGAATATCCACCTGAACCTGAAATTTCTGATAAAGAAAGAAGAAAACTTGGTGTATCGTAAAAATAAGGTTCTTTCCTGAATAATTTTATATTTATAGGGGAATTAAATACTCATATATGAATACACAGTTATTATGTACCTTTACTACAAAGGATAGGTTACAGCAAACTCTTCAAGATATTCGTGAAGTTTATGTCATAGTGTATAATTACATCTATGTACTTCAAGATAAATCAAACTTGGACGAATTGTTTGTTACTTATAACATCAATACGGATTATAAGCCCCAACAACCGTTAGAGGATACTATACTGATTCACCGTAAAAAAGAATCAAACACCCTATATACAATCAATGCATTAAATCAACTTGTGAAAGAAGAGAATGGAGGTATTCTTGATAAATCCTTTATCGTTGATTGGCAGAAATTCAGAAACTCGATTATACTTACTAATACGGAAGGTACGAAAAGAATTCAGACTCGTATCTTCGAGGTTATAGAATTTAATCAAAATTAAGAATAAGAAAATATGCTACTAAAAATTGGTTCAAGAGGAGAACTCGTAAAGGATGTACAAGAAGTTGTTGGTGTTGCAGCTGACGGAATCTTTGGTGCAGGTACTGCTGAAGCAGTAAAGAAATGGCAAGCCGCAAATGGTTTAGATGCGGATGGTTTAGTTGGTAGAGGAACATTAGCAAAGATGGAACTATTGGATACCGATAATGGTGCTGGTGGTGCAAACCCTGAAGATGCTAAAGGACTTTACACAAAGAAACCTTACACAACATCAAATGGTTTGGAAATCATTGAATACTTCATGCCAGACGATGAATACAAAAAAGGTCCTATCAACGCAGAGTGGGTATTTATCCACCATACTGCTGGATGGCACAACCCATACAATTGTATCAAACAATGGGATGCGGATAAAAATGGTGCAATCGCAACTGAATTCGTAATGGGTGGACCATCGGTTAAAGGAAACGATGATAAGTTCGATGGTGAAGTAGTTCAAGCATTCCCTGCTGGAAACTGGGGATACCACTTAGGTAAGAATGGTTCACAAAAGATGCACGTAAACTCTATTGGTATGGAGGTGTGTAACTTTGGATATGTGAAAGATGGTAAAACTTATGCTGGTACAACGGTTGATGATTCACAAATCGTAACTTTGGCAAAACCATTTAGAGGACACTCTACTTGGCATAGATATTCAGATAAACAAATCAAAGCATTGGAACAATGGTTGAAGTTTATCGCTGAAAGAGATAACATTGATATCACCGCTGGTTTACCTGCTTTAGTTAAAGAGAAAGGTGCTGATGCATTTGAGTTTAACGAAGATGCATACTATG
>Ga0255765_1004492_pt1 | contig 13921 bp, 7 predicted proteins | sample 041ome_8_FD_179965 | JGI IMG/M metagenome (GOLD analysis project Ga0255765, IMG submission 179965) | Coastal salt marsh microbial communities from the Groves Creek Marsh, Skidaway Island, Georgia - 041407BS metaG (version 2) | ecosystem: Environmental > Aquatic > Marine > Intertidal zone > Salt...
TCGTCGCTTTTTCTCGCCAGTTTGCTCCAAAAATCCTACGTCTCGTGCAAGAAATTCCAATTCTCGAAGCGTTTGCACGCGGTGAAAAATTCGATTTTCGCGAGACGCTTGATGACGACGACGACGACGTTCGTTGTAAACGACGAAGACGACGAAAACGAGCGAGAGGAAAACGACGAAATTCTCCTCCTCGCGGCGACTTTACTCGGCGAGAGATTTGATTTGAACGACGACGACGACGACGACAATCACGGCGGCAAAAATAACGATGGATACGAGCGTCTCAAAGCGCGCGTGGATTCGCTTTTTTTTGCAACGTACGTGCACGATTTTCCACCCATCGAGAGCAAAAAAATGTTCCTTCTTCGATCGAAGGACGACGACGAAAAGGAGAAGAAGAAGGATGGCAAATACCAAACGACAACATCGAGGAACGACAGAAATAACAACAACAAAGCGTTTTCTTTAGCGACGATGCGAGCGAAATCGATCGACTTTGTGGCGGATAAGTTGGGCGGGTACACGACGGATTGCGGGTGGGGGTGCGCGCCGAGAAGCGCGCAGATGCTTTTCGGGGAAGCGTTGAGGAGAGGAAGAAGGAGACGCCGACGAAGAAGTGGGGAAGGAAACGAAACAGACGAGGAAAAAGAGACGAGGAAAGAGATTGTGGATATGTTTACGGACGATGTTGACGATGAGGAAAATAAAAACGGAAAGGCGAAGAACGTGTTCGGATTGAGAAGAGTGTACGAAGGAGACGAGGACGACAAGACAAACGCGTTGTGTCCCGGACAATGGTTGGCACCGTCGGAGATTTGCAAACGGTACGGGAAAATGATGAACGCGTTGGATTCTTCTTCTTCTTCGTTCAAATCCGTTCGCGTTCGGTGTCTCGTGCTTGGCGACGGGTGCGGCGGGGGCGTGCCGGAGTTTTACCCGCAACGAGTTCGAAAGGAAATGGAAGCGCACCCGGACAAGGACGTCTTGATCTTGGTGCCTTTACGATGCGGCGCGAGCGACACGATTAATCCTCGATACGTGAAATCGTTGCAGAAATTTCTGAGCGCGCGTGAATGCGTCGGTATCGTCGGAGGGAAGAAGAGCGCGTCGTATTACATCGTCGGATTTACAAGCAAGAAGAATAGTAGTAAAACTAAGAGTAATAAGAGTAGTCGTAGCAATGATGATAGTTTTAGCGGCAATAGAGAGAAGGAAAGAGAGGAGAAAGGGGACGACGAAGAAGAAGATTCGAAAGCGATATATCTCGACCCGCACGTCGCGAAAGCGTACGAGTCGCCTCGCGAGCGGTACCGAGACGAAACGACCGAGTCTGCGTTTTACGCTTCTTTTTTTGGAAGCGCTTCGGAACACGGCATTTTATACACGCCGTTCCGCGCGCTCGATCCGAGCTTAGTCGTCGGCTTTTTAGTCGAGAACGATACTAATCGCGACGACGATATCATGGACGAGAGGAGAGCACCGTTCTCTTCCTTAAACTCGTTCGTGGACGTCTTAACGAAGATTGAACGCGAGAGCGGATCGACGCCTTTGGTTACGGTCGTTAGGAAAGACGACGACGCGCCGAGCGTTCTAAAAAAAGTATCGAAAAAAACAACGACGAGTAGTGTCAGCGTTATCGGTTCGAAACGAACGGTGGAGACGAAGAAAACAATGGGAGACGAGGAGATCGATGATTGGGAAATCATCGACGGTCCTCCCGGCGAAGAAGAAGATGAAGAGACCGTATAAACGAGAAAATATCTGCCTTGAAAATTTTTTGTTCAACAATATTATTTTATGTGTAATTCGATTAATCAAATTAAAATCCTTTCGCCCCACTAAATGCTTTGAGAGACAGAGAGAAGCATCTGAAGAATCTGATGTGCATTTATTCATGCATCTTCTTTGTTTTCTCCTCTGAAGTGTAAGAGAAAGTGTTCGTGATGTGATTTGTTGTGTGGGTACATTTGTGACTAGTGATTTGATATATATACTCTCTGCTACATAAACTACTACTCTTTACACAAACGCTCAACTATTTCTATCCGATAACTTCTCCACGTCCGAGTCTTTCCTCGCCATCTCCAATTCCTGACTCTTTGAAGAAGGAAACTTGTGCTTCAAAAACTCGCACGCCACCGCGCCGAAGAAAAACAGTAAAGCGACGAAATACGTCGCTCCAAACGGCTTATCGCTGGAAAAGAACACGAACGAGGATACCACGGTCAACACTTTTCTACACGTCGTCACCGCGACCGCAGGAACCGCTCCGAAATGTTTCACCAGCGTCGTGTAAAACACCGCACCGAGCCAAAACACGACCGATCGAAACGTGATTAAACTCAAATAAAACCAATCGCCAAAGAAGAACGCGAACGCGTCCGGCTCTTTCACTAAAACCACGACAAAAACTAACAGTGCGCCTATCGAGTTCGTCATGAACATGTTTTCCGAAACTGATGCTTTATAATCTCTCAACGCTTTATCCACGACGTTGGACTGCACGGCGCCGACGCACACGCAAAAGAAAGAAAGAAAAAACCCAAACGCGTACAACGTCGGATCTTCCACGCCTAAAGATTTGTTCCCTTCGTGCTCGCCGACCGCGAAAAAACACGACGCGATGACTAACAAAACGCACGCCAAATAATCCAAGTAATGGTACGTCCGTTTCAACCACACCGAAGAGAGCACGATGACCGGTATGAGCTTGCTCGATTTCAAAACCGTCCCCGTCGCGTAGTTGATGTACTTATACGAAACCTTCCCGAGAGAAGTGTATATCCCAATCAAAGACGCCGAGGCGACGTAAAGGTGCAACGGCGCTTTCAGAGGTGTAGTGATAAAGAGGGCGTTACTTTCTGTCGCTCCTCCTCCTCCTCCTCCTCCTTTCCCGGCGATACCAACAATGCCCGCGTAACTCGTCAGAAAGGTCATCCCGCTAAAAACCACCAACTCGAACAAGGCTAAAAACCAATAAAACGTGAATCCCTCTATCCGTTTCAAGATGAATTCCTCCGCCGCGCACGAGATGCCTATGCTCAAAACCGTCCCTACCGAGAGGAAGAGGAACGCTTTGGAAGACGTCACGGTGACGTTGTTGAACAATTGGATGTTGTTTTGCGTCGGTGTTGGTCTCGGTGTCGTGGATGTCGCGACGTTGTTGTTGGAAGTGCTCATCTCTTCTTTATTCTCTATCTTCTTCTCTCTCTCTCTCTCTCTCTTCCTTTCTTCAACGCATGTACGTATATGTTCAGATATTTCTTCTTCTTCTTCTCTCTTTAACGTCGTTTCTCTTTTTATCTTCCGTCTCACCACTCGCAGCCGACGCGAAGTGACGAGTCTCTTCTTCGTAGTCTTCGTAGTCTTCTTCTCTCAAAAACGTCGAGAGAGAGAGAGAGAGAGAGCCAAAGTTCTTTTCAAGAATGAAACCCTAAACACTTATTTTTACCCTAATTTTTTTTCCAAATAGTTCCAAACGTTCGAAAGGTCAACATAACACGAGACACACACAGAGAGAGAACGTGAGAGAGAACGAGAACGAGAAGAAAGAAACGAAAGGGGAGAATAGACGGAGAGTTTTTGCGTTTCACGCCGCGCACAACAACACACGCGCGCGCTATATATTTATTATTGATATAAACACGTTTCGCGCGCGTTGTGCGATTCGGGAAAAAATCTCTTCTCGCGGGGAGACGGTTTAAGATATTTTTGATGAATTCAATTCCCCGCAACAACCTCCTCCTCTTCCTCCTCTTCCTCTTCCTCTTCGTGCGCTCGGGGGATCGTTTTGGCGCGCATTGTTCCTCCACCCCCGCTCCGGAGACGTGGTTTGCCGTCTCGCACAACGGTGGCGCGCGTTCTTGGCGATCGGTCGCGGTGCACAAAGATGGCGTCGTCATGGCTGCGGTGGTGAGAAACGGTGGGGTGTGGATATCGAAAAACGGAGGCGAACGATGGACGCTTTCGGAAGGCGCACCGACGGACGCGGACTGGTTCGGCGTTTCCATCGCGGACGACAATCCGGATTATATGATCGCGGCAGTCGTTCGGGAGCATTTGTATCGCACGACGGATGGAGGGATCACGTGGACGACGTTCACGGACGAAGGCGTGATGAAGGAAAGCACGGGAAAGTGGCCGAGCTGGAAAGGAACGGCGCTCTCGGCGGACGCAAAGTATCAACTGGTGAATTCTTTCAGTGGACACATGTTTAGATCGAATGATTTCGGCGCGACCTGGTCAAAGGCGCAACTTGGCACGGGAACGAATCGATTGCAAGATACGGACGGGAATATCATCGGTGACTACGTCGGCGGCGACATCGGGGCAAAAAATTACTACAGTTGCGATATGTCCGCCGACGGAAAATATCAAACCGCCGTGGTATCCAACGGTTTAATTTATGTTTCGAATGATTACGGCGAGACATTTCTTCCTCCGTTTTACGACGGAACTGTGGGAGATAACCCGGTTGGGAATAAAGTTGATTCGTGGCAAACCGTGAAAATGAGCGAGGACGGAAAATATCAGTTAGCTTGCGTTTATCTAACGGGACATTTGACGCTTTCAACCGATTACGGAGTCAGCTGGAAGAAAGTGGCCGAGGATGAGTGTCTCGATGCCTCTACGTGTATTGATAGTTTGAATTATCAATACGTCGCTGTTTCAGAGGATGGACGCACGATGATGGCTGCGGTAACGAACGGGTATTTACTCCGTTCGACCGATTTTGGGGCCACTTGGGAATATTTAACCGACCAAGGCAGAGGAACGTGGACGAGCATTGGAATGTCAAACGATGGTAAAAACGTTCTCGCGTCGTGGTCGACATCTTATTTATACATTGGACAGTACAAGTGCGTCTCGGGTACCTATGGTACTTTTCCGGATTGCACCACCTGTCCCGAAGGAACGTGTTCGTTCGGCGGGGACGGCACCGATTCGAGTAGTTGTTTGGCAACTTCATGCTACGCTCTCGCGACCACGTCAACGGGTGATATTTTGATACGCAACGAGATAACCATGACATTGACGTTGCCAGAAGCACTTCCAGCGGGTAATGAGCTTCGTTTTGAGTTGTATTCTCAGCTTGAAGGGGCTACAATCTTCATTCGCGCCGCCGATGATGCCGGCTCAGAGTTGATGAGTGACTCCATGGCGAACAACGTTCTTACATTCTCACCGGGCGAAACGACCAAGCACTTCAAGATTATGCAAACGAGTAATGTCGCGGCGGGCTTGTACGTTGTATATGAAAACACTGTCGCGGGTGGCGCATATAATCTTCCGAATCGCTACGCGATTTATTCTCCGAAAACAATACAAGCGAGGAAGAAGAAAATATATACCCCTGCAATTAATAGCGGGACAGCTCTGGACTACTTGGAGCGGTACAGTTTTATTACTCGGCTCGAGGTGTTACCGTCGCAGTATTTGCTCGATAGCGGAGAAAGTTTCGAAGTGAGCGTTAGTTCAAGCGCGCTCATCTTTCGAACGAATACTGGTGGTACAACTATTACGTTGGATTCGGCGTCGCTGGAAACATCTTTGATCGTTTATGGCGTAGAGATTGGCACTCAAAATTATCAAATCATTGTACCCACGTCGTCAAAATGGGCGGAAGAATACGAGCCTGCCGTGGATAGAGTCGACGTGGATGTTACCTGCGGTGCAGGTTCAGTTCCAGAGCTCGAAAATACGTACACCGGCGCGCAAACAAAAAAATGCATCGCCTGTCCGACTGGCACGGTCGCTTCTTCTGGGGCTGAATCTTTATTGGACTGCGTTTGTCCGTTGAGCACTGTCGATATCAGGTTGTCTGGTTTTTTACCCGACACTTATACCGTGCCCGCTGATGTCTACCCTTGTCTTTCGGCGTCGTTATATTGTGAAAAACGTGTTTTTGACGTTGAGTTGGGCGAGTATCAACAATGCGTCGATTTCGTTGGAGGCGAACCCGTGGGAATATCGAAAAATTACTATCGCTACGAATTCGACAGTTGGCAACTCGTCGTTCCCGGACAGGAAACAGCGACGCTCACTCTTACAGACGAACACTTGACGAAACTTAAGCCCGTTATTGCAGTTTTGAATTGTAAAGGTGTAACCTGCGAATATAACGCGACGGGATTGGATTCGACGGGTTGTTTAAACGGGAGCATCGGTCCGATGTGTTCCGTTTGTGAAGACGACTATTTTTGGCATCAAGACGACGAGATGTGCACGAAATGCTCAAGGAATCCGGACGGTTATTTTTCGGCTGAATTTCTCGGGATGACTTTGGCTACAGGTGCGATAATTCTGGGCATGGCATTTCTGATTGTTCCTATTCGAGACAAGTTGGACGAGATTGAGATTTTTCGTAACCGAGTTCGTCACGAATTCCGCACGCGGTTCGGTTTATTCAAAAACGAGGTGGCTTCGGGTAGAAAGGAATTACAGTTTATGGCCCAAGGCACCACTCTCAAGGAGAGACTTTCGTATGCACCTCAGATGCCCGATACTTGGCGTTATCGAGTTGGTCAAAGGATTTATAATTTCCTCAACGACTTTGCGCCAAAAATGAAGCTTCTCGTTGGGTTTGTTCAAATCATAGTTCTTTGGCCCGAGTCCCTGTATTTTGTTGAGTGGCCGAAAAGTTTGAAAAGTTTCGTAACCGCGATGCAAATATTCTCTTTGAACTTTGAAATCCTGCCGATTGATTGCGTCGTGCAAAGAGATTACTACGCAAACTTCTTCGCCGCGACGATAACTCCCGTGGTTATTTGTGTTTTCATCATGCTTTCCTTCGGCATCGCGTCTCTTTATCTCTCCATGCGAGATAAGAATAACGAAAGATCTCGTCGTTACATTGGCTATGGCGTGAAAGTTTGCGTGTTATTTCTCTTTATTATTTATCCATCGGTTTCTGGCATGATTTTACAGTACTTTCCGTGCAGAGATATCGGCAGCGGCGCGAATTATTTGCGCTTCAGTATTGAAACTTCTTGCGATACTTCAAAGTACGATGATTTTTCCGGGATAGTGTACTTTATGCTCACCGTGTACGTTATCGGTATTCCAGTTGTATTTCTCTCGATGATGTCCACGGTTTCGTACTCGAACCATTTCCGCTTTCTTTTAAAAGATTACAAGCCAAACTTTTGGTATTTTGAAATCGTCGATATGATTAGAAAGTTGTTTTTAGGAGCCGTGATTATCTTTGTCGGCGATGAGGAGAGTTCTTTGCAGCTCTACGTGGTTGTTTTTACCTCGATGCTATTCGCCTTGATCTTGGGATTGTTCAAACCGTTCACCCGCGACGACGATAACGTCCTGTCTCAAGTCATAAACATGGAAATTGGTTTCATCGCGCTCATCGCGATTGCAATAAACGACGGAGAAGATTCTCTCGGCTCAAAATCTACCGTCGATGGTTTGATTCTCTTTGCGGTCGTGACAGTATGTGCCACGTGCATTGGCTCGGCTTTCTATGTATTCTTCTCGAGGAGCTCGAACAGGTCAGATTTTACAAAGTACGATCAAGACATGTCCGGCGATTTGGACCGGGACGAGTTAAAGATGCTTTTGCGCGACTTAAAAAAAATCGACAGCGACGACGTGTGCGACGAAATTTTCGCCAAGTTTGATAAAGAACACGTCGATTCTCTCGATTTCGACGAGTTCATCGAAGCCGGAGTGTTTTTGCACGATTTGCCGACGCAAAGGTCAGTGTTAGAGAGGACGTTTTCCTCTCGCTCCGAAAAGGTGGAGGAGAACGATCCGTCGTCGTCGAAGAAGCGCAACGACAACAACAATAACAACGACTCGTTCATGCGCGGGTTGTCGAAAAAGTTTTCCATGAGAGGAGTTTAATAACAAGAAGAAGAAGAAGAAGAAGAAAACCGTCGTCGTTCGCGACGCGAAGAAGAGCTACGCGCGGCGCGCGAAGGAAGACGTCTTTACTAAGTTTTGTCGGTCGTCTTACATATTTTTAATAAAAAAGCACAAAAAAAACGACCTAAACCCTAACTAAAAAGCCTCTCTGTACCCCCAAAACTCGTTTTTGGAAACTGCGCGCAGCAAAAACGCACGCTCGCAAAAGCAGCAGCAGCGGCAGACGACGACGACGACGACGACGACGATATTACTCGGTTCTGCTTATATTCCCGTCGTGTTTTTTTTACGCGTCGCTCGTTTATGAACCAAAGAAGCGCCCCGTTCTCTTTTTTTACGGATAGATTTTCCGCTCGCGGAGAGAGAGTTGGTTAAACCGCAACTTTCGCCATCATGGGTTCGTTCGATGATTTAAAGAAACTCTCCTCCGCGCAAAAGAAGACGTCGAGGAAATCTCTCGACGCAGGTGATTCGTTCGAAGAAGACGAGTTACCGCACGACGAACACGCGCTGACGCTCACCGGGGCGTCCGGGAGACGATTGAAACGAGAACTGAGCCGACACCAACTGTTTCAAGGGTTGGAAGACACGCAAAGTCCAGGTAAAGCGTTACGCGTCGTTACTTTTCTCTCTCTCTCTCTCTCTTTCTCTTTGTGTGTGTTTCTCTTTCGATCGAATGATCACTGACGCGCGCGCTCTCGAAACGAAACGAAACGAAACGAAACAGAAACGACGCCCGGCGGAACGCTCACGGCGGAAGCGGCGCAAACGCTCAACCCGAACGCGAATATCGTCTCGGGTGTAGGTGGGAGAGATGACGTTTCCTCGCGAGATCAGCAGCAGCAACAGCAACGGGATAAGGTGGATAACAAAAACAATAACAACGACGCGAATGGTGGGGGGTTGCAGCACGCGCCGTCATTAGCGCAGATTTTCGGAACGACGTCGTTGTCGAACTCGCCGGGGGCGGGTATGGAGCGATCGAGCAGCCCGTCTTTGTCGCCGCAGCACAAGCAAATGCTCAGAGAGTACACGATGAATAAGAACAGAGAGAATAATAACAATAACGTGAATAGAAGTAGCGCTTCGAATGTACATCACGCGAACACTTTGTCCGGGGCGTCGAGTAAATTCTTAGCCGAGGAGATTCGGCACATGCGAGACGATCCATCCAAGGATAAAAAGACAAAATCGACGACGATTCGCGAAGGCGAAGAAATGGAGATGTCACCAGATGGAACGACGATGGTGAAGAAGAAGAAGAAGAAAGAGGTGGACGAAGTTTTGGACCAAGGCCAACGACGATTGGCGTTGAGATCGGTGCAAAGAACGACGGAAGATTTGCTGTTGATCTCGGACGCGTTGAAGACGAAGGAGGCGACGTTGGGGTCCTTACCGACCCGTCTGGGTAAAGGATTAGAGCTCATCAAAGATAACATCACGCGCATTCATCGGTCGGAGGGTTTACTCTCGAGAAAAAAAGTCGCCATGGGAAGAGTCAACAGATACGAGTTACTGAGAGAAACGTTTCGAAACGCCGGCGATGACGGGCGATCGGAAAAAGGCGAATCCGAAGCCGGCGAAGATTTGTACGCAAAGTTCACGCCGAGGAAGGTGAAAGTGAAATCGAAGAAAAAATTAATCATCACGGCCGTTTTAACCGGCATCGCGTTGGTTCTGTTGTGTTGCACGACGGTTTTTGTGAAACAGTACGAGGAAGATTACGTCTTGTTGGTCGCGCCGGCGTCGTCGCACGAAATCGTCGAGCTGCACGAACACGCGGAGATTTCGAAGAAACAAATATCGCACGCGAGTAAAGGGATGATGGAGGTAAAATTAGGCGCGAGCGAGTGTCACGCGCATCACACGACAGATGTTCCGGCGTATTATTTGCACTCGCAAATACGACAAGGCGACGTGGTTTTAGCCGCTTTGGACGATATAACGTTAAATGATTTAGGAAGCTCCGACGACGACGGTTCTTCCTCGGCGGCGCACAGAGAAGTTGGATATCGAAGGGCGTTGCTTTCGGCGTCGGCTGGCGGGCCCGGACCTTCGGTTGAAAAGACTCTGTACAACATTTTGAGCGACTATAAGAAATCCAACGGCGACGTATACATCACGGTCAGCACAAACTGCCCGGAAAACGTCTCCGTTCGAGCGACGATACGAGACGTCGGCTTGGTTGGCATCGGTCAACAGTGGATCGCGTTGGTCTTGTTAATCAGCGTTTTTGGTTTAATCATCGTCGAAGTCATACACCGAACCTTGGTCGCCTTTATCGGCGCCGCCGCGGTCTTGTACGTTTTGGCGTTAGAACACCGATTTCCATCCGTTGCGAAGATTATTCAGTGGATGGACCACGAAACGTTGGCGTTGCTTTGGGGCATGATGGTCATCGTCGCGTTGCTCGCTCGATCCGGGGTGTTTGAATTCCTCTCGGTTCGTTTAATCGAGTTGTCGAGATGCGACATGTGGCGCTTAACGTGGATGCTCATGCTCTTCGATTGCGTGTTGTCTGCGTTTTTGGACAACGTAACGACGATGCTTTTGTTAGCGCCCGTGATTATTTCCTTGTGCAAAGCGTTAAAGATCGATCCGAGACCTCTGCTACTTCCGTTGGCTTTATTCGGTAACATCGGCGGCGCCGCGACGATGATTGGTGATCCGCCGAACATCATCGTCGGAAATGCGTTAAAAGAGTACATCGATTTTAACGATTTCTTACAAGTCATGGCCCCGGGCGTCGTCTTAACCGTCCCGCTCGTTTTGCTCTTCGTTCGATGGCACTACGGGAAAGAGTTCTACTCGCAAAGATTGGTTGTGGATTTAGACAAAATGAAACGAGACTATCCGATTCGCGACATGCCTTTATTGATTCGATCCGGCATCGTCTTGTGTTTCGTCATCGTTTTGTTCTTCTTACACCCGGTGATTCACTTTTCACCGTCCTATGCCGCGTTATTCGGCGCAATCGCGGTGCTTCTAACAGGACCGGAGCACGATTTCGAACACGCCTTGGAAAAAGTCGAATGGGATTCGCTCTTATTCTTCGCCGGCTTGTTCGTCTTCACGGAAGGCGTCGCCGAACTTGGATTATTGCGCGAAATCTCCGACGCGCTATCCTCTCTGATCGAGATGGTCCCGGTCGACAAGCGCTCGCAAGTCGCCATCGTCCTCGTCCAGGTCGTCGCGGCCGTCGCGTCCGCGTTCGTCGATAACATCCCGTTCACGACCACCATGTTACCCGTCATCGTTCAAATCGCCGAAAACGTCGAAGGCGTCCACATCAAAGGTTTAGCATGGGCGTTGTGTTTCGGCGCCGATTTCGGAGGGATGGGTACCCTCATCGGCGCGAGCGCGAACATCGTCATGGCTGGCATCGCGCACGAAGCCGGTTTCCACGTCACGTTTGGTCAGTTTTTCAAGATTGGCTTCCCGGCGATGTGGATTTCGCTCGTCGTGAGCGTCTGTTATTTGTGCATGATGGAAGGCGTCGGCGCGTTGGAGTAAAGTATTATTATTATTGTTATTATTTCTATCATCATCATCATCATCCTGATGATGATGATTTAAGTGTCTACATTTATATATGTATCGACGACACTCGTGAGTATCACGTCTCTCATCAATCTCAAGTCAGCGCGTATCTTCTTTTACTCTCTCAACACGAAAATATCTCACAAATCGGGCTCGCTTTTGCGCGTACTCTTTCTTTCTCCGAAATAGAAAAACACCTCTCGTCAAAATCACCGTCATGTCTCTGTCTCTCGCCGCTTTCACTCTTCGCTCTGGCGTGACTTTGAGTCGATCGTCGAGCAGCGCGTCGTCGTCGTCTTCCGGTCGATCTTCGTCTCTCCGCGTCGTCGTCAAAGCATCGAGCAGCGAAGAAGACGTCGTCGTCGTCGAAATGAATAACAAAACGAAACGAAGAACCTTATTCGCGCTCGTCGCCGCGCTGTGCGTTACTTCCTCCTCCTTTACCGCGCCGTCTGCGTTCGCGTTGGAAGCGAACGAGCAAACCGATTCGCAATTCGTGCAAAACTTGCTTCAAAAGACAAACGAAAAGAAAGAGGAGAGAGCGAAGGAGAGACTCGAAGAGTACTCTAAAAAGAACTTTAAAGATTACCTGGCGTTCGTGGATAACGGACGCGCGGCGCGAACGGAGAACGACGTCAAGATTAAAGAGTGGTTAGAGAAGAACAAGTAGTAGAAAAGATGCGATTTAAATGTGAATTATTACTCGCGAAGAAGAAGAAGAAATCTTGATCTTGATCTCTCTCTCTCTCTCGCGCGCGCGCGCTTCTCTCTCGCACGCGAGAGACGCAAACACAACCCTCCTTTCTCTCTCGATTATTTTTATGATCGACGACTACTGCTGCCCTCCACACCCTCTCACCGCGCGAATTAGTATTATTAATGGTATCTCGTGAGTATTAGTCTCTGGTCGCGCCGCTTCGAATCTCCTTCGCTTTCTCTTCGAACGCTTTCAACCCTTCGGCTTCGGATCCGGCTTCGCCTAAAGCTCTGACCAACGCCGAGCCGACGATGACGCCGTCGGCGCCCCACTCGACGATTTGTTTCGCGTGCCCGGCGTTGGAGACGCCAAAACCAACCGCGATCGGTTCGTCCGTGACTGTTCGCAAATCCGCGACTAACTCTTCGACTCTCGACGCGACGTTGGTTTGCATCCCGGTCACGCCGGTGACGGAAACCAAGTAGACGAAACCTTTCGTGTTTTGCGCGATTTGTCGAGCGCGCTCCGTCGGCGTCGTCGGCGTGGATAACAACACCAAATCGATGCCGTATTTCGCGCAAATCTTGCTCGTCTCGTACGTTTCCTCCAACGGCACGTCCGGAATCAACAGCCCTCTCGCTCCGGCGTCGGCGATTTGTTGCACAAACTTCTCCACGCCTCTCTGATAAATCGGATTGAAATACGTAAACATCACGATCGGCGCTTTCACCCCGTTCCCATTATCGATCGCCTTCTTCGCCATCGCGATCACTTTATCTAACGTCGCCCCGTTTTCCAAAGCCCGCGTCGCCGCCGCCTGAATAACCGGCCCGTCCGCCAGCGGATCCGAATACGGCACTCCCAACTCGATGATATCCGCTCCACTCGCGTCTAAAATCTTCAAAGCTTTCTCCGTGGCCTCTAAATTCGGATCTCCAGCCACGACGAACGGGATGAACGCGATTTTGTTTTCCGATTTTAGCTTTGAGAACGTTTCGCCGATGGTTTTCACGCCCGCTTGCGCCTTTGTCCTCCTCGTGATGGTGATGGTTTTGCTCGTTTTCATTCTCTGTTGTCTCTTGTAAAACCCGCTCGTGCTCGGCGTAAAAGAAGAAGAAGAAGAAGAAGAAGAAGAAGAACTAATCGTCGCCGTCGTGGTTGCAACTGCTCGCATTATGTGTGCTCGTTACGTCTCTGCGTTTGCGCGTTATAATCGATATTATATCGATATCCCCGATTGGATAAAACGAGGACCCTTAAAAGAGAGAGAGTGCGATTCTTCTTTTTGGATTGTTCTCTGTGCGCGCTATTCGCTTTAGAAGAAAAGAAGAAGAAGAAGATCTCTATCTCGTCCGACGACTCTCTCTCTCTCTCTCTCTGTTCTTCTCTGTTTTCTTTTTCTTTTTGCCTCTGCGCGTCGGCGTCGTGTTGTGCGTGTTTGCGCGGGCGCGTTTTTGCTGCTTTTGTTGCGGGGAAAAATAAAATGTAACTGTGGATTAGGGTTTAGGGTTTAGGGTGTCCTTCTTTGAATTCTCATCATAAATTTCCCCAAAACGCAACAAACAAACACCGCGCGCGTTCCCTTTTCAAAGAGCACGGGCAAACGCAAAAAAGAGTAGTCGATATCGATAGAAAGAACAACGAAATGGTTCGTCGTTGTTCTCCCTCTTCGACGCGCACGTCATTCCTTCTCCTTCTCTCCGTCTTTCTCGCCATCGCTTTCTTCGATTTCTCCTTTTTCGACGACGGGGGAATGAAGACAGTTTTAGCGCAAGAAGCCGACGACGACGACGCGGCAGCGGCAGC
>Ga0255765_1004504_pt1 | contig 13899 bp, 15 predicted proteins | sample 041ome_8_FD_179965 | JGI IMG/M metagenome (GOLD analysis project Ga0255765, IMG submission 179965) | Coastal salt marsh microbial communities from the Groves Creek Marsh, Skidaway Island, Georgia - 041407BS metaG (version 2) | ecosystem: Environmental > Aquatic > Marine > Intertidal zone > Salt...
CTACTTATGAATGTTCAAAATGTGGGATGTCAGTTAATGCAACTTGTGGAAAATGTAATGATGCATTAGTCAATGACAGCTTAAAACTTGAAGATGGAACAGAAGTACAAATATCAAAATGCCCTAATGATCATGGCAAAATAAAATCCCCTCTTTGCTGTGGACAAGATATGATTTGTTCTACATAAACATATTTGACTAATCATGGGTAAAATCAATTTGGCAGTGTCAGGCTGCATGGGAAGAATGGGTCAGCAGCTTATAAAATCATCAAAATCTAATAAAAATTTTAATTTAGTTTCTCTTACTGAAAGTAGATTAATTGATAAAAAATTTAATAGTATTAAACCTGAACTAAATTCTGAAAATGCATTTAAAAAAACAGATGTCATTATAGATTTTACAATTCCAAAATGTACATTGGAAATTCTTAAGATTGCCGCTAAATTAAAAAAAAAAGTTGTAATAGGCACAACAGGATTTAGCAAAAAAGAAGAAGATTTAATAAAAAAATTTTCTAAAAAAATCCCTATTTTAAAAGCTGGCAACATGAGTCTGGGGGTAAATCTTATAATGTATTTAACTGAAATAGCCTCGGCTTCACTAGACGAAAAATATCTTAGTAAAATTTATGAAGTCCATCATAAATATAAAAAAGACTACCCATCTGGAACAGCTTTAATGTTAGGAAAAGGAATTGCTGTTGGCAAAAATAAAGATTTTTATAAATTAATAGGAAAAAAATTTTTAAATAAAAAAAATTTTCCATATGGAAATAAAATCAACTTTAATTCAATTAGAAAAGGTGAAATTATTGGTGAACATGAAGTAAAATTTTCTAATGGTAAAGAAATAATAACCCTAAATCACGAAGCATTTGATAGATCCTTGTATTCTGAAGGCGCTCTAACAGCTGCAAAATGGCTTAATTCAAAAAAACCTGGATTATACTCAATGCGAGACTTAATGAATTTCAAATAATGAATGAAATTCAAAGATCGAAGATTGTATTCAAGATATTAAACGAGATTTATCCAAATACAAAAGTACCTTTAAATCACAAAAATATATTCACTCTTTTAATTTCAGTTTTACTTTCAGCACAGTGCACAGATGTGAATGTTAATAATGTAACAAAAAATATTTATCCAAAATACTATAAACCAGAACATTTTGTTAAGCTTGGAAGAAAAAAAATTGAGAATTTAATTAAGAAAATTGGGTTATTTCGAGTGAAAGCAAAAAGTATTTATACTTTATCAAAAATTTTAATAAAAAAATACAGTAGTAAGGTTCCAAAAACTTTTGATGAACTGGAAAAATTACCAGGGGTTGGGCATAAAACGGCAAGTGTAGTGATGTCCCAAGGATTTGGCTATCCGGCATTTCCAGTGGATACACATATCCATCGATTAGCTCAAAGATGGGGTCTTAGTAATGGAAAAAATGTTATTCAAACAGAAAAAGACTTAAAAAGATTATTTCCAGAAAAATCTTGGAATAAACTTCATCTACAAATCATTTATTATGGAAGAGAATACTGCAAAGCAAGAGAATGTTATGGCATTGGTTGTAAAATATGTAAAGCTTGTTATCCTAATAGAAAAAAACCATTAATTACAAAAAAAGCATAAATGAAAATATTAGGAATTGGAAATGCAATTGTAGATGTTCTGTGTAAAGTAGGTGATGAATTTATTGAAAAAAACTCATTAACCAAAAGTACAATGAAGTTGGTTGATGAAATAGAATTTAAAAAACTATTATCATTAGTCAAAATAGAGGAAACCATATCAGGAGGTTCAATCGCAAATTCGATAGTAGGCTTATCACAACTTGGAAATAATGTTGGTTTTATTGGTAAAATTAGTGATGACCATTTAGGAAAAAAATATGAAGAAGGATTAATAAAAGAAAATGTTAAATACCTATATTCTAAGAAAAAAGAGTCATTGCCTACAGGAACGTGCTTGATTCTAATTACACCAGACTCTGAAAGAACAATGTGTACTTTTTTGGGTACTGCAGGAAAAATTGATGAAAATGATATTGATACTGAACTAATTAAAAATAGTGAAATCATTTTTTTAGAGGGTTATCTTTGGGATAAAGGTGGTCCCAAAAGAGCATTTGATAAGGCAATTTCATCTTCAAAAAAAATTGCAATGTCATTATCAGATCTGTTTTGTGTTGAAAGACATAAAAATGAATTTCTAGATTTGGTTAAAAATAAATTAGATATTATTTTTGCAAATGAACAAGAAATCCTAAGTCTAACCAATTCAAAATCATTAGATGAGGTGATTAATTTTGCCAAACAAATTAAAAAAAAAATAATAATTACCAGAGGAGAAAAAGGCGCTATATCAATTAAAAATGATGAAATTATTGAATGCCCAGCTAAAACTAACCTTAAAATAGTGGACCTTACTGGAGCTGGAGATTTATTCGCATCTGGATATCTACATGGATATATTAACAGATTTTTAGAAAAAGACTGTTTAATGAAGGCAACTGAAATGTCATCTAAAATAATACAAAAAATTGGAGCTCGTCTTTAATATAAAATTATTTTTTTCTAGTAAAGCTACCTTTGCCTTTTTTAGGTTTTACTTTTCGAGACTTATACTTTTTAGTAAATAGTTCTTTTGCAAATTTATTTTGCTTTTTATTTAATCTGATAGCCATCTTTGGCGCTCTGAATAAAATTATTATCTTTGAATTTCGTTAAAATTTTTTTTCTAAGCCTATAAATATGAGTTTCAACAGTATGGGTCTCCAAACCAGCATGGTACCCCCAAACATTTAACTGCAATTCATTGACTTTTACTGGTTTTTTTACATTTGATAAGTACATGATAGAGCTAATTTCTTTTTCAGTTAGTTTTAAATTATAATTTTTATATTTCATTTCCCTTGAGTTCAAATTAAATATGTAATTACCAATTTTTATGTCCGACTGTTCGTTAAATTTTAACTTCAAAAATTCTATATTTAATCTTTCTATTAATTTAAAAATATTAATAGGAAATTTATGAATTAAAATTTGATTTCTAATTTCTGGAACTTCTTTATTAGTTAAAAATAAATAATTTAAGCCTTTTGTTGATTTAAATTTTACAAAATCTTTTTTTAAAAATTTTGATATAGAGCAATTTAACTCCTCTGATATTTCATTTAAAATATCGTAAAGAGTGTCATTATCATTTATTATTAAACTTCGATTTTTCATATATATAGAAGTTATGATAATTTTATTAAAAAACAAACATACAATTAAAGTAGATAATTTTACATTTAAATGTTGTGTAGGCAAAAATGGAATTACAAAATTTAAAAAAGAGGGTGATTTAAAAACTCCTAGAGGTACTTTTGCTATTGAAAATTTGTATTACCGAAAGGATAGAATAGATAAGCCTAAAACTAAACTAAAATGCATAAAAAAAAAAAAAAATATGGGATGGTGTGATGATGTTGATAGTAAAAAATTTTACAATAAATTAATTAAAGTACATTCAAAATTACATCATGAAAAACTTTTTAGAAAAGATCATAAGTATGACCTATTAATTCCAATAAAGTATAACTTTGAAAAAATAATTACAAAAAAAGGGAGCTGTATTTTTTTACACTTAACTAAAGATTATAAACCAACTGCTGGATGTATAGCTTTGAATAAAAAAGATTTTATAATAATGTTAAATCTAATCAATAAAAAAACTAGAATCAAAATATTCTAACTTCTTTTGCCAAAAATATTTGATCCAATTCTTATATGAGTAGCTGAATTTTCAATTGCAGACATATAATCAGAAGACATGCCCATACTTAATTTTTTTAAGCCAAGATTATCATTTATGTTTTTTAAATCTTTAAAAAATCTATCAGAGTCTTCACCTTCTGGTGGTATACACATTAAACCCTGGATATCTAATTGAAGGTTTAAACAATATGCATAAAAATTATTTAATTTATCTTTACTAATTCCAGATTTTTGAATTTCATCACCAATATTAACTTGAATAAAAATTTTGATTTTTTTTTTATTTTTAATTTGTTCTTCTGATATTTTTTTTGCTAATTTTTCATTATCAACAGAATGAATATAGTCAAAAATTTTAACAGCATATTTGACTTTGTTAGTTTGAAGTTTTCCAATTAAATGCAGTTTAATTTGAGTATTGTCATTTTTTATCTTGGACCATTTTTCAATTGCTTCTTGAACTTTATTTTCTCCAAAATCAATATGACCATAATCGATTAAAGGTTTGATAATTTCGATTGGATATGTTTTTGATACAGCAATTAATTTTATTCTTTGATAAAAATCAAATTTAGATTTAATATTTTCTTTAATATTTAGTAAATTTTGAACAGTAAAATGCATTTTAAATCACCAGATAAATATTACTTTATTAATAAACTTGATACAAATTTATTAAATAAGCAAGATAGCTCAACCGCATTTATTTATAGAAACTATAGTGAAAAAAATTTAAGTAAAAATATATTTTTTAAATTTAAAAATTTTTGTAAAAAACAAGGTAATAAATTTTATTTAGCCAATAATATTAAATTAGCAATTAACCTTGGGTTAGATGGGGTTTATATACCTTCTTTCAATAGGCAGATGACACATTTAAGTTTTAATTTACCAAAAAAATTTGGGATATTGGGTTCTGCTCACAATATTAAAGAAATTAGAATTAAGGAAGTTCAGAAAGTTAACATTTTATTCATTTCTTCTTTATTTAAAAAAAATAAAAATTTTCTTGGAATAAATAGATTTAAAAATATTAAAAAATTAACAAAAAAAAATATTGTTGCTTTGGGAGGAATTTCTAAAAAAAATCTAAATAAACTTAAACTTGTAAATTGTAAAAAATTTGCTGGAATTTCTTATTTTGAATAAAAAAAAGGCCCCTAAAAAGGGGCCTCTTTTATAAATTTCTAAATTAAATTAGAATGCAAACGATGCAGCTAATTTCCAGAATTCATTATCATTGTTAATTGCTGTTGCTGAATGATCAACATTGTCAGCATTGATAACTGTACCTGATAAAGTCATTCCACCAGAAGTGTAAGAAGCTGAAAAACCATCAACGTCTATATCTGCTGTTTTTCCTGGTCTTTCAAATGTTTCCATACCATAAGATACTGAAATGTTTTCAGATACTGTGTATGATAAACTGTATGAAGTTACTTCTTGATCTTTAGTAGATGTTTTATGATCGTAATCTAGGTAACTGTAACCCGCTGTTACTGGACCATACGCATATGATATTTTGTATGTTGCAACATCAATATCAGTATTTGCAGTATTGTTGTCGTTACCTTGAGCATAATGTACAGCTAAACCATCAATACCTGTGTAAGATAAATTGAAAGCTGAAGATGACTCATGACCTGTAGTTTGAGGTGTATAAGATAATTGAGCACCAAATCCATCAGCAATACTTGGTAATGTATAAATCATTATATCATTTCCACCTGCTGCAGATTGAACTCCATCTCCACCTGCTGCAGTGTTAATACCTAAAGTATTATCCCAAAGGTCTCCTGCTGCAGTTGTGTCTACCATTCCAACAGCTGTTGATCCACCGTGACCAGCAAAAGTTAATGATCCCAATGAATCACTACCTATTGTTAAAGAGTGATTATCGAAAGGACCAGTTCCGTCACCTGCACCTTGATCTAATTCAAAGCTCACAGATACGTTAAGTCCATTGTCCATTTCGCCACTGCCAGAAAAGTTTACACTATTCCCCATTGACCAGTTTTTACCAGTTGCTAGTTGACTTCTTTGAGCAACATCTATTGATGCGCTACCAGAAACTGATAACTCACCAGCATTAATTGAAGTAGCTACAAGCGAACTAGCTAAAGCAGTTAAGCCTATTTTTTTAAGTTTGTTCATTAATTTCTCCTTATTTATTTTTTATTATTAATAATAAACAATGAGTATTTAACATTACAATTTTAGAAAATTACTATTTTATAGGATTTTATTGTAAAATTTTATATAGTGTTGCATATTTGCATCATTTATAATCATTTTTTTCTATATTTTAACAAATTTAGAGAATATGTTGCAAATTTATAAAATCAAATGATCTTAAAAAACACCATAAATTCAATATTATTTTCAATTTTTTTAATTTTTTTTCTAAATTCATGTAATGGCAAATTGCCCGGAGCAGATGCACGTAAATATGACCCAGACCCAAAAAAAAGAGTAGCAAAAAACTTAGAGGAAGGTAGAGGTTTTAGGATAAATGATGCCTTTAAAGGAGAACGAGGAGGAACTTTTGATTTTGCCTCCTCAAACGAACTGTGGCGGGCTTCATTGGATGTGGTAGATTTTATGCCCCTATCATCAGTTAATTATAGTGGTGGAATTATTATAACTGATTGGTATTCAATGGAACAAAATCCAAATGAAAGTATTAAAATTTCTATTAGATTTTTAACAAACGAAATTAGGTCTGATGCTTTAGAAGTAAAAATTTTTAATAGAAAATGTTCAGATACAATATTAAATTGTAAATTCACTGAAACAGATGGGATTTTAACCGCTGAAATTAAAAAAGAGATATTAAAAAAAGCCGCCAAGTATAAAAGTGACCAAGATAAAAAGTAATTGTTTGTGACTCTTAAAATCAATCAATAATAAAAATTAAATTCAGTGGATAGATATAATTTTAAAATTGTTGAAGAAAAATGGCAAAAGAAATGGGAAAGTGATCAAACTTTCATTTCCAAATTAGATAAAAATAAAAAAAAATTTTACTGTCTAGAAATGTTTCCATATCCTTCGGGAAAAATTCACATGGGACATGTTCGCAATTATACAATTGGTGATGTTCTCGCAAGATTTAAGAGTCTACAAGGTTATAATGTTTTACATCCAATGGGCTGGGACTCTTTTGGTATGCCAGCTGAAAATGCGGCAAGACAAAATGGTTTAGATCCAAAATCTTGGACTGAACAAAATATTTCTAAAATGAAATCCCAATTAAAAAAACTTGGCTTATCAATTGATTGGGGTAGAGAAATATCTACTTGCAGTCCTGATTATTATAAGCACCAACAAGAATTTTTTTTGGAACTTTATGATAAAGGATTGGTTTATCGAAAAGAACAGTACGTTAATTGGGATCCAGTTGATCAAACAGTTTTGGCAAATGAACAGGTAATTAATGGCAAGGGTTGGAGATCAGGAGCGATTGTAGAAAGAAAAAAATTAAACCAATGGTTTTTTAATATAAAAAAATTCTCTGATGAATTAATAGATGATTTAGAAAATTTAATAAATTGGCCAAATAAAGTAAAAATTATGCAGTCTAATTGGATAGGTAAATCTTTGGGCTGTGAAATCACATTCGAAATTGAACCTTCAGAAAAATTAAAAAACATAAGCTGTTTTACTACTAGGCCAGACACTTTATTTGGAATGTCTTTTTTAGCTTTATCAGTTGATCACCCATTATCTAAATATTACGAAAATGATAAAGATTTTATTGAATTTAAAAAAAAATGTACAAAAACAGGTACAACCGAAGAGTCGATCGCAAATGCTGAAAAACTAGGATATAAAACAGAATTATTAGCTATCAATCCACTAAACAAAAAAATAAAAGTTCCAGTTTATTTTGCTAATTTTGTTTTAATGGATTATGGACTTGGTGGAGTTTTTGGCTGTCCTGCTCATGATCAGAGGGATTTGGATTTTGCAAAAAAATACAATCTTGCAATTAAGACTGTTGTAACACCAGATTTAAAAAATAATTATTTTGAAATTGGAGATGAAGCTTATACTGGTGAAGGATACTTAATTAATTCAGATTTTTTAAATGGTTTAAAAGTTCCTACAGAGTCTATTTCTAGAACAATAGAATATTTAGAAAAAAATAATTTAGGAAAAAAAAAAATTAATTTTAGATTAAAAGATTGGGGGGTTTCTAGACAAAGATACTGGGGATGTCCAATTCCTATAATGTATGATCAAAAAAATCAGCCACATAAAGTTCCTAAAGAACTTTTGCCAGTTAAGTTACCAAAAATTGAAAAATTAGAACCAACAGGCAATCCACTTGATAAAGAGGTTTCCTGGAAAAATATTACGATAAATGGAGAAAAATTTACTAGAGAAACTGATACATTGGATACCTTTGTTGATTCATCTTGGTATTTTTTAAGATTTTGTTCACCTAGAAAAAATGATTATGGATTTGACATTAATGAAATTAAATATTGGATGCCAGTTGACCAATATATTGGAGGTGTAGAACATGCAATACTGCATCTACTTTATTCAAGATTTTTTATGAGAGCGCTATCCTACCAAAACGAACTATTTGAAATAAAAGAACCTTTTAATGGACTTTTTACACAAGGAATGGTTTGCCACGAAACCTACAAGGATAAAAAAAATAATTGGATTAGCCCAGATGAAATAATAACCATTAATGGAAAGAAATATTTGAAATCAAATAATTCAGAGGAAGTAATCGTGGGCGCATCAGAGTCAATGTCAAAATCAAAAAAAAATACTATTGATCCAGAATATATTATAGATCAGTACGGTGCCGACTCAGTCAGGCTTTTTATTTTATCAGACAGTCCACCAGAAAAAGATGTGCAGTGGTCTGATGATGGAATCGTTGCATCTTATAAATTTCTACAAAAACTATGGACATTAAACCAGAAGATCTTAGAGGAACTAAATAAAAACCACAAGCTTACAACTAAAGATAATATTACAAAATTTACGAATAAAATGATAAAAAAATTTACAGAAAATTTAAATAACTTTAATTACAATATATTAATAGCTAACTTGCATGAAACCTATTCTTTTTTTATAAAAGAAATTACAAAACCATACAAAAGAGAAACATTAAAAGAAAATTATAATAAAATTTTAATACTTTTTGCACCAATAATACCTCATTTTGCAATGGAAGCATTATTATTAATAAATAATAAAAATGAAAGTTATAGATGGCCAAGCTACGATGAAGAATTAATTAAAGAAAATATCATATCCTTTGTAATTCAAATTAATGGAAAAAAAAGAGGACTTATCAAAACTAAAATAAATAGTGAGGAAGAAACTATATTGAGTAAAATAAATTCGGACGAAAATTTGTCTAAATATATAAAGAATAAAAATATTAAAAAAAAAATTTTTATTCCCAATAGGTTAATAAATATTATTGTCTAGTATGTTAAAAAAAATTTTAATTTTTATTTTTTGTTCAGCATTTTTTTTTGGATGTGAATACAGACCCGTTTATCAAGAAAACGTCAATAATAAAATTAATATTGATATAATTTCAATTGAAGGGGACTCTTCTATTAATCCAATAATTAAATCAGGTTTAAGAAGATACTCAAAAAATGATAGCCTAAAAAAATATAAAATAAGTATAATCAGCAACTACAGTAAAAATGAATTATCTAGGGATATAACTGGCAAAGTAACAAATTATAGAGGAACAATTTTTGTAAATTTTGAGGTTAATATAAATGAAAGCCAAGTCAAAAAAAATTTTAAATTTCAAAAAAACTTTAATATTAAAAATACTCTTAATAATTTTGAACAACTAAATTATGAAAATACTCTTAAAAAAAATCTGACTTCAACCATATTAAACGAATTCTTAAAAGAATTATTATTAATTTAATTTGAATGATTTTAAAAAACTATGAAATTGAAAAAATTAATTTAGTTAATAACAAATTAATTTTATTTTATGGAAAAAATGAAGGTTTAAAAAAAGAAATAATTTCTAAAGTCACTTCAAAAAAAAAAAATATTGAAATCCAAAAATTCGATGAAAATGAAATATTAAAAAATCAAGAATTATTCATAGAAGAAATGCTATCTGGTTCACTATTTAATAATGAAAAACTTGTGATAATTAATCAAGCAACTGATAAAATATTAAAAACTATTGAGAGTATTTATGTTAAAAAAATTGATGGAACAATATTTATAATTAATTCTGACAACTTAGAAAAAAAATCAAAGTTAAGAAATTTTTTTGAAAAAGAAAAAGAATTAATTTGTATACCATTTTATCCTGATACAATCCAAATCTTGACAGTTTTAGCTAAAAACTTTTTTAGAGAAAAAAAAATTTCTATTTCTCAATCAAATATTAACTTGATAATTAATAAATGTAATGGTGATAGAGAATATTTAAAAAATGAATTACATAAGATTGAATTATTTTTGTATAATAAAAAAAATATTGAAACCAATGAGCTGTCAAAACTAATAAATTTGATAGAAAACCATAGTATTTCTGAGTTAATCGATAGTTGTCTGATGAAAAATCCAAAAAAAGTGTCTTTAATACTTAATGAAAATAACTTTAACAATGAAGATTGTATAGTAATAATAAGAACCTTTTTAGCAAAAGCAAAAAAAATACTTAAATTAGCTAATAATTACTTAAAAAATAGCAACCTAGATAAAACCATCTCAGAAGCTAAACCTCCTATTTTTTGGAAAGAAAAAGATATAGTTAAGCTCCAGCTTCAAAACTGGAAACCAGATATGCTTAAAAAACTAATATCAAATATCAATGATATAGAAACAGATCTAAAAAAAAATTCTCAATCTTCTTTAAGTATATTAATGAACTTTATATTTGAAAAAATTTCTACCAAAGCCTAATAATTGTTTTTAATAATATCAACTATTTTATTTAATTGATCCAATTCTTTATACTCAATAATTATCTGTCCTTTATTATTTTTTTTATTTTTAATTAAAACATTTAATCCTATTTTATTGGTTATAGAGTCCTCAAGGAAACTTAGGTTTGGATCTTTTTGTTTAATGTAGTTTGTTTTTTTTTTAAATATTTTAACAAAAGCTTCTGCTTGCCGGACTGAGAGTTTTTTATCTATAATTTTATTTGCAACAAAATTAGCATTATCTAATCCAACTAAAATTTTTGCATGTCCACTGGTAAGTTTTTTATCTTCAATTAATTTTAAAACCTCATCAGGTAAAGATAATAATCTTAGACAATTAGTTACATGACTTCTACTTTTTCCAATAAATTTTGAAACTTTTTCTTGATCATATGAAAACTCATTAATTAACCTTTGATATCCCTGAGCTTCTTCTAAAGGGTTAAGATCATGTCTTTGAACATTTTCTACAATTGCAAATTCTAAACTCTTTAAATCATCTGCTTCAATAATGACAACTGGAATTTCATGAAGACCAGCTTTTTGTGCAGCAAGCCACCTTCTCTCTCCTGCTATTATTTCATATTTTGAAATTTGATCTTCTGATTTTCTAACTATGATTGGTTGAATAATTCCTCTCTCTCTAATTGAATTAACAAGATCATTCAAGATTTCATCATCAAAGTTTTTTCTTGGTTGGTACTTATTTGGAATTATTTCACTAATTCCTAATTTATTTTTTTGAGATTCAATTCTAGTCTCTCCTATTAAAGAAGATAATCCTCTACCTAAACCTTTCTTAATTTTATTTGCATCCATTATGCTACACTCCCTATATTTGTCTCTTGATTAATAAATTCATCTGTAAAACTAAAATATGATTTACTTCCTGGACATAATTTATCATACATTAAAACTGGCATGCCATGAGAAGGTGCTTCTGATAGTCTAACATTTCTTGGGATCACGGTAGAATAAACTTTTTCATTAAAATAGTCTCTGGCTTCTTTTTCAACCTGAGAAGAAAGCTTATTTCGTTTATCGTACATTGTTAAAAGTATCCCTCTAATATTAAGTTTAGGGTTTAAGCTAATTTTTATTCTTTCAATTGTTTTCATAAGCTGTGTGAGCCCCTCTAAAGCAAAAAACTCAGTCTGCAAAGGTACTACCAATGAGTTTGAAGATACCAATGCCATCACTGTAAGCAAGCTTAAGGAAGGAGGACAATCGATTAATATATAATCATAAGATCCTCTAGAATCATTTAAATATGCGGTTAATTTAAGCTTTAAAATAAATGCTCTATTATTGTCACCAGCTGTTTCAACTTCAAGCCCAGACAAATCAACATTTGAAGTTACTATATCTAAGTTTTTAAATTCTGTTTTTTTAATTACCTCTGAAATCTGTTTCGTACCATTTAACACTCCATAGATTGTGTCCTCAGATGCTCCTAAATTTGAAAGTCCAAGTCCTGTTGTAGCATTTCCTTGAGGGTCTAAGTCTATAACTAAAATTTTTTTATCTTGTTGTGATAATCCGGCCGCAAGATTTATAACCGTTGTAGTTTTTCCAACCCCACCCTTTTGATTTATTACAGAAATTATTTGCATCTTAATTTTTTTTAATTTTTTTTTTTATTTTTTTAACATTTAATAAAAATGAACCTTCATTAGTTAAACTTTTTTTTTCCGTAAATTCTAAATCCCACTCATTTAGAGTTTCTTTAAAAATTTTTTTACCATTGGCACCCATAAAAAAAATTAAATTTTTAAAATTGGAAAAATTTTTATAAACCAAATCTAAGACTATTGGCATTGGTTTAAATGCTCGCGACATTATAGTTCCGGTTTTCAAATTATTTAGTTCAAAAATATTTTTTTGAAAAACTTCTGTTTTTAAATTTAATTTTTTTGATACCTCTCTCAAAAATTGGCTTTTATGGTGACTTTTTTCATATAAATTAATTTTTATATTTTTTTTCATATTTTTTAACATTATTGCTATAATTATACCTGGCATCCCGCTTCCGCTTCCCAAATCTGTTATAGAAATACTATTTAAATCAACAAAATCAATTATTTGCGCTGAATCAATAACATGTCTCTCTCTTATCTCAATATTTTTAGATAATTTTTTACTAATTAAGTTAATTTCTTTATTTTTTTTATTTACCAATGATATGAATTCCTCAAAATCTAGAAATGTTTCACGTGAAACATTTAAAGCTTTAATTTTAGAATATGAATTTATTATTTCTTGATCCATTAAGCTATATGCTTAATAGACTTTCTTTTTACATGTGACAACAAAATATATACAGCTGCAGGAGTAATTCCATCAATTCTTAATGCTTGCCCCATTGTTTTTGGCTTTATAAGCTTAAATTTCGACTTTACTTCTTTTGAAAGGCCTGCCAAACTATCATAATCAATTTTATCCGGAATAATCATATTTTCGTCTCTCTTAAATGCTAAAATATCAGCATTCTGCTTCTTTAAATAACCTCTATAATGAGAGTTAATTTCAATTTGCTCATCTATTTCTTTATCAAATAATGGTATTTCACTCCATATTTCTCTTATTTTGTCCATATTAACTTCGTTTTGCGTTAATATTTCATTTGCAGATCTTAAAATGCCGTCTTTTGCTATTTTTATTCCAAAATAGCTAGCTTTTGTTGGAGAAATATAAGATTTAGACATAGTTTTCGAAACTTTGTCTATTTTTTCTTGTTTCTCTCTATATATATTTTTTCTATTAATACCAACTAATCCAATAGAAATACCCTTTTCAGTTAATCTTTGATCAGCATTATCTGCTCTAAGAGTTAATCTATATTCTGCTCTTGATGTGAACATTCTGTATGGTTCAGAAACACCTTTAGTAACAAGGTCATCTATCATTACACCAATATACGCCTCTGATCTATCCAATATAAAAGGTTCAAGTTTTTTGAAAGATAAGGCTGCATTAACTCCAGCTATAAGGCCTTGAGCAGCCGCCTCTTCATATCCTGTGGTTCCATTAATTTGTCCTGCCAAATAAAGATTGGCAATTTTCTTTGTTTCAAGGGTCAAAAATAGTTCTCTAGGGTCTATGTAGTCATATTCTATTGCATATCCTGGTCTTATTATAGTTACATTTTCTAAACCATTGATATTATTACATATTTCTTTTTGAATGTCT
>Ga0255765_1004509_pt1 | contig 13896 bp, 12 predicted proteins | sample 041ome_8_FD_179965 | JGI IMG/M metagenome (GOLD analysis project Ga0255765, IMG submission 179965) | Coastal salt marsh microbial communities from the Groves Creek Marsh, Skidaway Island, Georgia - 041407BS metaG (version 2) | ecosystem: Environmental > Aquatic > Marine > Intertidal zone > Salt...
ATTATCTAGCATTGAAGGCATTGGGTCCTCCCACATTCAAATCCTCAAACAATGGAAAGCCCATCGTGAGGCTGTTTACCGGGAAGAAGAAAACATAAAAAAACATGGGATCCAGTTCCTTTTTTTGGGAGATCCAGCGTATCCCAAAACCTTGGCTTTTTGCCCCGACGCTCCTTTGGTGCTTTTTTATAAGGGAAGCCTCCCCTGGCAAGGACGCAAATTGATCAGCATTGTCGGCACCCGTTCTGGGGATGTCCGAGGGGAAAAACTATGCCGGGAGCTCGTTTCTGGATTGCAAGCACTGGATCCAGTGATCGTTTCTGGTTTTGCCCGTGGCATAGACATCATCGCCCACGATCAGGCCTTGAGATCGGGGATGACCACGGTTGCCTGTTTGGCCCACGGTTTGGATCATTGCTATCCATCGGAGCATAAAAAGTACACCCAAAAAATCGAACAAAACGGAGCCTTTATTTCTGAGTTTACAGTATCGGAAGCTTTTGATCGCAAACATTTCTTGATTCGCAACCGTATCATAGCTGGTTTGTCCCACGCCACAGTCGTGGTTCAGTCCAAGGCCCAGGGCGGAAGCATGATCACCGCCAATTTTGCCCACCAATACCAGCGGGAGTTATTTGCTTTTCCGGGGAACTTGGACGACCCTTTATTTGAGGGGGGGCACCAACTGATCCGCAGTCAAAAAGCCCAATTGATCCGTGGGGCCGAAGACCTTATCGAAGCCATGGGATGGCAAGAAGAGTCATCCCCCAGGAGCGTTCAAAAAAAACTTTTTATCGAGCTGTCCTCGGAGGAGCAAGCCATTTTTGACCGCCTAAAGACTGTGCCAAAAGAAAGTTTGGACAACATCGCCCTGCACACCCAAAACTCCGTAAGTAAAACCGCTACATTGTTGTTGAAATTAGAAATGAAAGGCTGTGTCAAGCCTTTGCCCGGCAAGTTTTTTGAGTGGATTTAGAATCCCAGATTTCGCCGAACCCTCAGCAAAACTTCATCGGCAATTTTACTGGCTTTGACGGCGCCTTTGGCCAAGGCCACCTCCACCTCCTCAGGATGGTCTTGGTAGTAGTTGAACCTTTCACGTTCCGACTTGAACTTTTCTACCATCAATTCAAACAAGGCTTGTTTGGCATGACCATAACCCAGCCCTCCAGCCAAATACTGTTGTTTTAAGTTTTCGACTTGGGCCTCGTCTCCCAAGAGGGCATACAGCTTAAAAACATTACAGCTTTGGGGGTTTTTGGGTTCTTCCATGCTTTTGCTGTCTGTTTGTATGCCCATGATCTGCTTGCGCAGGGCCTTGTCCGACACGAAAATATTGATGGTATTGTTTTTGGACTTGGACATTTTGTTCCCATCTGTTCCAGTCACATATTGGGTTTGCTCTTGAATTTTGGCTTTGGGTAGGACAAAAGTTGCCCCCATCTGGTGGTTAAAACGTCCAGCCACGTCGCGGGTCATTTCGAGGTGTTGCAATTGGTCTTTCCCCACGGGGACGATATCGGCATCATAGATCAATATATCAGCAGCCATGAGCATGGGGTAGGTAAACAATCCAGCGTTGACATCCTCCAGCTGATCGGCTTTGTCTTTGAAAGAGTGGGCCAGTGTCAGCCTTTGATAGGGAAAGAAACAACTCAGAAACCAAGCCAATTCTGTCACCTGACTCACATCACTTTGGCGGTAAAAAACCGTTTTTTCTACATCCAAGCCACAGGCCAGCCACGCAGCGGCAGTAGCAAAAGTGTTTTTGGACAACTGCGCTCTATCTTTGATCTGGGTGATGGAGTGCAGGTCGGCGATAAACAAAAAGGACTCATTTTCTGACGCAGCGGCCATCTGGACGGCCGGCAATACCGCACCCAGTAAATTCCCCAAATGGGGCACCCCTGTAGATTGGACTCCGGTTAGTATTCTTGCCATAGGAGGGAAATCGATGGTTTGTTGCAAAGATATTTTTTTTCCACAGTTGCACAAAGTTTGACTCCTTTCCTTCTTTCTCGATCTGTAGAAAATGTATTTTTACCCAATGAGGAAATTTTTGACCGTACTATGGCGCATTTGGTTTTATCTTTTGGCCGCAGTTCCTGTCATCTTGTTGTTTCCTCTTTTGGCGGCCCTATTGCTTTTTCCCAAAGGCTATCGACCGTTCTTTTGGATCGCCCGCAACATCTGGTCCCGTTTTGTTTTATTGGGGATGGGGTTTAGGGTCCGCAAAGCATTTAAAACCCATTTTGATCCTAAAAAAAGTTACCTTTTGGTCGCCAATCATTCCAGTTATATCGACATCATGTTGATGTTTGCTTCAGCCCCCAACCCCTTTGTTTTTGTGGGAAAAAAAGAACTGGTCAAAATTCCATTCTTTGGCTACCTCTACAAACGCGCGGCCATCATGGTGGACCGCAGCAGCTCCAAAAGTCGTTATGGGGTTTATGGCAGGGCCAGAAAGGTATTGGATCAAGGCTACAGCGTTTGTATTTTTCCGGAAAAGGAATATTTGGACGAAACCATACTGCTCAACCCCTTTAAGCAGGGGGCTTTTAGGATCGCTATCGAACACCAGTTGCCCATTTGCCCCATGGTTTTCTTGGATTGCAAAAGGAAATTCCCTTGGTACACCACCCACGGCTACCCCGGGGAATTGCGCGTGGACATCCACCCGCCCATTCCCACAGCCGGATTAAAGAAGGAAGACATTCCCGAACTCCAACAAAAAACTTATGAGCTCATCCATTCGGAGTTGGTGAACGACCCACGACAAACCGCCCTGGAGGCCATTGAAGTTTGGAAAAAATTTACCCAAGCCAGCTAGTACACCAATGCACTTATGGGAATGATCGCTTGGCCCATATCTCTCAGGGCATTGATCAGTTTAAGCCCTTGGAAGTTTTTAAGGTCACTTGGTTGTAGTGTGGCTTCTTGTATCTGTCCAACGGCCAACAGTCGGGCGCGGCAGGTGCCCCGAAGCAAAGGTTCTTTGGGCGTCCACCAGTTTTTTCCATCAAAAAAAACCACATTGGCGTAGGAGCTGTCTGTGATCATCCCCTTGCGGACGATCAACACATCATCACAATCCCCCCTTTGGGCAAACAGCGCCTCCAATGGTTCTCGCTCACTATATTTATAGGAGTAGTCCAATGCTTCGGTATGCACCAATCGGAGGCGTTGGATTTTTTGCATGCGGTAGTGCCCAAAATGGAAATTGTTTTCCAGCTCATTGTATCGGATCCGCAACTTCACTTTCCCTTGGGCAAAGTCCGGAGGGATATGGAGGCCATCCAAAAGATCAAAAGAAGGCGCTTGGCCGTAGCGATGGAGGTAGGCTTTTTGGAAGCGATCTTGGTGCCAAGGAACATTCAGCAGTTGACCATCTTGCACACAAAGGGATTCAAACAACGGGTACATAAATCTTTTCGATGAGTTCGTTGTATTCCGATTCCAAATCGCTGAGAAAGGTAATTCCGCCCCCGCTGCGGTAAAGCAGTTGGCCGTCCTTTTTTTCCAGATAGCGGATGTTGACCGCACTGTTGAGGTTTTGCCCGTCAAAATACCCAAAGATTCCGGTATAATAGCCCCTGGGGCCCTGCTCCACTGCTTGAATGATGGATACAGTTTTGGCTTTGGGCGCTCCACAGATGGAACCTGCGGGCAGCATACTGAGGAGGATTTCTGGCAGCTGACTTTTCCAGTCGGGGGGGAGGGTACCACGGATTTCCGAGCTGGTGTGATAGATCTCGTTTTTTTGGGTTTTGATCTTATCGAGGTAGCGAAAGCGAGTTACTTGTACTTCTTTGGCCACCTTGGAAAGGTCGTTGCGGATCAGGTCGACAATGGTATTGTGTTCGTTGATCTCTTTGGGGTCGTTTTGCAGTTGTTGACGGGCATCGGGTAGCTGGGCGTCGATGGTGCCTTTCATGGGGTAGGAATAGATATGGCCGTTTTGGATTTTGACAAAACATTCTGGGGAATAAACCACAAAGCGGTCGTGCTGCAGCAGTTTATAGGGCGCGCGCGCCCAGTGGAAAATGTCCGCCAGATCCAGTGGGGTTTCGATGGCCGAGGGAAAGGTCAGGTTGAGCAAAAAGGTATTGCCTTGATAGATTTCCTCCACCACTTGCTGGTAGGCTTTGGTATAAATGGCTTTGGGAATGGGAGCGATGGACAGGGGGACGGGGGTAGGCTTTCGGTCTTGGGGTTGGAAATTGCGTTGGCCTTTGATTTCAAACTGAAAGCCTAGCTTTTCGGCTTCCTCCAAGGGGCAGATCAGCGGTTTTTGCTGTTCGAAATCGATCAGAAAGAAAAAGGGCTTTTGTGCGACAGCCCAAGCCGACATTTTTTCTTTAAAGCTAATCAGGTCCAATGCCTATGCTCAGATTGAAGAAAGGATTATTCTAAAGCCTTGACGGTTTCCATGATCTTGGTTTCCAACTCTTCCATCAGCTCAAGGTTGTCCTCCAGCAGGGCCTTGACTGCATCGCGCCCTTGCCCCAGTTTGGTATCGCCATAGCTGAACCAGGAGCCGGATTTTTTGATGAGTTCGTAGTTGACTCCAAGGTCGATGATCTCCCCGATTTTCGAGATGCCTTCGCCATACATGATGTCAAATTCGGTGGTGCGGAAAGGCGGTGCCACTTTGTTTTTGACCACTTTGACTCGGGTTTTGTTCCCCATCACTTCGGACTCGCCGTTTTTGATCTGGGTCGAACGGCGGATGTCCAAACGAACGGAGGCATAGAATTTCAATGCATTTCCTCCAGTGGTGGTTTCGGGATTGCCAAACATCACCCCGATTTTTTCGCGCAGCTGGTTGATAAAGAAAACAGTACAGTTGGTTTTGCTGATGGAGGCGGTGAGTTTTCGCAGGGCCTGCGACATCAGTCGGGCGTGGAGGCCCATTTTGGAGTCGCCCATTTCCCCTTCGATTTCACTTTTGGGCGTCAGCGCGGCCACGGAGTCCACCACCACGATATCGATGGCACCCGAGCGGATGAGGTTGTCCGCAATCTCTAAGGCTTGCTCCCCGTGGTCGGGTTGGGAGATGATCAGTTCGCTGATGTCCACCCCCAGCTTTTCGGCATAAAAACGATCAAAGGCATGTTCGGCGTCGATAAAAGCAGCAATGCCCCCGGCCTTTTGACACTCGGCAATGGCGTGGAGGGTTAGGGTGGTTTTACCCGAGGATTCTGGACCGTAGATCTCGATCACCCGACCGCGGGGATAGCCCCCTACGCCCAAGGCCAAGTCCAAACCGATGGAACCCGATGAAATGGCTTCTACTTCCTCAACGGCTTCATCCCCCAATTTCATTACGGCCCCTTTGCCGTAGGTCTTGTCCAGCTTGTCTAAAGTCAGCTGTAAAGCTTTCTTTTTTGCTTCATTTACGTCTGCCATAATCCTCTTTTTTTAACGAATTTACTATTTCTGTCCGTGGGGGACAATACCCACTCCAAAGGATTATTAACAATATCGGGTCAATTTTAAATAGGCTTAACGGAATTTGGCTCTCAAATTTTTAGTTCCAATCCACTGAATTTTTATTTGAAAAAGCTGAGGGCAACCTTCTCCTGCCCGCTTTACCCCCAACCACTGATGGTGCAACTACTAAAAACGACTCTTGCTAACTTCTAAAAATCCAGTTGACAATAATAACAAGCATAGCAAATGGAGCTACGAAAATAAAAACAAGACGAGTGAAATCAAAAAAATGGAAAATCAAAACATAAAAGAAAGTTAAAACGATAAAAAACCTAATCCATGCGTAAGGTTCTTCTAACTGAGAAGGCTTTTTCTTGGTAGGCTTTTCGTCAAGGTCAAAAATCTTGATAGGTCTTCCATCAGGGGTTTCTTCATCGAAACCATAATTATCATCTGGGGCATTCATACTCTAAAAATATAAAAAAATGGCAAAGAAAATAACGATTTACGAGTTAGACATTAACATTGATAGTTGTGAATGGCTTTCAGTTCTTTAATTTTAAGGATGATTCACAGGCCTATGATTTAGTAAATATCTATCCTCACCGTTGTGATTAGCTTTATTCCTGCTTTAATGATTTGATAAATAGGAAGTCATGAATGCTAAAGCATTTCACACGAGGCGTAGCCGACTGATGAATTCCCCTAAAACAATATTAAAGAATGAATAAACTGTATTTTAGTACAACTAATGTTGTTATTTTCATGTGATAAGGTTTTGTTGTGATTAGCTTTCAAACTGTATTTTAGTACAACAAAATAAAGATCTTAACGATTGGGGACTAGTATTGAATTATCAAATGTAGGAAGCGTTTGTTATCGTTACTACACCTTATTTCTCAAGTGCACGCTTTTATTTTCAAAAAGAGCAACTGTCAGAGGGCTGGTGGGATACGGCCAACAATCGGTTTGATCCCGAAAAAATTCCTGCCGAACTCCCAATGGCGAGGTTTGAAATTCATTGGTAAAAAAATATTGGAGAGGCAATCGTCAAATCGGTAGCCCATCCAATTCCTGTTTCGGAACTTCTTCTATACCTTGCTGTACATAACGTCTCAAATCTAAAAATAAAAATCATGAAAAAACCATTTGTTATTTTATCATTATCCCTTTTAATAGGAGCTACTTTGGGTTGTGAACCCCAGTCGGTGGAAGAAAATTCAATGCAAAATATGGAGAACACTTCTGAGGTAACGACAGAAAACACCTACGTCAAATCCTCCAAGTCCAGTCGTATAAAAAAAGAAGAGCCCGCTATGGATTTTGCACAGCAGATCCCCGGAAAGATAGGTCATTTAGATGGGAAGGAGTTGGCCGTTTTTACAATGGATGACAAAATTATTGTCATCAATTCCAATGGAGTGGCCTATGCTCATCACATTGGGGAATCGATTGGAGAGGGCATACGGATTTCAAATGTTCCCTTAGGAGTTGGCGGTGCTCCTGCAAAATTTATTTTTCCATTGAGAGACCAAATTTTAGTGGTAAACCAAGATCGAGAAATATGGAGGCATGGTACGGATAAGTTGGGCATGAGTTTCGCAAAAATGGTTCCTTTTCACCCTACTCAAGGAAAAATCGTTTGGAATGAGGAGGATTATGTTTTTCCGCTAGGAAACAGAATCATGATGATCAATAAATCTGGAGGCGTATATGCGTCCGAATTTTCAGAGGATTATCAGGTGGGAGAAAAATATCGAGTCTGGGGAAGTCCCATGGGTCTTGACAATGGTGATGTCAGGATTAGAGCGCTAATTCCATACAATAATTCTGTCATTGCCGTCAATAATATGGGAGAAGTCTGGGCGGTTGATTTCTTATCAGAAACCACTTATGGCCGCCCCTATATTTTAAATGGACGCCATGGGCCTTCAGTAGGAGTTTATGGAGAACCAGCAGCACACTTTCTGGCCCATGACGAAAAAATTTTAGTGATAAATGTGAAAGGGGAAGTGTGGGCACATCAAATCCATCGCTAAAAATAACCATTGCAAAAGGTTGATGAGCGCAGCACCCATATAAATCAATTGGGGTTTTGATTTATCAAAACCCCAGATTTGGCTCTATTTTCCTAACTTTGCCTTTCAACACTGAAACGTTTATAGCATGCAACTGTACAACAAACTAAGTGCTGAGGAACGACGCCTATTGATTGCCGAAGCCGGCACCGAGCGGCTCACCCTATCGTTTTATCAGTACCACCAAGTCGAAAACCCACAGATTTTAAGAGATTATTTGTTCCTGCATTGGAACGAGATGGACGTTTTGGGGCGGATCTATGTCGCCCACGAAGGGATCAACGCCCAGCTGTCGGTTCCCGCGCCCCGCTTCGATGACTTTAAAAACTTTTTGGACGGCATCAGCTTTCTAAAAGGCGTTCGGCTCAACATAGCTGTGGAACAGGACAACGAATCCTTTTTAAAATTGACCTTAAAAATCCGGGATAAAATCGTTGCCGACGGACTGGACGATGCCACCTTCGATGTGACCCAAAAAGGCATCCACCTTAATGCCGAGGATTTTAATGCCCTCTTGGCCGAGCCCGATACCGTTTGTGTGGACATGCGCAATCACTATGAAAGCGAGATCGGACATTTTAAAGGGGCCGTCACCCCCGATGTGGATACCTTTCGGGAATCCCTGCCTTTGATCGAGGCCGAACTGGCCGAACACAAGGAAGATAAAAAATTGTTGATGTATTGTACTGGAGGCATCCGATGCGAAAAAGCAAGTGCTTACTTCAAACATAAAGGATTTAAAAATGTCTTTCAATTGGAAGGGGGCATCATCGAATATGCCCGTCAGGTGAAAGAAAAGGGATTGGAAAATCAGTTTGTGGGGAAGAATTTTGTCTTTGACGAACGCCGTGGAGAGCGGATAAGTGAGCATGTAATCGCTCAATGTCACCAATGTGGCGCCCCCTGTGATACCCATGTAAATTGTGCCAACGAAGCCTGTCACTTGCTGTTCATTCAATGTGAAGCTTGTCAAGAAAAAATGGAAACTTGCTGTTCCACCGATTGCCAAAGCATTGTTAATCTGCCCGATGCAGAGCAAAAAAAACGACGCAAAGGACACCACAACAGCAATAAAATCTTTAAAAAGGGACGTTCCGAAGTGTTAAAATTTAAACATTAATTTAGGATTTTACATTTTCCTTATCCCTCCAATTAGCCTTATCTTTAAGCTTTAAATCAGATCTATGGGTTGCGCTTCATGTGGCACAAACGGAAATGGGTCCCCTCGCGGTTGCAAGAGCAACGGTACCTGTGGGACGGACAGCTGTAACAAACTCACCGTTTTTGACTGGCTGGGCAATATGCAATTGCCCGCTGGGAAAAAGCCTTTTTCCGTGGTGGAGGTTCGGTTTAAAAACGCCCGAAAAGAGTTCTTTCAATTGCCCGAAGGATTGAGCGTATCCGTGGGTGATGCAGTCACTACCGAAAGTGACAATGGCTATGATTTGGGACTGGTGACCCTGACCGGGGAGCTGGTGCGTTTTCAGATGAAAAAGAAAAAAGTGGCCGAAGACAGCGAGGAAGTCCAAAAAATAATCCGCAAGGCCCAACAAAAAGAAATAGACAAATGGCAAAGCCTAAGAGACAAAGAGCCACAAATCCAAAAACGAGCGCGTGAGCTGGCCATCCGTTTGGGATTGGAAATGAAAATCTCCGATGTAGAATACCGTGGGGACGGTAAAAAAGCCACCTTTTATTACACCGCCGAGGGTAGGGTGGACTTCCGGCAGTTGATCAAAGACATGGCACAAGCCTTTTCGATCCGGATCGAAATGCGACAAATCGGACCCCGGCAGGAAGCCTCCCGACTGGGAGGGATCGGTTCCTGCGGAAGGGAGCTTTGTTGTTCCACTTGGCTGACCGATTACCGCAGCGTATCCACCTCGGCTGCCCGCTACCAGCAGTTGGCCCTCAACCCCCTCAAGCTGGCCGGACAATGCGGCAAACTCAAATGTTGCCTCAATTTTGAATTGGATGCCTATCGTTCAGCCCTCAAAAATTTCCCCAAGTCACAGGTGAAATTAGAAACCAAAAAAGGAGAGGGTGTCTTCCAAAAAATGGACATCTTCAAGGAGGAACTGTGGTATGCCTACAAAGGCGAATGGATGCATTGGCACAAGCTGTCATTGGAATCTGTCCAAGAGATCATCGCCAAAAACAAGAACAAAGAAACCGTGGAAAGCCTAGAGGAATATTCCAAAGAACTTACCAACGACACTTCAGAAAAACCCGATGTGGTCTTTGAAAATGTGGTCGGTCAAGACAGCTTGAACCGCTTTGATCGCCCCAAAAGGGCCGAAAACAAAAGAAGGAAAAAACACAGACCCAAGCGACGGCAGGACAATGATTAGAAAATGGATCATTCCGATTTTACTTTTGAATGGGCTTTTGTCGTGTAAAGATCCAGGGCTGTATATGGAATACCGTAATTTTCAGGAATATTGGCCCGCCTCTGAAAAAGCAGTTTTTGCTTTCGACGCCCCTACTGATCGCCCTGTCAATTTGATGATCTATATCCGAAACAACAAGCAATATCCTTTTTCCAATCTTTTTTTGATTGCAAGAATGCATGCGGGGGATTCCCTTTTGGTTTGCGATACCCTAGAATACGCCATGGCCAATCCCAAAGGGGAATGGTTGGGGAGCGGTTTTTTGGAGGTAAAGGAAAGCCAACTTTGGTGGAAAGAAAATTATAGATTGCCCGCTGTATCCCAACTGAAGGTTGAGTTGGAACACGCATTGCGGTTTAACGGCAGTGAAAAAGGCATGGAGGATTTGGAGGGCATCGTGGGGGTAGGTCTTGCCATAATGGAAACAGGGAAGAATGAGTAGATCGAAAAATAAAAACACCAGAAAAAGGAGTTACAAAAAGTTTGTTTTCGCTTTTTGGTTCATTTTTTTGAGTGGTGTACTATCGGTGGCGGGTATTTTTACCGCCGTCGCATTGGGCTATATGGGGCCCATGCCCCCCCTGGAGCAATTGGAAAATCCAAAGACCAATCTGGCGACACAAATTTTTTCTGCCGACGGCCTGGTGTTGGGCAAGTTTTATTTTAACGACAACCGAACGCCCATCACCTATGATGAATTACCCCAAAACATAGTTGATGCACTGATCGCTACCGAGGACGAACGCTACTATGACCATGCTGGAATCGATTGGCGAGGGACCCTCAGGGCTATTTTCTATCTCGGGAAGAAGGGTGGTGCCAGTACCATCACCCAGCAGTTGGCCCGACAGCTATTTGTGGGGGTGCGTTCCCGTAACAAAAAAGAAGCCGTACTTCAAAAAATCAAGGAATGGGTATTGTCGGTGCAACTGGAACGCCGATACACCAAAAATGAAATCATAGCCATGTACCTGAACATCTACGACTTTGGCTACAACGCCGACGGGGTGCGTTCGGCGGCAAAGATCTATTTTGATACCACCCCCGAAGCCTTGACTTTGGAACAATCGGCAACTTTGGTGGGCATGCTCAAAAATTCCTCCCTCTACAACCCCATCCGAAGGTCAGAACTGGTAAAGGATCGCCGAAATGTGGTGTTCCAACAGATGCTCAGAAACGAAATGATCACCCCCGAAGAGCGGGATTCCCTATCGGCCCTTCCCTTGGAGATCGACTATTCGCCAGAGTCCCATCGGGAGGGATTGGCCACCTATTTTAGGGCCTACTTACAGGAATTCATGAAAAAATGGATTCGCGAAAACCCCAAACCCGACGGCAGTTCCTACAATATTTACCGCGATGGGCTAAAGATCTATACCACCATCGACTCACGACTCCAGTCCATCGCAGAAAATGCAGTGAGCGAACACATGAAAAATTTACAACAGGAATTTTTCCGCCAAAATAAAGCGTCTCTCAATCCTACAGCTCCATTCTTAGATTTGCGGGATGGGGAAATCGATACCCTTTTGCTTCGGACCGCCAACCGCAGCGAACGCTGGCGAAAAGGCAAGCTAGCGGGGATGGAAGAGGAAGCCCTTTTGGAAACATTTCATCAACCGGTACCCATGCAGGTCTTCAGTTGGAAAGGAGAAATCGATACCATCATGACCCCCATGGACTCCATCCGCTATTACAAACACTTCCTGCGGGCCGCCATGATGTCGATGGAACCCCAAACGGGTCATGTCAAAGCTTGGGTAGGGGGCTTCAACTACAAACATTTCCAATACGACCAGGTCAAGCAAGGCCGAAGACAAATCGGTTCAACTTTTAAACCCTTTTTGTATGCCACGGCCATCGATCAGTTAAAACTTTCCCCCTGCGATCAGTTGCCCGACGCCCTCTACTGCATCGATGCCATGAAACACGGCAATGTGGATCCTTGGTGTCCCAAAAATTCGGGGGACCGCTATGGCCTTACCCGTACCTTAAAAAATGCTTTGGCCAACTCCGTCAATACCATCAGTGCCAGAATTATGGATCGGGTAGGCCCCCAGCCGGTAATAGATCTGGTGCGCAAGACTGGGATTACTTCATCCATCCCTAAAGTCCCCTCTATTGCCCTAGGGACTCCCGATATCAGCCTCTTTGAGCTGGTAGGGGCCTATGGGACATTTGCCAACCAAGGCATCTATATCGAGCCCATTATGATCACCCGAATTGAGGATAAAAACGGGATGGTACTCTTTGAAGTGGTTCCCAAAACCAAAGACGTCATCAGCGAGGAGGCAGCCTATGTAACCGTAAACCTGATGGAAGGGGTGACGGAGCACGGTTCTGGAGCTCGATTGCGGCACGCCGGACTGGAGAAGACCAACTACATCTACGAAAATGTGGTCACAGGGTATCCCTATATTTTTGAAAATCCCATTGCCGGAAAAACAGGAACCACCCAAAACCAAAGCGATGGTTGGTTCATGGGCATGGTACCCAATTTGGTCACCGGTGTATGGGTGGGCGGAGAAGACCGCTCGGTCCATTTTAAGGAAATTGGATTTGGTCAAGGGGCGACCATGGCCCTCCCTATTTGGGGCTTGTATATGAAAGGCGCCTATGAAGTTGAAGAGCTGGGCATCTCAAAGGAGGAATTTTTAGCCCCTGAGGTGGTGAGTATCCCCTTGGATTGCGAGGAATACGACAATGATACCGACCCAACGGTACCGGCCAAAGCCAAGGCCGATTTGGAGGAATTGGGTTTTTGATTTGTAGCAAACATTAATAAATATAGTTAGTAAGAGAATGATTTACAGACGTTTTGGAAGAACCGATTGGCAGTTGAGCGAGATAGGCTATGGTATGTGGGGAATGGGGGGCTGGAAAGCCTCGGACGATCAACAGTCCATGGCCTCCTTACACCTTTCGGTGGAGCGTGGGCTCAATTTTTTTGACACGGCTTGGGGCTATGGCGAGGGGCATAGCGAACGCTTGCTGGGCCAATTGGTCAAAGCGCATCCTGACACCAAGTTGTACACCGCGAGCAAGATTCCTCCAATGAATTTTCAATGGCCAGCAAAACCCGAGTATCCCTTTGAGGAGTCTTATCCCGAAAAACACATTCGAGAATACACAGAGAAAACCTTGACCAATTTGGGCTTGGAACAAATTGACTTGATGCAGTTCCATACCTGGGACGATGTTTGGACCGAAAAAGAGGAGTGGCAAAGGGTGGTGGAAGACCTCAAAAAAGAAGGGAAGGTGGCCGCGATGGGCATTAGTATGAATCGATGGGAACCCCAAAACGGGATCAAAGCATTGGAGACAGGACTGATCGACGCTGTGCAGGTAATTTACAATATTTTCGATCAAGCACCTGAGGACAAGCTATTTCCTTTATGTCAAGCACTTGATATCGGAGTCATTGCCAGGGTTCCTTTTGATGAGGGGACCCTCACTGGAAACCTTACCAAAGAGACGGTATTCCCCGAGGGAGATTGGAGAGGGACTTATTTTGTCCCTGAAAACCTGAATACCAGTGTGGATCGGGCCGATCGCCTTAGGCCTTTGATTCCCGAGGGCATGGACATGGCATCTATGGCATTGCGATTTATCTTAGAAAACAAAACCGTAGGAACCGTTATCCCCGGTATGCGAAAAGCGAGGAATGTTCATTCCAATATCGATTGCAGCGATGGCGTAGCCATGGATCAGGGACTCTACAATGCACTTAGGGAACACCGTTGGGATCGAAAACCAACAGCATGGTCGCAGTAGTCCCATTGGGTTTTCAAAAAATTTTATTGATCTTCGGCATACCACTCGGCAAATGCGGTAGCAGTTTCTCGAAGTTTTAAAGAATACAGCTTGAGATATTTAGGCAATTTGGCTTGAAGTTTAACTGCAAAGTCCAAAACCATCAATTCGCTGGTGGGTTGATAGTTTACCCTAAGGATTTTGTGCCCCCTGTTTTCCATTTCATCGGCAATTTCTTTGTG
>Ga0255765_1004527_pt1 | contig 13851 bp, 15 predicted proteins | sample 041ome_8_FD_179965 | JGI IMG/M metagenome (GOLD analysis project Ga0255765, IMG submission 179965) | Coastal salt marsh microbial communities from the Groves Creek Marsh, Skidaway Island, Georgia - 041407BS metaG (version 2) | ecosystem: Environmental > Aquatic > Marine > Intertidal zone > Salt...
GCTTCAATTCCATCCATATTAGGCATCATCACATCCATAATTATTAAGTTTGGACTAATATTGTAGGCCATTTCAATTGCAGACTTTCCATCAGCTGCAGTTGAAACATTATATCCTTCGTTTGACAAATTATATTTCAGAATTTCTAAAATATCTGGCTCATCATCAACACATAGTATTTTTATGTCAGACTTTTTCATAATTACCTCAATGTAGTGAATTAATTAATTTAAATGTAAGTTGAAAAAAAAATTAATTTTTATGAAATGATTACTTAACAATAACTAAATAATAATTTTTTCTTCCCCTTTGAAGAAGAAGGTATTTATTGTTAATTAAATCTTTATTTGAGACTAAAGTATTTTCAGATACTTTGATTTTATTTACAGAAATAGAATTTTCTTTTATAGATCTTCTGGCCTCACCCATTGATTTTAAAAAATTGGTGTCCTTAGCCAACAAAAAATCAATATTTATTCCTTTAGCAAGTTCTTTAGAACCAATTGATGAGCTAGGTACACCATCAAAAATCTCATTAAAAGTATTCTCATCTAATGATTCCAAATCTTCTTTACTTGATTTGCCAAAAAGGACTTTAGATGCTTTAACTGCATTCTTCAAATCATCTTCACTATGAACCATTAATGTGATAGAGTCTGCAATCTTGTTCTGAAGAAGTCTTTTTGATTTATCTTTTTGGTGTTCATCAATTAAATCTTCAACTTCTTGCTTACTAAGAAAAGTAAAAACTTTAATGTAATTAACTGCATCTTCATCAGATATATTTAGCCAATACTGATAGAACTTATAAACTGATGTTTTGTCTTTATCTAGCCAAATATTACCCCCCTCTGACTTACCAAATTTTGATCCATCTGATTTTTTAATTAGAGGGCAAGTCATAGCAAAAACCTTCTTGTTTTCTTTTCTTCTAATCAACTCGGTTCCTGTAGTTATATTTCCCCATTGATCGCTTCCTCCCATTTGCAACATACAGTTCATTTCCTTATATAAATGCAGAAAATCATAGCCTTGAATAAGTTGATACGTAAATTCAGTGAAGGACATTCCTTGAGTTGTATCTTTTGAAATTCTTTTTTTTACTGACTCTTTAGCCATCATGTAATTAACTGTTATATGCTTACCAATATCTCTGGAAAAATCTATTATAGAGAATTTTTTCATCCAGTTATAATTATTGACTAAAATGGCTTTGTTAGGTTTTTTTGATTTAAAATCTAAAAATTTTTCAAATTGTTTAGTTAATTTTTTTTCATTGTAATCTAAGACCTTCTTATCAAGTAAATTTCTTTCATCAGATTTACCAGAGGGGTCTCCGATCATTCCAGTTGCCCCTCCTAATAAAACTATTGGTGTATGACCAAAATTCTGGAAATGTTTTAGTATAAAAATTGGAACTAAACTTCCAATATGGAGAGAGTCAGAAGTTGGATCAAATCCAATATAACCAATTGTTTTATTTTTCTCTAAATGTTCTTCAGTTCCTGGAATTACATCATGTAGCATTCCCCTCCATTTCAATTCTTCTATAAAATCTTTCATTTATAAATATTTTTTAAACTATCAATAGATTTCAATATTCTAATTTTAACTTTTGCGTAAATTTCATAGTGATCTCTTGGATTTTTTGAATAATAAAGCTCACTTTCGAAAAACTGTAAACTATCAATATTATGTTTCTTATAGATCAACTCATCACTTAATAAGTTATTATCTATTTTTAAATCAAATCCACTAGCTGCATTCAAGATCATTATATCAAAAATAATGTTTTCCATTTTTTCTTTACTAATAAGATTATCCGGACCATTATCAGAACAACTTATAAATAAAAATATAATTAACAAATATTTTTTCATCTATCAAAAACTAGTTTTTTACCATGTGGAGTTTCGTTAACCTTTCCATTAGAATATACAACTCTTCCATTTAGAATTGTAGAATGAATGGATGAACTAAAAGTTACACCTTCAAAAGGTGACCATCCACATTTATAAAGTAGTGATTTTTTTGTGACTAGAGTTGGAGAATTAGGATCAATTAGCACTATGTCAGCGAAATAACCCTCCTTGATGAAACCTCTTCTGTTAATATTAAAGACTTTTGATGGGTTATGAGAAATTTTTTCTACAATTTTTTCAATGCTTACTCCATGTTTTGGTGATTCATCTAGTAAAGATAAAATTGTATGCTGAACCATAGGTCCACCCGAAGGACAATTAAAGTAACTGTTTTCTTTTTCAATTTCTGTATGGGGTGCATGATCTGAAGCTATAATATCTATTTTATCTTCCTTTATTGCATTCCAAAGCGCATCTTTATCACTCTGAGATTTTATAGCCGGATTCCATTTAATTTTTGAGCCAAACTTTTTATAGTCTTTATCAGTAAACCATAAATGATGAGCACAAACTTCAGCTGTGATTTTCTTTTCTTCAACAGGAAGTTTATTGTTAAATAAATCAAGTTCTTTTTGAGTAGAAATGTGGAAGACATTAAGTCTTGCTCCAGTTTTTTTTGCTAGATCAATAGCATATTTAGAACTTTTATAACATGCCTCTACACTTCTAATCTTTGGGTGACATTCCATTGGAACATTTTCACCATAGGTTTCTTTATATTTTTTTGAATTATTTTTAATTGTTTGTTCATCTTCACAATGGGCAGATATTGGTAGAGATGTTGATGAAAAAATTGTTTCAATAGAATTTAAATTATCTATTAACATTTTTCCTGTTGATGAGCCAAGAAATAGTTTTATACCAGCAACTTCAGTAGGATCTATTTTTTTAATTTCATCTAGGTTGTCATTAGTGCCTCCAAACATAAAAGAGAAATTACAGTATGAATCAATTGATGCTATACTTATCTTTTTATTAAACTCCTCAATTGTTGTAGTATTAGGACTTGTATTTGGCATTTCTATATATGAAGTAACACCTCCTGCAATAGCAGCTTTTGATTCAGATGAAATATTTCCTTTATGTGTAAGTCCAGGTTCTCTAAAATGTACTTGATCATCAATCATACCAGGAATAAGAATTAATCCATCAGCATCTATTACTTCAGTATCTGAATCTATTTTTATGTTTTTTGATACCGAGGATATTATTTCACCTTCGATTAATACATCTTCTTCTAATCTATTTCCTTCGGTAATTACAGTTGCATTTTTTATTAATAGTTTACCCATTCTACTTAAAAAAAGAATTAATTTTTAATCTAATAACTCCAAAAATTGCCTCAAGAATTATACTGTGGTTCATTTTTGATTTTCCTAATTTTCTATTTACAAAAATTATTTGATGCTCTTTTAATTTAAATTTTTTTTTCCAAAGTTTAAATTTCATTTCAATTTGAAATGCATATCCATTAAATTTTATTTCACCCATTTCAATTGAACTTAGAGCATTTTTAGTATAACCGACAAAACCTGATGTTGAATCTTTTATTGGCATACCAGTAATTATCCTAACATATAAGTTTGCAGCATATGAAAGAAAGATTCTGGATAAAGGCCAATTAACAACGCTTACACCCTTAATATATCGAGATCCTACAACAACATCATACTTATTTTGAATTAATTGAATTTTAAGGTTTTTAATCTCGTCTGGGTCATGCGACATATCAGCATCCATCTCAAAGATATAAGAGTAGTTGTTTTCTAGTGCCCATTTAAATCCTGCTTTATACGCAGAACCAAGTCCAGATTTTTTATTTCTTTTAATAAGGAATACTCTGTTATTATGAATATTTTTTTGATTTTCGACTATTTCAGAAGTTCCATCAGGAGAATTATCATCTATTACAAGAATATCATTTTTATCCTCTAGATCTATTACTTTCTTGATAACAGATTCAATATTTTCTGCTTCATTGTATGTGGGTATAATAATTAAGCTATCGTATTTCATTATTTATAGCAGTTATTCCATAATTTTGTTTAAAATATGATTCAAAATCAAGACATCACAAGTTTTTTTGTACTATTTGTATTGTTGGTCTTTTCTTTATTTCAAATATTTCAAAGAGTAAAATTAGTTTATTTATTTAGAAGTTTTGGCTATCATTTTCGTAATATTCTATTACCATACAATTCTGATGATCTTGGTGTCTCAGGCTCAGGAACATCAGTAATTAATTATTTCCATTATTACTACATATTCTTTTTTTTACTGATTAACGGAGTAATTATTTCTTATTACGGAGCATGGTATGAAGAAGGAGCCTTTAAGTCAGATAATATGAGTTATAAAACATTTCTCAGTTATTTTCAATTTAATTCACTCATATTAATTACTATTTTAATAAGATTTCTAGTAATCAGATTTGTTTTAGATCTATTTATAAACTCCAAGCTTAAGTTTTTATTTTATAAAAACTTTATTATAAACATTATTATTGCATTATTACTGTTTCTTAATTTTGTAATATATAATTTAAATCCCTCCTACGAAGTCAATTATCTTTATGTTACATTTTTAGTATTATTTCTATTACATTTTATTTTTCAAACAAAGAACTATTTAAGTTATTTTGTCAAACTTGAGGTCAAGGAAGTAATGTATTTTATTTTGTATCTTTGTGCCTTCAAACTAGCCCCTTGGATATGGTTATATTCTATAGGTTTATGAAAACTAATTAAATATGAGTATTAAAACCGTTCTTATTTCTCAACCTGAGCCTACTAATGAAAACTCACCCTACTCAAAACTAGTTAGAAAGCATAAGATCAAGGTTGATTATAGGCCATTTATTCATGTTGAAGGCTTAACAGCAAAGGAGGTTAGAGCTCAAAAAGTGGATTTCTCAAGATTTCAGAATATTGTTCTTACTAGCAGAAACGCTGTAGATCACTTTTTTAGAATAGCTGAAGATATGCGATTTAAAGTTCCAGATCAGACAAAATATTTTTGTCAATCTGAAGCAGTAGCTTACTATTTGCAAAAATACGTAGTCTACAGAAAACGTAAAATATATGTAGGTAATAATAGTTTTAGAGACCTTGAGGCAACCTTTCTAAAATTTCATAGAGAAAAATTTTTAGTCCCAAGTTCTGGTAGTCTTAACCCTGATATAGTGAATACACTTGATTCATTTGAAATTTCATGGGAGAGAGCACAGCTTTTTAAAACTGTAGTTTCAGATTTATCTGATTTAAGTGATGTTTACTATGATGTGCTTGTTTTTTTTAGTCCACTAGGTATCGAATCTTTATTTGAAAATTTTCCTGACTTCAAACAGAATAAAACTCTTATTGCTGTCTATGGAAATACAACTGAAGACGCTGCAATTGGAAAAAATCTTAGGATTGATATAAAGGCACCAACAGAAGTGGCTCCTTCAATGGCAATGGCAATTGAAAAATATATAAAAAGTTAATTTCTTCTACCAAACCTCATCCATATATAAACTAGGTTAGCAATTGATGCTAAAGCAGCCACAACATATGTACCAGCTGCCCAATTGAGGGCTTCTTTAGATTGTACTAGTTCTCTTTGATTTACGATTCTTTTTCTTTCAAGCCAATAAATAGCTCTCTTACTTGCATCAAATTCAACAGGAAGAGTTACTAAACTAAATAATGTTCCTGAAGCAAAACCAAAGATTCCAATGCTTACTGCAGTTTGACCGAGTATAGGAAATGTTTGCATTAATAAAATTCCTGCAACCAAAATATACATTGCAAGATTTGATGTAATACCTACCATTGGGACAAGAATAGACCTCATTCTTAACCACTCATATCCTTTAGCATGTTGAACAGCATGCCCACATTCATGAGCAGCAACAGCAGCAGCTGCAGCATTTCTTTCATTATAAACACTCTGGCTAAGGTTAACAGTCTTCTTTTGAGGGTTATAATGATCTGTTAACTGGCCTTTAACTGAAATTACTTTTACATCATAGATACCATGATCACTTAACATTTTTTCAGCGATTTCTTTACCTGAGAGATTTGCTGATAATGTTTGCTGAGAGAATTTTTTAAACTTAGATTTAAGCTTGCTTGAAACGAAAGCACTTAAAATAAAAAACGGTACTAATATTAATAAGTAAGTTGTGTCGTAAAAATACATATGTCTTTTTTTACAAAATTAATCAAACCATCTAGCCGAAAAAAAAATTATCAATTTTTTAACTTAAAAATAATAACAAAAAGCTGGAGAATAGCAGTAACACTATTAGCTATTATAATTGCAAAGCTGCCTATTAAAAATCCATATATTAACCAAAGCAAAACACCAACAAACATTATCAAATACATCGTAAGAGAAACACCTTGAGCTTTTTTTTCTTTATATATTTTAAAAACTTGGGGGATAAATGATGAAGTTGTAAGAATTGCAGCTATAATTCCAATTGATTCATGAAATGGATCTATCATACAACTATATTTATGATTTTACCGGGTACTACAATAACTTTCTTAGGTCTTGTATTGTTTAGGATTGATATTGTTTTCTCATGGGACAATACAATTTTTTCAATTTCATTAACATCTAATTCCAAAGATAAGTTTATGGTAAATTTTGTTTTACCATTAAAAGAAACTGGATAATTCTTTTCAGATTCAATTAAGTATTTTTTGTCAAATTCAGGGTATTTTGCATCAATTATTGATTTTGTATTTCCAATTTGACTCCAAAGTTCCTCAGAAAAATGAGGAGCAAAAGGAGAAATTAAAACAAGTAATTGCTCAAGTATTAGCCTGTTGTTACATTTTAATGCACTAAGTTCATTTACACAAATCATAAATGAACTTATACATGTATTTAGACTGAGTTTTTCAATGTCTTCAGTAATCTTTTTAATTGTTTTATGTAGTGATTTTAAAGATTCTTTTGAAGGCATATCTTCAGTTAGAGTTAATTTGTCATCTTCAAAGAAAAGATTCCAAAACTTTTTCAAAAAAGAATAAACTCCATTAATACCTCTTGTATCCCAGGGTTTAGACTGTTCAATTGGTCCTAAGAACATTTCATACATCCTTAATGTGTCTGCTCCATATTGATCACATATTTCATCAGGATTAACGACATTGAACTTGGATTTGGACATTTTTTCTTGCTCTCTAATACATTTAAATCTTCCATTATCATAATTGAAAGAAGCATTATTAAAATCTTTATCTTCTTTTTTTAAACCATGTATGTCAACAGTGTCTTCCCCATTTACATATTTTATATCTATCCTAACTTTATCAACATCTATATTATTTATTAAATTCTTTGAAAAATATTCTGAAGTACCTGACTTGCGATAAATAAATGCAGAGTTTCCAAGAATCATTCCTTGGTTAACAAGCCTTTTAGCATACTCATCTTTATGGAGAAAATCTAGATCAAATAAAAATTTTTGATAAAATCTTGAATAAAGTAAATGTCCAGTAGCATGTTCACTTCCTCCAAAATAAACATCAACATCAGACCAATAAGATTGAGAAGCATCAGAAATGAATTCATTATTGTTTTTAGGGTCCATATACCTATAGAAATACCATGAACTTCCTGCCCAACCAGGCATAGTATTAAGTTCAATTGGAAAAACATTTACATTATCAATCTTACTATTAAGAGTTACTTTCTTATTTTTTTCATCCCATGCCCATTCATTAGAATTACCTAGTGGCGAATCACCATTTTTTGTTGGTAAAAAATTATCTACTTCAGGAAGGTTTAATGGAAGATAGGTTTCTTCAATATTTTTTGGTATACCATTCTTATAATAAATAGGAATGGGCTCACCCCAATATCTCTGCCTACTAAAAATAGCATCTCTTAATTTGTATTGTATTTTTGATTTTCCAATTTTTTTATCTTCAATTTTACTAATTATAATCTCTAATGAAGTTTCATAATCATGACCATTAAGAAATTCCGAGTTGATTAATTTAAATCCTGTCTTTTCAGAAAAAGCAGATTTTGTAATATCAATCTGGTCAAAAATATTTGGAATATCTATTTTAAACTTTTTTGCAAAGTCAAAATCTCTTTGATCACCAGCCGGAACCCCCATTACTGCTCCAGTTCCATAACTTGCCAGCACATAGTCCGAAATCCATATTGGAATTTTCTTACCAGAAAATGGATGGATTGCATAAGATCCAGTAAATACACCTGATACAGTTTTAACATCTGACAGTCTATCTCTTTCAGACTTTACTGACACCTCTTTTACATAATTTTCTATTTCATTTGTATTTTTTGAGGATGAGATATCGTGTAAGTCTTTATACTCAGGTGCCACAGTTAAAAAAGAAACTCCAAAAATAGTATCAGGTCTAGTTGTAAAAACTTCAATTTTTTTATCTGAGTTTTCAACTTGGAATTTTAATGAAACACCTTTTGATTTTCCAATCCAGTTTCTTTGCATCTCTTTTAGTGGTTCTGGCCAGTCAATTTTATTTAAATCTTCTAAAAGTCTATCTGAATATTTACTTATTCTTAGACACCAATGTTTAACTTTTCTTTTTGTAACAGGATATCCACCTCTTTCACTTACTCCATTAATAATCTCATCATTAGCCAGCACAGTTCCCAATTTCTCACACCAATTAACTTCTCCATCAGTAATATAGGCTAACCTAAAATTCATCAAAATATCTGATTTAATTTTATCATTAAAATTTTTCCATTCTTTATTTGAAAATGAATAGTCTAGTTTTTCTAACTCATTTTTATATAAATCATCACCATCTTTTTCAAAGGAACTAATCAATTCATTAATGTGCTTTGCCTTATTTTCAATCTTACAATAGAAGGAATTAAACATTAATGTAAAGATCCATTGTGTCCATTTATAGTAATCAGGATCAGAAGTTCTTATTTCTCTTGACCAATCAAATGAAAAACCAATTCTATCGAGCTGCCTTCTATACATATCAATATTTTCTTGGGTTGTTTTTTTAGGATGCTGGCCAGTTTTTATTGCATATTGTTCTGCTGGCAAACCAAATGAATCATAGCCTTGAGGATGAAGAACATTAAAACCTTTATGTCTCTTATATCTTGAAAAAATATCACTAGCAATATATCCGAGAGGATGTCCTACATGTAGACCAGCCCCAGAAGGATAAGGGAACATGTCTAAAATATAGTATTTTGGTTTTTCAGAAATGCTTACTTGAAAAGTTTTATTATCTCTCCAATATTTCTGCCATTTTTTTTCTATTTCTAGAAAATTGTATTTCACTGAAAATATTTTTTACAAAGGAAGAACTTATTTAAATAACATAAAAATTAATTTATTAATTGTTTAGTACTTTTATAATACTTAAAAATGGACTTTAAAAATTCTTATCAAAGAAAAAAGGCGACAAGTAATCTAATATCATTATTTGTTATTAATACCATCGTATTGTTTTTTCTATCAATAGCATTATTTACTTACCTAAAGTCATCTTCAATAGAAAACTATTTTAAGGAAAATGTAACAGTTAATATTTATCTAAAAAATTCATCTAGAGATAATGATGTAAAGCAAATTAATAAGTTTTTAAATTTAAATGAGAAAGTAAAATCCATTGAATTTATATCAAAAGAAGATGCAGCGGAATTATTTACCAATGAAATTGGTGAAGAATTTGTTGGTTTTTTAGGTTATAATCCACTTCTAGATCTAATTTCAGTGAGGCTTTTTGGAGATAAAATCGATATATATAATATTGAAGAATTTATAGATAGCATTGATAATTTTGAATTTATTGAAGAAATTGAATATGATAAACCATTAGTTGAATCTTTAGTAAATAATTTTGAGAGAATTGGAGTATTGATTATCATAATAAGTATTTTATTTTTTATTACAAGCTTTATTTTAATTAATAATTCTATTAAGATTTCAATATATTCCAAGAGAGATACAATAAAAACAATGCAACTTGTTGGAGCTACTAAAAGTTTTATTAGAAGACCTTTTATTGCAAGTTATGTTAGGATAGGGTTTTACTCATCGATCGTCTCACTTATATTACTATTTACTTCATTGTTTCAGGCTAGTTTTGAATTAGATGAAATTGATTTTTTTTCAAACACTAAAGACATTATAATTTTAGTTTCATTCATAATTTTATTTGGAATATTTACGTCATATATTAGCTCTTACTTTATGACTCAGAAATATCTTAAATTAAAAATATCTAGATAGCATTGATGAAAAAGAAAGATTTTTTATTTAATAAGAATAGATATCGCATACTTATTGTATCACTATTAGTAGTTGGTATTGGTTTTATTCTTATGTCAGGAGGAGCATCAGATGATCCTGAAATATTTAGTTATGAAATTTATAATTTTAGAAGGATTAGACTTGCACCCCTAATTGTAATTATAGGTTTTACTCTTTGCATTTTTACAATTCTTAAAAAGTCTAAAAATTAATATACAATGTTAAATGACTTCCTAGAGTCTGTAACACAAGATGATATAATAAATGGTAAGATAATTTTAATTGACAAACCAATTGAATGGACCTCATTTGATGTTGTTAAATATATTCGCAAAAGCTTACAAGCAAGACTAAAAGTCAAAAAAATTAAAGTTGGACATGCAGGTACACTTGACCCCCTTGCTACTGGCCTCTTAATTATATGTATTGGAAAAGAGACAAAAAATATCTCTAAATATCAGGACCTATCAAAAAAATATACTGGTATAATTAAATTGGGTGAAACAACTCCTTCATATGACAGAGAAACAGAAATAAATGGAACCTACAATTATAATCATGTTGATGAAAATGAAGTTTTAAAAATTTCAAAAACTTTCATAGGCAGACAGAAACAATTCCCACCAATTTATTCTGCTCTAAAAAAAGATGGTAAAAGAATGTACAAATATGCTAGAGAAAAAATTGAAATTGAAATTGAACCAAGAGAGATTGAAATTTATGATTTTGAAATATTAAATTTCTCTGCACCTTATATTGAATTCGTAATTAAATGTTCTAAAGGTACCTATATTAGATCTATTGCTAACGATTATGGACTAAAACTTAATTCAGGATCACATCTTTATGAATTAAAGAGAGTTAATATTGGGGATTTTTCTATTAGTGACGCTCTGAGATTTAAATAAATTTGAAACATTATAATTATATTTGCATAATCCCTAAAAGATGAAATACAATCGAATTTTGCTAAAATTAAGTGGTGAAGCACTATTAGGAAAAAATTCTTATGGAATAGATAATGACAGGCTTGTTGTATATGCAGAAGAAATCAAAGAAATTCATAAGCAAGGAGTTGAGATTGCTATTGTAATTGGTGGTGGTAATATTTTTCGAGGATTAAGTGGTTCAAAAGATGGAATTGATAGAGTTCAGGCAGATTATATGGGAATGCTTGCAACAGTAATTAACGGATTAGCTCTTCAGAATGCTTTAGAGAATATAGATATTCCAACAAGACTTCAATCTGCGATAAAAATGGAATCTATAGCAGAACCTTTTATAAAAAGAAAAGCAACTAGACATCTAGAGAAGGGTAGAGTTGTAATTTTTGCATCTGGAACAGGCAATCCATATTTTACAACTGACTCTGCAGCAGTTTTAAGAGCAATTGAAATTAATGCTGATGTTATTTTAAAAGGAACTAGAGTTGATGGTATTTATAATGAAGATCCCGAAAAGAACAAAGAAGCTATTAAATTTGATGATATTTCTTTTGAAGAAACTATTCGTAAAGGATTAAAAATTATGGATACCACTGCTTTTACACTAAGTAAAGAGAATAAACTCCCAATAGTAGTTTTTGATATGAACACGAAAGGCAACTTGACTAAAGTTATCATGGGAGAAAAAATAGGAACAAAAGTTTCTAGTTAAATAAGGTATTATGGAAAACAACCAAGAAATAATAGAAAATGCAGAATTAAATATGATGGCTGCCATTGGTCATTTAGAAACCGAACTAGCAAAAATCAGGGCCGGTAAGGCAAATCCTGTAATGTTAAAAGGTATTTCAGTTGAATATTATGGTAATTTAACTCCTTTAAATCAGGTTGCTTCTGTTAGTACACCAAATGCTCAAACTATAAGTATTCAGCCATGGGAAAAGTCAATAATTGATGAAATTGAAAAAAGTATAATTGATTCAAATCTTGGATTTAACCCTGTTAATAATGGGGAGTCTATTTTAATTAATATTCCTCCTCTAACAGAGGAAAGAAGAATTGAACTAACAAAATTTGCAAAATCTGAATCTGAATCTGCAAAAGTGAGTATTCGAAATGCAAGAAAAGATGCAAATAATAAAATAAAAGCTCTAGAAATTTCTGATGACTTAAAATCCAATCTAGAAGTAGATTCTCAAGATCTTACTGATAAATATATAAATAAGGTAGAGGAAATGTTCACATCAAAAGAGAAAGACATTCTAACTGTGTGAAAATGAATCTATCTAAAGTCCAAGAAATATATGATTCTCCATCAATTGACAGCGAAATTAACCTAGGTGGATGGGTAAGAGCTTTTAGAGCCAATAAATTTATCGAATTAAATGATGGATCTACAATTAAAAATATTCAATGTGTAATTAATGATGGTATAATAGATGAAGATATTATCAAAAGAATTAGTGTTGGATGTTCATTAATAATTACCGGTATATTAGTTAATAGCATTGGTAAAGGTCAAAGTTTTGAGATTAATGTTTCAAACATTAAGCTATTGGGTGAATCAGATCCCGAGAAATATCCAATTCAGCCCAAGAAACACAGTTTTGAGTTTTTAAGGGAACAAGCTCATCTTAGAATACGAACTTCGACATTTAGCTCTGTAATGAGAATAAGATCAAAATTAGCTTTTAGTATTCATGATTATTTTAATAAAAATGGTTTCAATTATATACATACTCCAATTATAACATCAAGTGATGCTGAGGGAGCTGGAGAGATGTTTAAGGTAACCACATTAGGAAAAGAGGATCTGGCAAAAAAAGATACTGACTATTCAGATGATTTTTTTGGTAAAAAAACTAGCCTTACTGTCTCAGGCCAGCTAGAAGCAGAAACATATGCTCTTGGCCTAGGTAATGTTTATACATTTGGGCCAACTTTTAGAGCCGAAAATTCCAATACTTCCAGACATGCTTCAGAATTTTGGATGATTGAGCCAGAAATGGCCTTTTATGATCTCAATGATAATATGGATTTAGCTGAATCTTTCGTAAAGCATATTCTAAAATATATTTTAAAAGAGTGTGAGGAGGATTTAAAATTTCTTGAAGAGAGACTTTTAAAAGAAGAAAGTCAAAAGCCACAAATTGAGAGGAGTGATTTAAGTCTTATTGAGAAGATTAAGTTCACTGTAATTAACGAATTTACTCGTGTTTCATACACAGAGGCATTTGAAATACTTAAAAACTCCAATTATAACAAAAAGAAAAAGTTTAAATTCTTATTAGATAATTGGGGTTCCGATCTTCAAAGTGAGCATGAGAGATTTCTGGTTGAAAAGCATTTTAAGTCTCCAGTAATTATTTATGATTATCCCTCAAAAATTAAAGCGTTTTACATGAGATTAAATGATGATGATAAAACAGTTAGAGCAATGGATGTTCTATTTCCTGGTATTGGTGAAATAATAGGAGGTTCTCAAAGAGAAGAAAGACTAGATGTACTTCAAAAAAGAATGTCAGAAATGGGTATTGATGAAAAAGAATTATGGTGGTATCTAGATCTCAGAAAATATGGGACTGTTCCTCACAGTGGATTTGGACTAGGTTTTGAAAGAATGGTAATGTTTTGTACTGGTATGTCAAACATTAGAGATGTAATTCCTTATCCAAGAACACCAAAAAACGCATCTTTTTAATTGAAATTAATT
>Ga0255765_1004530_pt1 | contig 13840 bp, 12 predicted proteins | sample 041ome_8_FD_179965 | JGI IMG/M metagenome (GOLD analysis project Ga0255765, IMG submission 179965) | Coastal salt marsh microbial communities from the Groves Creek Marsh, Skidaway Island, Georgia - 041407BS metaG (version 2) | ecosystem: Environmental > Aquatic > Marine > Intertidal zone > Salt...
TCAACTCCAATATGTTTTGTTTTATATGGCCCCTCTGCATCTAATGGTAAGTCACAGATCTTAGAATTAATACGGTCTCTTCTACCCAAAAATGCTTGTTCATCTATACCCCCAGCTGATTTAGGCAAAGAACAGTATTTAATAGAATTAGTTGGTAAAATGGCAAATTTATCTGACGAATTATCGGGGGCTAATGCAATAAGATCAGACAAACTTAAAGCAGTTGTAACTGGTGATACCGTGTCAGGTAAAAAAGTTTATAAACCAGTATGTTCATTTAAACCAAATGCGATCCACATATTTGCAACCAATGTTCTCCCTAATTTCAAGGGAGGAGTAGATGAAGGAATTAATAGAAGGGTAAAAGTTATACCATTCGATCGATCTATTCCTATGAAAGAGAGAGTGCCAAGAATTGCTGAAAAAATAGTTTTATATGAAAAAGATCAATTGTTTAAGTTCGCTATAAAAGGGGCATTGGATGTTATTGAAAATGATGGCTTCATCATCCCAAGTGTAGTTGAACAGTCTACAACTCAATGGTTTGAAGATTCAGACTCAATATTATATTGGTTTAAGGAAAATTATCTTCATGAATTGTTAGATTCTCGTAAAAATAAAAAAGTAGGAATTACTGATGCATATTCAAAATTTAAAACACACATGGAAGATATAGGAGATGGTCAATATGTCCCAACTAGAAATCGATTTGCACAAAGAATTAGGCAATTAGTTAGGGATGATGTAGAGCTTGAAATGGGTAGGGACAAACATTCTAACTATATCAGATACAAGCAGTTGGTGTAGGGGTGCAGATATAATCTTAAAAATTTTTTTTAAAAACTAACATTGAACAAAATTTTAAGGAAAATAATCTACACCTCTACACCTCTATTGCATTTTACTATGCCCAATCTTTACGCCAATTCTTTTTCAAATATCCATGGTCAATGAACCATGTTTCAAGTTCTTTTAGCTCACGTCGAATTATTCGACCTTGCTCTGCTCTGGCTTTAGCTTTTTCTCTTTCAATCTTTGTAAAGCGTCCATGTATAGTTTTTGAATCTGCTAATCTTCTCAAACCTTCCTTGGTCCTTGGGCCTGTACTAGCACCTCCGTGAAGCCTACATCGACCGACAGGTAGTTTAGCTGGACGTTGACAAGGTGTGCCTTTTCTAGTTTTTGCTTCACATCTTTTACCTGGCCAGTTAGGACCAAATCGCCAAGGCTTGCCTTTTAAAAGGTTTCTTTTTGTTGTCTTTTGAATATCACCTAACATGGGTTTTATTATAACAAAAATAATTTAAGCCTAAAAGAGATGGTAAACATAGTTTAATATATTTAAATTGCTTAAAACAAAACCAGGAACCATGTACAAATATCCATCTACAAACTTTTTAGGGTTGTGAAAAGTTGTCTTTTATTAGTTTTAATTGTTTCCTTTTGTGGGTGATTTTAATTACCTAACAAAGTCCTATTTCATAGGTAATAAATACTTTAAAGGATCATTTGTTGGTTTATTTTCCCAAGTAAAATTATGCGATGGAACTACAAGCCCACTTTTGCCAACAAACCTAGGGTCTTCACCTCTTACCGTAATCCCCAAAGAAATATGTTCTGCATGGCCACCAGCTGAGCCCGTTTGACCAACATAACCAATTACCTCTCCTTTTTTAACTTCCCGTTTAACAATACCACCACATGATGTAGGATACCGTTTCCAATGTTCTGTTTGAAATTCAAGAGGTATAGTACACTTCCCCTTTCCAAATCCTGGAACAAAAGGGTTGTCTGATATTAAATGATAATAATGTATTATATTACCTATTTCGTCTACAAAGCTCAGGTGAAGATCATCGTATGGTTTCATTACATTAAAGCTAGCATTTTTTCTTCCCATTCTACCTGTCCGTTGCTTAGCACTTTTATTAAGAGCAGTTAAAAGTTTCATATCTGCAATTGCAAGTACGGGCGTACCTTTTTTAACATGGAGTGTTTGTCCTTCTTTTGATCTATAGCCTTTACAGGAAGGACAACAATTTTGTGTCTTTCGACCAAGAGTTGCAGCGTTATTAATGCTTCCAACCTCTACACCATTAAATCTACAAGGTAATCCCTCAAATGTTATATAATTTTCAGATTGAGAGTAATTTGAATTTGTTGTTACACAACCCTGCAAAACAAAAAACAATATAATTAAAAAACAAAAATTATGCATAATTTAAACAGTATTAAAAGTCAGATTTAAGTGCAATTAAAAAGTCAAACACCAACTCCACCAACCCATCCTTAAACCCTGGTCCGTGTTCCATGGACTACGGTCAATGGGCAGACCACCCCCTGACCATTGACCCTGGGGGGTTGTTTTTTGTTGTATCTTTTTTACTTGTAATTATTTAATATCTTACAACTTTTCCCCAAAGAAATTGTGAGGGACCATAACCAATTCTCGCGTCTTCTATTTTCAAGAGACGTGAAAAATCGATCATCATATTAACATTTGGACCATAAATTTCTATATATTTACAAAAGACATCTTGATCATCTGCTTCAACCATAAATTGAGATAATTTTAGAGGGCTAATAATTCTGTCAATAATATTCCATCTATAATTTTCTTTATTCATATTTTCTGTTAATCCCTCAGACTCTAACAAGATCTTCCACGAGCCAGCATTGAGAAACTTTTTTGATTGATTGATTAATCTTTGTACAAAGATAGATTCTTCATTTACTTCAGAGTGAGCAAAAGCCACCCCGATTTCATTAAGGACTTTAATACCTTTCTTAGAAACTTTTTCAATTAATGTACAAACATCGTCATCATCAATTGATCTCGCAATACTTGATATTTCAATTATATCAACACCTAAATCTGCGCATTTATTTATATAATCATCAACAGCTTTTCTACCACCTATTAAAGCAACGTCCATGACAGGATTACCTATAGAAACCATGACATTGAATTTTTTACATGTAGAAATAAAATTAATTAATGATTTTTCATTAATTTGAGCCGCTTGTTTTCCTGAAAGCTTTAATATGTCAACCATGTCCCCATATGCCTCAAGATAGTCTTCTATGGTTCTACCTACCAACACAGGTGATCTTACATAGTTAATACCTGTTTCTCTGGGTTTTTTATCTCTTTTAATAAATGGAAGATAAGGAAATGGTTTTTTGGACATAATATTCCTTTAAATTTTAGTTTAATTCGCCACCTAACCACCATGGCATATCTATCAACAATCCAATTAGACCATTCGGAAATTGGAGTGTCAACATGTACGACAGAAACCAAAGTATAACTAATAATACAAAAGAAATTATAATTGAGATTTTATAATCTCGCTTATCATGAAAAATAATAAATGCATTTATAAAAATGACGGAAGCAATTGGAAACCCTACAATATAATTCATTATTAAGTAACCTATAAAGCTTAAGTAATAGAAAAATTGATTATTAAAGCCACTATTTTGTTCATAAATATTCATATTCACAAATTTAACAAACGAATATTTTAATAAATGATGATTATTATAATTAATAATTTTTACAAAAAATATAATCGTCAAAAGTAATATTGAAACAACACATAGGCTAATAGGATATAAACTTGCCCTATAGTCCAAAGACGATATCAAAGAAATCATTAATATCGGTAAAACAAGTAAAATTAATACATAGTAAATTTGATTTTTTTTATTTTTTAATGAACTTGAAGTATAACTTTGTTTAAATTTTTGTCTTAAAAGCAATAAAATTGTTCCAAAACATAAAACTATAAGAATAATTGATACTGGTCTTGTAAGAAAAGTTAGTCCGTAAACAGCTTGTGTCTGATAACTTAGTAATTCAACTTTAGTGGAAAGAAAAAAACCTATCAATAAAGCAGGTCTAGACCATCCAAATGCCTTAAAAGTTATTCCAATTAGCCCAAAACCAAGTAATCCAATAAAATCATACCAATCTCTATTGATATTAAAAGTAGCAAAAAAAATTAAAACGATCATTACAGGTGCAAGTATATAATATCTCACCAGTGTTAATTTAGAAATATGTGAAGCAAATCCGATACACAATCCAGCACCAAGTATATTAGCAATTGCCAAAGACCAAATCATGAGGTAAGTAAGATCCAAGTGAGTGGTTACCATTTCTAAACCTGGTTCAATACCAATTAAAATAAAGCCACCAAGGAGTAAAACCTTATTTCCAGAACCAGGTATACCAAATAGCAATGTAGGGATTAAAGCACCTCCTTCTTTAGCATTGTTTGCAGATTCTGGTGCTATCACACCTCTTATATCTCCTTTTCCTATGTTCGAAGTATCCTTTGATGTTTGTTTTAAATGACTGTATGCAATCCAATCAACAACTGTTCCACCTAACCCTGGAAGTGCTCCAACCATACAGCCAATTGAAGAACAACGAAGTACAAGAAACCAATTTTTAAAAACATCTTTGATACCTCTAAACCAACCTTCTTCATTTTTTAATGCTTTTGCTATTGCTCCTTTAGAATCAAGAAGCCCAACAATTTCCGGCAAAGCAAATAAACCTAATCCCACAATTACGATTGGAACTCCCTCAACTAAATAAAGAGTACCAAATGTAAATCTTAGATCACCTGTAATGGGAGCTGAACCAATAGAACCAATAATTAAACCTAAAATACACGCAGTAACACCTTTAATAAAATTTTCGCCAGTTAATGCACCAACCATTAGTAGGGCAAGAATAATAAGTAAAAACTGTTCTCCAAATCCAAAAGCCATTATAATTGGTATGGCATAATAAATAGAAATAGATAATATTAATGCTCCAAAAACACCTCCCATTAGAGAGGAACAAAAGGCAGCACTTAAAGCTCTTGCAGCCATTCCTTTTTTGGATAAAGGAAAACCATCCATTATAGTTGCTTGAGAACCAGCAGTACCTGGTATCCCCATTAAAACTGCTGGAAATGTGTCTGAAGTAGTAGTAGGTGCTAAAACACCTATCATCATTGCTAATGCATAAGATGGTTCTAGACTATATACAAAGGGCAATACAAGCGCTAATCCAGAGGTTCCTCCTAAACCTGGTAATATGCCAACTATAAGGCCAAGTAAAGTGCCACCAAATAAAAATAAAAGGTGTGTTAATTCAAATAATTGAAAAAAAGCAGAGACAAACTGTTCCATATTAAAACATTCAATAACCGCCGTTTATAAACGGCGGTTATTTTTAAAACTTACTTAACTCTATAAGTAAATTTATGTTTCTTTAAAACTTTGTTAAGCTGTTTTTTTGTATTTTCAGAAAAAATAGTAGCCTTTTTTATGATAGCACCAGCTTCCTCACCAACAGTCAAAGGATATGGTCCTAATACCTTTTTTGCTTTTGCTTTGAAGTCAGGGTCATTCACCATTTTTTTTGCTGCATCTCTATACACTTTAACAATATCGTTTGGTGTATTTTCAGGTAATAACATTGATTTTGATGCTTGAGACCATGCAGCAGCAATTGAATAGAAAGTTTCCAAATCATCTCCAGATAATTTTTTACCATTAACTTTTTCGTACATCTCAGCAAATGTAGGTGCATTTGGAGCTAATGGATTCCTTGAAATATTGCCATTTGCGTCAACAAGTCCAAGTGTCATAATATCTAAAATTTTGCCTTTTTCAATTTGGGGCTTAACATTTTTTATATATTTAGCTGCACCCTGAGAATTAAGATGTATTTCTCCTCTTTGGAATGCTTGCCATGCACCTGATGAGGATAATCCCGGTATAGGCTTAGCTCCTTTGATACCAATTTTATCAAAAACCCAAATATGAAACAGATCAGCGGAAGCAGGAGTTTTTAAACCATATAAAACAAGTTTTCTCTTTTGTAATTTACTAATGTCGTGGGCTTCATCTATCAAATCGCTTCTAGTAAACCAATGTGTATTTTGAGGTAACAAAAGTACTGGTTTGTAGGAACTTAGGTTATATTTTACTAGAGGGTTACCTGTTGCCACATTAACAATTACGGATGTTGAGCAGCCAAAAATATATGTACCATCTGGTTTAGCATTTTTTTGAAAATAATTTGACCCTTTGATAGCGCCACCACCTGGAATATGCATAATCTTAATTGTAGGATTACCTGGTAGATATTTTGTTAAAAATGGCTCAATAAACCTAGAAAATCTACTTGTACCACCACCTTCTTTAAAAGGGACAACCCAAGTAATAGTTTTACCCGAGAAATCCACTTCCGCATTGACAACTGATGTTAGTGAGAAAAAGGACACGACAAATAGTATCAAAAATTTACGCATAGTTTAACCTCCTAATAATAACTATTTAAAATTCTGGTTTTAGTTTTGTTATATTTAAAATAATATGATAACGTTATCATTTTATGTCAATATTTTTTTACTATAATTTTATTTATAATGCCTTAAATATATTTTTAGCTTCTGGGTTGACTTTAACGATTTTCCAACTCACAATTTTAATAAAGGAGGTCCGTTTAAATGAGCAGTAAAGCAACAATTGTGGATGTTGCCAGAGAGTGTAATTTATCCCAAGCCACTGTTGCTAGGGTTTTAAATGGGCAAAAAGAAATTCAAGTAAAAGAAAAGACTCGAAAAAAAGTTTTGTCGGCCGCAAGGAAGATAGGTTATGAGCGAAATATTTTAGCCGCAAACTTTCGACGCCAGAAGACAAAAAGCATAGCTATTTCTATTGCAGATTTAACCAATCCTTTCTTTCCAGAATTAATAAAGGGAGTTCAAAACAAGATCAGAGAATATGGGTACAGCATTGTTCAACTTAACAATGAATGGAATCCAAAAATTGAGCAAGATAACTTTAAATACATGATTCAATCCCGAGTAGAAGGAGCTATAATATCTCCATCTCATCCGAAAGTTGATTTAAAAGTTTTAGAAAGTTTACCGATTATCTTACTTACAAACTCTGACGAGTTTTTAGGCTACGACACAATTGCAAATGATAGTAAGGGCGGCATGCTTTTAGCACTTGAACGGCTCTTTGAACTTGGGCATCGCAATATCGCACTATTTATGGGCGGTTCCATGATGAGCGCCGATTCATCGTGGCGTTTGCAAATAATGAAAGATTTTTGCTCTAACCGGAATATGTTTTTCTCGGAAGACTTGTGTATAAAATGCGATATGAGTGTAAGCTCTTTGGACTCATTTTCTCAGGCCAGAACTGCTATGAGAAAGTTCTTAAGCAAGGATACGCACGCAACAGCCATTTTTGCATCAAATGATATTCTTGCTTTGGCAGCCTTACATGTTGCAAATGAAAAAGGGATAAAAGTTCCAGATGAACTTTCCATCATTGGTATGGATGGCATTCTATCTGGTGAAATAAGCTATCCAACGCTCACAACGGTAGAAAAAAACCGGTTACAAATTGGAAGTCTTGCGGCCAAGTCATTAATAGAAAAGATCGAAGCCCCCGTTGAGTGGCAAACAAAAAAAATAATACTGCCTTGTAAACTAATTGAACGCGGCTCTTCAGGACCAGTTAGGAAAAAAAAATAATAAGCCATCATTTGAACTTGATTTTGATAACGTTATCATTTAATTATTGTTTCGTGTAACTCAAAGTTTAATGAAAGTACCAGGATAATTTCTAGGTATGATAAGCGGCGAGTAAGCTTTATATTTATTAACTTAAGGCTTTGGCACTCATAAATTATAAGAAAGAGACCCATGTCTATCAAAAAACTATTCGATCTAAGTCACACTGAGCCCAAACCTAGATCCAAAAACCAAATTTGGATCAAAGATGTCGGTTTTGATGAAGCGCCATGGTATCATGAACGGATGGGCTTGATTGAACTGGAGGACTTTCTTGAAGTAGCGGGAGAAAAAATTGACTATGTCAAAATAACGACTCCCCAAATTCTTGGGCACCCCGAGGCTTGGCTAAAACGCAAGATTGCTCTGTATAAACGTTATTCAATTCAACCCTATTTAGATCATGGTTTTTTCTTAAGAGCTTATAAAAAAAGTGTTGTTGATGAAGCTATAGAGGCTGCGGCTAATATAGGCTTCTCAGTAATGGAATTCATGAACACGTTTGATGACGTTCCTAGCTGGCAATTAAAAGCCTGGCGACAACGCGCCATCAATTGCGGAATGAGTTTGATATATGAACATCACCCTGAAAGCGGTTGGAGAAAGGTAGAAAAAGTCAAAGCATCCAACGCCAAACAAATTATTAGCTCAGCAGAACCTTTTTTAGAACATGGTGCATTTACAGTACTAATTGATCATGAAGAAATTGAACTCCAAGGTGAAGTAGTAAAAGATGTTCTGAGTGAAGTTATAGAGTACTTTGGTAAGGAGCGCGTAGCATTTGAAGTCACTTCTACGAAGGAGGCCGAGATGACTTGGTACTCGAATATTATCGATTATTTCCAACTCTTTGGAACAGATTGCAATATAACTAATATTATGCCAAGCCAAGTTATGCTTATTGACCCACTTCGATCAGGTGATCGGCCTGCTGATATATTGTTTGACCGATACCCTGAACTAAAATCATTAAAATACAAATAAAAGTGTCAATATTATCTTCTAACAGACTTTTTCCTATTGATCCTTCAACACGTAATATTGCAAAGAAGCTATACAAAGAAATATGTAAAATGCCTATAATAAGTCCTCATGGGCATACTGAGGCACGTTGGTTCGCTGAGAATAAACCTTTTAAAAATCCAACAGAATTGTTTGTAACACCTGATCATTATGTTTTTAGAATGTTATTTTCTCAAGGTATAGATTTATCTGAATTAGGTTTATCAAGCATTGAAAATAATGTTTCTGTTAAAAGACCCAGAGATGTATGGCGTACTTTTGCTAAAAACTACTTTCTATTTCGAGGAACCCCTACAAGAATTTGGCTGGATTATGTTTTTGAAAAATTATTTGATTTAAAAGAAACTCTTAATAAAAATAATTCAGACCTATACTACGATGTTATAGATGACAAATTAAAACAAAAAAACTTTTTACCTAGAAATTTATTTGATCAATTTAATATTGAGATTTTATGTACCACAGAAAGTCCATTAGATGATTTAAAATGGCATAAACAAATAATTGAATCTGACTGGAACGGTAGGGTTATCTCTGCATATAGGCCGGATAATGTAATAGATCCTGAAAGTATAGAATTTGCTAATAATGTTGAAAAATTTGGAGAGATTAATTCTGAAAATTCAACAAGCTATTCGGGTTATTTGTCTGCACATTTTAAGAGTAGAGAATATTTCAAATCTTTGGGAGCCACAAGTACTGATCACGGGCATCCTACCGCTAATACATTTAATTTATCTAAAAAAGAAATAAATAGTTTGTTTGATAAGTCCCTTTTAGGGAAGTTAGATAAAAACCAGTGCGAAGTTTTTAGGGGACATATGTTATTAGAAATGGCTAGAATGAGCGTTGAGGATGGATTAGTTATGCAACTACATCCTGGTTCTTTTAGAGGTCACTCTCCTGAAATTTTAAAAATTTATGGAAAAGATAAAGGTTTTGATATTCCTCAGCCTACTAATTATGTTCATGCTCTAAAACCGTTATTAGATGAATTAGGATTAAATAAAAAATTTAAAATGATTTTATTTACCTTAGATGAAACGACTTTAACAAGAGAAATCGCACCTCTTTGTGGTGTTTATCCTTGTTTAAATATTGGTCCACCTTGGTGGTTTTTTGATAGTGTAGAGGGAATGACTAGATTTAGAAAATCCGTTACTGAAACTGCAGGATTTTATAATACTGTTGGATTTAATGATGATACAAGAGCTTTTTGTTCTATCCCAGCTAGACACGACATGTCTAGAAGGGTTGATTGTGCATATTTGTCAGAATTAATATCTGCTGGTCAGATTAAGGAAGAAGAAGGTCATGAGTTGGCATATGAATTATCTTATGGCTTGGCTAAAAAAGCTTATAATTTATAGTATATGACAAAAGTACTTTTAATAAGCGTACGACGTCGGACAGTTGACTAAAACATCATCAATAAAAATACTTCTAAGAATGATATTGATGCATTTGTATGTAAAATACCTTTTATAAGGTAAAGTCACGTCAAATTAAAGTTTTCCTTTAATTTGAACATACCTAAACAACTGACTAGCCGTCTTATGACCACTGATAGATGCAACTTCTGGAACATTCAATCCTTTTTCAAACATTCTAGATATTGCCTCGTGCCTTAAATCGTGGAAAGTAAAGTCAATCAAGTTAGCTCGATTACGAAGCCTTTCCCATGATTGCCTTAATGCAACATCTGTAATAGGGAACACATGTTCAGTGGACGATGGTACATTTTTTAATATCTTTATTGCTTTTTCAGATAAAGGAACCCATCTCGATGAACCATTTTTCGTCATGGGCAGCAATACTCTTTTATTATCGAGACCAAGATGTTCCCATTTCATGTTTAAGATTTCACTTCGTCTCATTCCGGTTTCAATAGCAAAATCAATTATGGGCCATAAGTACCAAACCTTAGTTTCAGAAGATGCTATTTTTAAGCGTTCATATTCACCAGGTTTTAATCTTCTTTCTCTAGGTGGATTGTTTTTAGGTAGTCTTATTTTTTCAACTGGATTGTCACCTAAGTCCCATCCCCATTCTATACATGCAATATTCCATGCATGTCTGATCAAAACTAGATCATACTGACAAGCTCGAACTCCATCCTTAAGTCTTCTGTCTCTGAAGGCAGCCAGAATAGGGGGATGGAGTCTTTCTAAAGGAATTTTCATAAGGTCTTTTTCTTTAAGTAACCTTCTTAACCTTTGATCCTCTATAATGAATCCTCTTTTCTTTGGTGTAATTTCATTTTTATATCTAGTTATGAGAGACTGAAGAGTGAATGATTGTTCTTTGATCCTTGACCATTGACCACACTGCATCAAAACTTCTTGTTCTTTCGCCCATTTCTGAGCATCTGATTTACTATGAAATGATTTAGATATAGAACCTATGTATTTGCTTCTTACTTGTGCTTGCCACAAGTTATTTCTTTTACGAAAACTAGCCACTCTTTCCCTCCGTTGTGACGGAGATGTGGCAGCTAATTTACATTAGTAAAAATATTGATATTAAACAGAGAGTTATAAGTTGAGAGCATCGGAATCATAATCCGGGTGTCGGGGGTTCAAGTCCCTCCTCCGCTACCAATAATCTCAACAAAATTAATTACTATATAGTCTTTATATCTTAGTTAATTATTAAAATACACTACCTACAAACGGTATTAAAAAAAGTGCAATTATGTATGTCAAAATACCAGACCTGACAACTGCATCTGTTTTGACATTATAAATTGATGCAAATATTAATGCCATTGCCCCAATAGGTGCAGATGAGAGCATTAAAGTAGTTTTTGCATCTGTAAAAGTTATATCCGATAACCAAATAATTATTGTTAATACTATTAAAAAACCAAATAATTTTAAAAATGTTATTAGAAAAGATAATTGTATCTGTGTTGTATCTGTCTTGTAAGACAATAAGATGCCCATTCCTAATAGGGTTAAAGGAACACCTGAGTCACATATAAAATCTATTAATCTATTACTACTCTCGGGAAGATTTATAGCACTATGGTAAATTATTAATCCAAGTATTAATCCAATAAAAGCAGGATTCTTTATTTGCTTTAATAATGCTTTTTTTACGTCTAATTTATTTTGGGTTGTAAAATCTAAAGCACATACACTTAGTCCAACTGTTATGAAGTCAGCAGCAATCACTGTTTCAATTGGAACAATATCTTTGGCAGCAAATTCAACTAGTACTATCGGATATATAAAAAATAAATGATTTGATGAACTTGATACCAATCCAATTATTATACATTCTGGAGTGCTTCTATTAAAAAACTTTTTTGCTATTATAAATGCAATAAAATAAATTATTCCTTGTCCTAAAAGATAACAAAAATATAGTTTCCAATTTATGAATTCATAATTGAAGTTTCCAATTATTTTTATACCCAAAGCAGGTAAAACAACTAATCCAACAAGTTTAGTAAACACTTTTGCTTCAGTGTCATTAAATAGTGAAAATTTACCTAAAGAGTAACCAATAAACACTAAACCAAAAAGAGGTAGGGTTGAGAAAAATAGATTTGAAAACATTTATAATAATCCCACTTCATCTCACATTTAAAAATGAAATATCTAAATGTTATTGATAAAATATAGACGTAAATTTTTTTAACAAGTTAATTTTATTAAATATCTATTATCCAAAATATTTGATTATTATTAATGCAGTTAATTGAGATAACCAAATAAGACTTAGTTTTAAAATTTGTTTTTAATTCTTTAAAAAGCAAAATTTGTTTAATGCTGTGGAGTAGGGGACTACATAAATATATTTTTAAATAAACGAGATTTTTAGACACAAAAAGTTATACACAGTAGTTATACACTTTAGATATTAATTGTATAAACTATTGATATTATTAATAAAACTGATTTGGAAAAAGGGAATCATAATCCGGGTGTCGGGGGTTCAAGTCCCTCCTCCGCTACCATAAATACATCAATAAAATCAATTACTTAAAAGAAATGTCTGGCAAGAGAAAGTTTGAGAGATATCCAGATGATGGTAGGTCATTGTTCTTTGCAAACTACTCAGAGATATATTGAAGCAGATAGTGAATTTCAGAGGAAGGTTGTTGATTTGATAAAATTTCAAATGTTGTCGGGGGTTCAAGTCCCTCCTTCGTTACTAATAATTCAATATCATTTAAAATAGAAAAGTTAAATTATCTTGAAAAAAATAATGTTAATAAAATACCCCAAAAATTAGAAAAAAAAATTAAATCCAAATATTTAAAACTGAACGGACAAATGATCACAAAAATCTCTAAAAACACATTAAACTGTTTTAATAAATAACCCTAATATGTAATAGGCTCAATTATTTGGGTTCCAGGTTTGGATAATGCAAATGATTCTCTATTTTTATGAAATTTCCAGTAATTGTTCAAATTTGGGAAACTCTTTCTCCAATCAAATTCTTTAAACCTGATATCTGCATATTCTAAACATGTAAAAGCAGAAATATCTGCAATATTGAAATAATTATCTACAAAATAGCTTTTGGAACTAATTTCATTAGACAAGTATTTTAATCCATTAACAATTTTGTTTTCTTGTCGTTTAATCCATTGCTTACTTATCAAATTTTTAACCCTGACATTTTCTAGACGAATTAATACAATTGCATCACAAATACCATCTGCGACTGTTTCAATAATCAAAGCTGATAGGTGATTTTTAGGGTCAATAGGATAAATTTCAGGTTTGGGTTTTATTTGATCTAAATAACGAATTATTACTTTGCTATCAAAAATATATTCATTTTCATTAGTAATTAAAATTGGAACTTTTCCCAAAGGATTTTTGTCCTTGGTTAAAGTATTCTCATTCCAAGGAACATCTATGACAACTTCATGTTCTATTTTTTTTTCATGAAGTGATATACGTACTTTACGAGCATATGGACTTGGTGCTGCCGTTATTAGTTTCATTCCTTAACACCTATTATTAACTATTTAAGTAACAGTATTTTTTAACTTAAATATTATTTTGAATAATTAAACTGTTATAAGATAAGAAAATGGTTGATTATATTAGGCCTAAAATCAAGAATTTTATTTTAAAATAAATTAATACCAGCCAAATTCAAAACAACCATAACAATATAAAACGTAACCACCGAACCAATAATAATTTTTATATTTTTATTCATTTGTTTCCTAAATTTTAATTGAATGCCATTTT
>Ga0255765_1004532_pt1 | contig 13837 bp, 6 predicted proteins | sample 041ome_8_FD_179965 | JGI IMG/M metagenome (GOLD analysis project Ga0255765, IMG submission 179965) | Coastal salt marsh microbial communities from the Groves Creek Marsh, Skidaway Island, Georgia - 041407BS metaG (version 2) | ecosystem: Environmental > Aquatic > Marine > Intertidal zone > Salt...
GAAAATTTAGGGGAGTTCCGGATTAGGGGATTGCAAATTGGGTTATATTTAAGAAATATATCAAATGAAAATTTAGGGACTTCATCGATGTTCGGTTTCAAAGCCGTACGCGCTTCACATCACGTGTTTCATTGTGCATTAATTCTGTGTCTACATTATCTACATTATATATAGCTATTCTTATTGTTGTTGTTTTCACGCGGCCCCCATCAAAACCGTAGCGACTTTAATGCCACCAAACTTCGCCTGTCGATAGACGTTGCCCCAACCGTTGACGCGTTTCATGTACGAGTACGCGACGGTTATTCGGATTTTGTTACCACCGCACGCATAATACGGATCGGCGATGACCGTCGGGTAGTGGAAGTGAACACCCGATTTTCCGGGTTCGATTTCTTTCAGCTTCGAGAAACGTTTGCCGTCGCCCGAAGAAACGGCTAACGAAAGTTTCTTGCGACCGGAAGAGGCGTCGTTAAAGGCTAACGCGATGACGTGTTTCAAACTTTGCTTTGCTTTCGATGATGTCGACGATAATTCGCTGATGCCGCTGTTGCTGACGATTATCGTTTTACCACTCGTGCCGTTGACGTAATAACTGAAGTCTATCAGACTCGATTTACTGTCTGGATTTTTCAAATCAGTTCGTTTTCTCGGCGAAGTCCACGTAAATCCACCATTCGCCGACGTCGATTGCATCAAAAATCCGCTTTTTGATCTCCACAGTTGTAAAATTGAACTCCCGTTCTCGGTTACCGCCACGGTGCCCTCGATCACTCTACCGTGTCTTGGGTGTACTTTCCCGTGCGAATGCCACGTATGTCCTTCGTCCTTAGAAATTAACACTCCGCTGATGGTTGGATGACCCGAACGACACCCTTTCGCGCTCGAGGCTTCCCCCCAGTACGGTAAAATCCAGTGTTTTGATTTCGGATGTACGACTAACTTGTTCGCGATGACTTTCGGGTTGCCGCTCTCGCTTTCGCTCGTTATCAACGTTTTAGGCTTCGTCCAGGAAATCCCGTCTATGGAAGAAACAGCGTTGATGTTTCCACCAGGCGACCATCGATTTTCCGGCGACATCAATCGCAAACATTTCACCGACTCGCTAAAAAATAACCACAACACGTTCTCTTTCTCGTCTAAATGGAGAACCGGTGCCCAAACGGCATTCTTTTTATCTTTCTTTACGTTCAACTCTATGCCGTCCTTAGGCATCCATTTGTTGAGATCGTCCGAAAAAACTGCCCTCAAGTGCATATCCGCGGTACCCTCGATTCCTTTTGAACACTGCCACACTAAAATCCATCGATAAAAGCTTCCTTTTGGTAACGGCGAGAGCATCGCCATGTGCGAATACCCGATGCCGTTCGAGTTTGCGTTTTTGAACGCGTCAGAGATTGTGAATTGAGTTTTACACGACGACGACGACGCGGTGTTCGAATCTTGAAACTCATCATCGTCGTCGGTAAAAATGTCGTACACTCTCGATGGAGACTTATCCGGTAACATTTTGGCGTGTCCGTTTATTGTTTTCAATATCTCTTTTTGCTTCGCTCTTCTCTTATTTTTGGACGAAGAAGAAGAAGAAGAAAAAGCTGAGGTGCGGATTTCTTCTACCGCCTCTTCTTCTTCTCTGTGAGTATATCCGCGTTTTGATTCGCCGTAATCATCAGTGTTATCGTTCTCATCCGCGAATTCTCTTCTTACGTTTGCTTTCGCTCCGCTGCCAACATTCTGAATACCAGTAGCACTCGTTGTTGTCGTTGTTATTGATGTTGTTGTTGTTGTTGCAACATCCACGCTTGTATATAACACAAATCCAGCGATAGCGAGCAATAAGCAGCACTTTATCGCGTTACTCTTCTTCGGCTTCATTTCATCTCTTTGCTTTCCATCGTCGTCATACTGTATTTATTACCGGTATCTTCTATTCTTCTCTACGACTAATACTACGTACTAATTTATTGCGTGTGTCGGTCTCTCTTTTTTTTTCTCTTGAAATTTCTTCTGGGGCCGTCATTGTTTTTTTTACGACCAACAGCTTGGAATATTCTCTTTCACACAGAACACACAAGAACACACGACGGGTAAAGGGTACACACACACAGAACACAGATTAAAGACGAAATAAAAATGTTGTCGTTCTTGCACCCGTACGTGGCGGTTATCATCGATTTTATCGAGTCCATCGATGACTTTATGGAGAAAAACGGAGGCGAGTTTAACTCTTACGTTTTATCGATCATGTTGATCGTGATTGGATACGCGAAATTCATTCAGAAAGCGAAGAAAGCGAAAGGGTTGAACCAAAAAACGCAAGGGAAGTTGGAATTATTCGCCGGGGTGAACTTATTGTTGCCGTCGAAAATGCAAACCGAAATCGGATGCGCGATTGTATTCTTCGTCTTGGGACAACAGATTTTCACGAAGACGAAAGAGGCAAAGGCGGAAGTGCTGATGAGCTTTTTCGCGAAACAGATATTCCGAGAGACGTGGATGAGAAATAACAATCGCACGAGTTTGACTTTCTTACCGAACAACGTGAACGAATACGGACCGGTAAACGTGATGTATTTCGCGATTTTCATCGGGATGATATCGGGCGCGTATTTACTCGCCAAGGCGCCGGCGACGCAAGGTTCCGGAGCCGAGAAGTTAGCCGAGGAGATTCTGAAAGAGGTAGAAAAGAGACAGGAGAGTAAAAAGACGAAATAGTGAGTGATATCGATTGATTGTATGTGTAGATAGTTTTTTGATTGTTACTAAACGAGCGATGTTTCTCTTTTTTACGAGCTCATATCGCTCAAGGATCCTTTCCTCTTCATCGCGGCGTCGCTGGCGATGCGTTTTAAATTCTTCTCTTGCGTCTTGCCCGACTTCTCAACCAGTCGCGAGAAGTCGCCGGTCGCGTTCTTTAACAACGTCTGCGGGTCGTCGTATTCGGTCACTTTTCCACTATCCAAGAATAATATTTTATCCGAATCCATGATCGTGTTCAATCTGTGCGCGATAGTCAACGTCGTGCACTCGCTGAACGCCTCTCTGACGGTTTTTTGAATCAACGCGTCCGAATCCATATCAACCGAAGCAGTCGCTTCGTCCATCATGAGCACGCGAGAGTTTCTTAACAACGCTCTTCCCATGCACAATAACTGCCGCTGTCCTAAAGAAAAGTTGCTCCCATTGTCGATGACTTCCATGTCCAACTGTTTCGCCGCCGAGTCAATGGTGTTTTTCAATCCAACTTTTTCAATCACCGACCAAACTTCCTCGTCGGTGTGTTCTTCGAACGGATCCAAGTTGGTCCTGACCGTCCCGGCAAACATAAACGGATCTTGCGGAATCATGGCCATTTTTGAGCGCAAGTCTCTCAAACCTAACGTGGACACGTCCACGCCGTCTAATAACACTTTCGACCCTGGTTGTGGTTCGACGATGCGAAATAAGGCGACAAACATGGACGATTTCCCGCTTCCCGTTCGACCACAGATGCCAATTTTTTGACCCGGTAAAACCGTGAAGGAGATCTTGTTCAACACCAACGGCAAGTTTTCTCGGTACTTCATGCTCAAGTCGACAATTTCGAGTTTGCCTTTAGCCGGCCAGTTTTCCGGTATTCCCGTCGCCACGTCTGGCTCCGTCGAGTGTTTCTTCTCCAACGGTAAATCCAAGTATTGGACGACGCGTTCGACTGCATTCATTTGCGTTTCGAGTTGCGAAGCCATGTTCGTGCCGTGCTCCATGTATTTCGTCACGTCCAAAGCGTACACTAAGGTTAAACCAGCGATGCCGGCTTCGACTTTCCCTTGAATCACTAAAAAGGACGCTAATAAGACGATGCCGGTGCCAATAAATCGTAAGCGCATATTCAACCAGCACGCAGCCATGCGTTGCGAGATGAAAGCGTCTGCGTTTTTCTGAGCTTTCAAATCAGCTTCCAAAATGAAATGCGCTTGCGCTCTGTACGCTCTAATCGTTTCAACGCCTAAAACAGCCTCGCCCAATCCGCTATAAATGGGCGATCGCGTGATGGATTCGATGCGTTGCAACTCTCTACAGGCGGGAATGTAAAATCTTTGCACAGAAATGTAAATCAAGAAGATTGGCGGCAACGCAATCATAAACCACAAGGTTGCCGCACAAATGATGGCCAAAGTCGTGATGATGTTTGATATGCATCCTAAGAACTGAACGACAATACCAGGTAACACAGAATCGATAGTTTCTGTATCTCGAGAGAATCGATTAATGATTCGTCCAGACGGTGTCGTGTCGAAGAAACTCATCGGCATTTTCAAAACTCTCCCGAGGAGTTTGTTGTGTAAATTCTTCGCCGCTCTCACGCAGAAGAAATACAATACGATCGATCGGAAGAAGATGGCGATGCCGTTGACGAGGAAGATGGCGAAATAAATGCCGAGGTATTGTTTCGAGTTCCACCCGAATTTATTCTCCGCCCACCACGAGAGCCAATAATCCAGAAACGCTTTGGTTCCGTATTCGGCGCCGAAGAGACAGAAGACGAACAAGGCGGAAAACTTCGTTCCAGTCGCGCGGAAGAACTCCATGTAGACTTTTAACGAGACATTACCAATCGAGCGCTCTTCTTCTTTACCAATCATGTCGTCGGTTATGATTTTCGCTTTCGCCGGCGCTTTTTGCTCTCCTTGCGCCGCGGAAATGTCCATAGATTTTCTTTTCTCGTCGACAGATTTACGCGCATCGCCGTCCAAACTCGCGCGACTGCTCTCCTCTTGATCTAATCCGTGATGTTTCATTAGCTTTGAAAAGTCTAAACCTTTGCTCATCAACGATTTGTACGTTCCTATTTCCTGGACTTTACCTTCCTCCAAGACGACGATTCGATCCGCTTGCGGAAGGTATTGCAATGCGTTCGTCACCAAAACTCGCGTTTTGTTCTTCAAACTTCCTCTGATGACGTCTTTAAACAAAGCCGCGCCGACGTGGTTATCCACCGCCGATAAAGGATCGTCAAACAAATAGACGTCTGATTCTGCGTACAGCGCTCTCGCGATGGAGATGCGTTGTTTTTGACCGCCGGACAACGTTACGCCTCGTTCTCCAATCATAGTCAAATCCCCAGCTGGGAGTAAATCTAAATCGTCCATGAGTTGCGAACGTTTTAAAGTATCTTCGTACAACTTTGAATCGTACGGTTTCCCGAACAAAATGTTGTTACGAACGGAGGTGTTCAAAATCCACGCCGTTTGCGCGACGAACGAAGACGTGCCGGAGAGCTTGATTTCACCCGATTTCAGCGTGATGAATTTATTCAGAGCGGACAACAAGGTCGATTTACCACAACCCACTGGGCCGATAATCATGGTTAAACTTCCAGGTTCGATGTTGACGGAGACGTTCGTCATGCCAAACGGTTCTTGTTGCGGCGAATTTTCGAGCTCTTCCTTCTCTTTCGCCGCTTTCTCTTCGTCCAGCTTTTTCTGTTCTTTCTTCGACACGCGCTTTGGTTTCTTTGTCGGTTTCTTCTTCGTTTGAATGGGACCGTCCTCTCCGCTCGCCGTCGTCGCTGGCGCGCCGCTTTTAGAAGGTGGAGCTCCTCCTCCTTGACCGGGCTTATTTTCTTCCTCCTTCAGTTTCTTCGGCAACGTCGGCCAGCAAAAAGACGCGTCGTTCAAAACGACTCGCCCGGGGTCCGACCCGTCAATCTCCACGTCCAAACTTTCGTCTTGGTCCAAGAACGAGCCTAAACGTTGTATCGCGTTCAACGCGTTCAACAGCGAGGTCAACAAAAACGGCACTAAAACGAGCGGAAATCTCAAGGTGTTGAACAACGCCAACGCCGTGTACGCCGTTGGCGCGGTAATCTCATTTCCTGCCAAAGAGAACGACCCGAACGAACACACGGCAATGAAAATTGGAGTGGAAAACAACGCGACGCCAAACAACGCGCTGATTTTTTGCGCTCTCCACACTAAATTAATCTCTTCCTCTCGAATTTTCTCTGCTTGCCCTTTAAATGTCTTTTCCCAGGCGTAATATTTGATCACCTTCATCCCGCTCACGACTTCACTCAAGATGTTCACTCGTTTGTCCGCACACTGAACAACCAAGCGTCTCAGCGCGAACAACTTCTTTGCCACGGTCGCGGTGAAAGGCGCGGCGATTAAAATACACGCAAACCCAACAAACGCGGACCATTCGATGACATCGTACAAAAGCGTAAACGAAGCGACGATAAAAATCGGCGCCGCCCACAAGTTGTGAATCATAGAGAACAAGTCTTGCAACTTATTCACGTCGTTGGACATTAGCGTGACAATTTTCCCGGTACTTTCCGCCTGTAAACCTTTCGGCGACAACTTTAAGACTTTCCTGTACAACGCCACCATCAGCGTATTCCTCACGGCGACGCCGACTTTTTGCAACGCGAATTCCTGATGCGCGGCGCAAAAGTTGCTAAAAATGCTCGCCCCGGTTAAAATCCCGGCAAACATGTACAACTCGTTCGTCGTCGAGCACATATCGTCGACGGATTGTCCATCTTGTAAGAACCCCGAGTTGGCGGCGTAAAAATTTCTGCACTGAATGCCTTTCACAATCTCCCTCAGTAACAAAGGTCCTGCAAAAATCGCTCCTTGCGCAATCGCGAACAAAAATCCAGTCCACACGAACGTAAACTTGTGTCTTCGGAGTAAAACCCTGATTAAATTCTTGTCGTTCTTCCCTCTCAAACGTTTCTCTTCTTCCCACTCGTTCTGAAAGTTTTCGTGCAGAAAAGAAGACTCTAACTCGGGCAAGTGCGCTAAATCTTCCAACTCTAAGCGTCGAATTTGGCCGACGGAGATGAGTTTGGTGACTTGCGCGAAGAAGAATTTATGAAACGGAGAGTTCTTGACGGACCAATCGATGATTGGAATTCCAATGTCCACTTTTTTACTATTCTTCTTCTCGTTGTTGTTCTCTTCTCTGGTCATGTTGGTGTTGTTCATTTCGTTCTTCTTCTCGTCGTCGTCTTCACCCTTTGATGGTTGAGGTGACGACGACGACGTCATTTTTATCTTTTTCTTATTTATACGACGACGACGACCTTGATAGTAGTACAAGTAGTCGTCCTAAACGCAAAACAGAGAGACAGAGAGACTTTTGTTCGTCTGTTGTTGTTCTTAGAAACACTTTTATTACGCGCCGGAAAAGGGGGGGTTACGCGGTTTCCTTTTTATGACTTGTGGTGTACTTGTTTCACGTGTGTATAATCAATCTAAAATCTCTATCTAAAACGTGTGACGACACAGACACTTTTTGGCAGTTTTTTATGGTCCTCAATCAAAGACGAATACAAAAAAACAGAGATGATTGAAAAGATTTGTGGTGGTGTTCACATCATTCCATACTACAACTAATTTTAATACTACGCGCGAACTACTCTGCTATCGTCTGCCTCCTCCAATTCTCAGCCGAGCGCTTTCGTCCTCCTCAGCTCGAAAGCGTAACTGCCATTTGACGTAGTTAATCAATAGAGGAATAAACACAAACAGAAGCGCGTACGCGTTCAACTCGTCGTGATGATTACCACTACTACTACTACTGAGAGAATTGTAATCAAATTCAGGCGAGAACACTAAGCTTGCACCTCGAACGAACGCGGCGATGCCGACGGAAACAAGCGCGATTTTGAACGAAAACGCAAACTCGTCGTCCTTCTCGAAGAGGAGACCGAGTCGTTCGACGTCCCATATTTCAATTTGAGCCTTTTCCTTCCGCGTTTCCGTCGTCTCCCCGTTTTCTTTATCATCATCTTCTTCTTCTTTTGTGGAGAGTAAAACGTCCAACCTCGGCTCTTCGTTTGCCAACACTTTCGCCGCGTAAAGTAAACTGATATTTCCACCCATCGTAAACGCACCTTGCAACGCAACCAACCATTCTAAACTCGGATCGTTGTTGAAGAAATGTTGCGTGACTGCGCATATCCCGCTCGCGTGTAAAGGCAACATCGCCAGCGTTAACAGTTTCCACCCTCTGTGCTGCGTTCGCGTGCCGTAGTCCCAGACGAAACCCATGGCGACGAGCCATTCGACCAAGGAAAAAACGTGAACGCCCCACGTGGGAACCGATAAAGCGTTACTGGGAGGCGCTTGGACGTTGAGTAAACTCGTGAACGAGCTGTCGAATTCTTGAGCGTAATCGCGCCAGTTTTGAATGGTGAGCGTTACGCTTGCCATGAACTTTACGGAGGTTTCCGACGTCGCCTGGAAATCAATCGAGGATAAATCAATCAACCGGTCATCCAAAGCCATCAAGATGCCCGTGGACAAAAGAATAACGCCAGCGACGGCTTCTACAGCCGCGCCCGGTCGTCCAATATCTGCAGCCGTTAGTTGCGTTGTTGTTGTTGTTGTTGTTGTTGTTGTTGTTGTTGATGATGATGTCGATGTGGTTAAATCGAAATCGTCCCGAAACGCTAACAGTATCCGTAAATTCGTCAATGAAATCGCAGACTGAATCAAAAAATGTAACGAGTCTATGTTCGACAACACCGTGTCGTATCTCTCTTTAGTGTACACCTCCGCCGGTATTGAAATCAACACAAACACCAATAAAGTCGCGAAGGCGTATCTTTGTTCGCTCGTTGCCGTCTCCGCTCGCCAAAGATTTTTAAGGAACAAGAGATACGGTACGACGCTCAAGGCGAAAAGAGGCGAAGCGATGGCGATGGCCGTCGACCGTTCGTCCAAGATGGCGTTTTGAAGCATAGAGATGATGGGATCTAAACTGTTCGTCGTTGTTGTTGTTGTTGTTGTTATTATTATTGGAGAAATCATCGATTGGAGTTGCGTGCTCTTCTTCCTTCTTCTGCTTCTTCTTTTCATCGTTTTGTTAAAACCATCATCAACAGAGAAAGATGATGATAATGACGATGATACCATTATTGTTCGTGCTCTTCGTCTCCTCGTTCTGCTCTCCTTGTTCATATTCCTTCGCGCATCGTTGTTAAACGTTTCGTTCTTTTTGCTTTTGGAAGAAGTAAATGATGATGAATTTTTTGACGTTGTTGTGTTGGTATTCTTTCTGGCGCTCGTCGTCCGAATCGTCGTCGACATCATCATCGTCCTTCTCCTCGTTCTCCTCTTCCTTCTCGTCGTCGTTCAATATATATCGTTACGCGCAGATACTATAATAATAGTCATCATCATTCGTGTTGAACAAAATATATTTTATTCGTAATTTGATGAATAAAAAATGAAGCAAAAAGTGAATTTTTGTATCGAGAGAAAAAAGAGAAGAAAAGTGCTGCTTTTCCGTGACTTCGAACAAAAAAATTACTCAATTCTTTCACACACGCCAAAACTTCCCCTTTGACTAGCTCTTCCTCTGTTCATGAACTCATCATCATCATCATCATCATAACTATTGGATAATAAAAGAAGATAGAGTATTGAAGTTCACGGGGATCGATGATGCGGAAGAAGTTCAGCGGATTTTCGTCGGTTATAAATATATCGAGAGAAGAGAAGAGAAAAAGAAAAAGAAGTCAAGATTTATCCGTCCAAAAATTCTTTCCTCTCCTCTTCTTGTTCTTCTTGTCCTTGTTCTTGTTCTTCTTTGATGGCGTTGATGGCGTTCGCGCCACAGAAAAAGAAGAACAGGACAACGACGAGCTCTTGCGAAAGTGGTTGCATTCGTTGCAGTTGAAAATCCCAAACGAAAGCTTTTCCACGTTCGACGATAAAATCGTTGTATCTCTAACGGAAATCGAGTGTGAAAACTTCACGACCAAAGACGTAAAGTCTTGGTTTTCATCCTCCTCAAATTCGGTTGGTATTCTTGATGACAATGATAATGATAACGATAATGATAAACCGTCTTTGCACGCGCACGTGATTGATTTTGGCGCGAGTTGCAGCGGAGTTTGGACGGTTTCGACGACATCAAATACCAAAGGAGTAGGAGGAAAAGTCAACGCGGAAGTCACGGAAGGCAATTTGCAAGTTGACGCTGAGTTTGTTGATAGAGAGCCAGATGATAGCCAAAATACGAACGACGACGACGACGATAACAGTAACAACAAGAAATATAAGCTTCCAAAGACGGTTCGATTTCCGAAATGTTCCATGCAAATGGAGGTTGATGGTTTACATTTTGCGCCATCGTCTAGAACCGATGAGATTGCAAAGCTATTGAACAAAGCTGCGCCGGAAATTGCGAAAGCGATGCAGAGTATGTTCGCAAAAGTCGCGTGCGAGAAAATTCAAAGCGTCGAGAAAGACTCGAAAACGCTCGCTTTTTTCGAAAGTGTCCACAACTACATCGAAAAGAACTTTTTAGCAGAGGTAAAAACACCTGACTCATCGAATTCAAGCTCATCATCGAGTGATATCGATGATCGCGACAATGACAACGACAGTAATGAAATCTTCAACTGGGACGATTCAACGTTAATCCGCGTGTTGAACTTCATCAGCTCAGAGTACATCGGTACGAGCGGCCCGCGGAGTCTCAATCAGTTCATAAAATGGTTTTCAAATCACACGGGGATCTTATTCGTACCTCGCGAGAAATTAGTCGATAAAGAAACGGGCGAACCTTATTTCGTGTTATCGAAAACTTACGACGTCAATCAGGGAGAGGATGTTTCGTTATTACGGTCGATATCGTTTGCGATAACGGAAGTTGAATTCGTTGGACTCGATACCGCGGATATATTATACGGACCCGTAGCGGGTGGGCATTACGTCACAAAGGCAGCGGTTACTAGTAACGTCTCATCATCTTCATCGTCGTCGTTATTAGGTTTCTCGGTGGGGTGGAATCAAACGCGTATAGTGATGAAGGGTCGGCTGGAAATCGTTCCCGCAGCTCGAGACTCAATTTCTTCGACAAACCAAAACAACAACTGGATCGAAAACGTCACATTATCTCTCGAAATAGACGATATGGAAATTGGAATGGATGTCGACTTACGCGTCGTTGAGAAAAAATGGCAATTGTTGACGCAAGAGCAGTTCAAAAATATGGCTTGTTTGTTTGGTATCGTTGAAAAGTTTGACATCGAGCGATTGTTATGGGACGGCAAGATTGGTCGGTTGAAAATAATCGATAGCGATACAAATATTAGTAGTAGTGATAGCAGTAGCAGCAGCAGCAGCAGTAGCGATGAGAACAACTTAGAGGTTGATCTGCAATCAGCGATTTCTAACCTCTCCGAGTTGATTACGACTTCTTATCAAAACGTAGTTTCCGTGATTGCAGCCGGCGAGTTCAAAGCTGTTCTAGAACCGTTATTGAACGCGCTCATACTGGAGAAGTTCTACGAGATTAGTAGACAGGAGTGTCCAAAACAGAACGTAAAATCTTTGGAGTTGATTAAAACCGCGAATACGGTTGTATCGATATTCTTCTTTATTCTTGGTTTGAGTTGTATCGCACTCGCGTTATTGACATACTTCGTCGTTCCAGCCTCGTTCATACGAAAACTCAATCGTCAAGCTATGAAGAAGCTGAAAGCGCGGGAGATGCACGATCCATTCGATGATGATGACATCGATGGTGATGGCACAATCGTTTTTGCACATGAGTCAGATGAAGATACGAGCAGCAACGACGACGACGACGACGAAGCGTTACTTAATGATACTACTGGTAGTTCGAAGCACAAACAGGAGCAGCAGAAAAAGGAGGATAGTAATAAGAAAACGCATAGTAGAAATCGTTCAGGATCGGCAATTCTAGCTTCATTATTGACCACAAACGAGTCGTCAGATTCGTACTCGGACGGCGACGCGTTTGCGAATAATGATGATGATGATGATGATGGTGATAATGATGAACGAGAAGAAGAGCGACGGAAACGCAGAAGCCAACGCGAGGAATACACCATGCGCTTTCCGGAAACCGCCTGGCGAACACACACATCGAGAGGGAAGAAGGCAGATGAAATGCGAAGCACGCAAAGAAACAAGTCTTCGAGGTACAAGAAGCTTTTTTCGATGGAAGATTCGTTATCGAAATCGACACCAGTAAACTCTCGATGGTCGTTGCGATTATTGTTTATCGCCAACGTTCTTTTGTTTTTGAGTGCGAATATGGATTCGGGGGCATCAGTGTCGCTGTTTGCGACGCTGACGACGCCAGTCATTGATTCTGCGTCTACTATTCCTTCTTCGGAGCGGTCGTCGCCGCCTTCTTTGAACGACGCGCTTCTCAGCGCCATCAAAGGCGGACGAAAGAGTTTATTGTATGCTAATACTTCATCGTCGAGTACTACCAACGACAATAATCCGCAGCAGCAGCAACCACAAAGACAAAAGTATAACGTCATTCAAGCCTCGCGTGAGGATCTCTTCAACTTCTCCTTAGTCGGCACCGTCAGAGACATGTGGCACGCTAAAGTGTACGCTATTGCGATTTGCATTGTTCTCTTTTCTGGCGTCTGGCCGTACGTGAAACTGTTGTCGATGTTTGTTTTATGGGAAATCAGCGGCAAGAACGTTAAAGCATCAACCAGAGGCAAATGTTTAAAGTTTGTCGATCGACTCGGTAAATGGAGCTTGTTTGATTCGTTCGTGATGACAATGTTTATGGTTGGTTTTCGATTCCATTTACACGTGACTGAAGATGATGATGATTACGACGACGCATCTAAAAAGTTGTCACCGTCATCGTTTGGAGATTTGGACGTCGTCGTTACTCCAAAACGATCGTTTTACGTCTTTCTCTTCGCGACCGTTCTCTCCTTGGTTCTGGGACACGTAACTCTTTTTCTTCACCGCAAATCGGTTCGATCAAAAACTGAAGTTGACGATACCGCGACGCCTTTGTGGCGAAGAGACGTGAACAGACCGTCGGTCTTGTTACGAACGAAAATGGCGGCGGCACAAGCCGTCGGTGTTTTTCTCTTGTTAGTAGCCGCGATTGTTTTTCTCGCCGTTGGTGTGAACATACCGTCCATCAAGTTTGATTTCTTGGGAATTGCAGGATACGCGCTCGGGTCGAGCGAAAAGACTCGATCGTATTCGTTGGTCAAGTTGGCTGAAGCTTTACCGCACGCGAGCATCGATAAATACGCGGGTGGATCTGCGACAATGACATCAAGCGAGACCATAACCATCTTCTTCCAACACGTAGGCCCGCGCTTCATACAATCGACGTTATATGTCTTTGCGGTCGTCGCGCCTTTAGCGCAACTATTGATCTTATGTTTCCTTTGGATTTGGCCTTTGACTCCTCGAATGCAACGAAGAGTACAAACGATGGCTGAAATTTTCAGCGCTTGGTCCTCTTTAGACGTCGTTTTATTCGCCGTCGTTGCCGCTATGCTTCAAATCAAACAATTCGCCAATTTTGTCGTCGGTGGGGGATGTCTAAAGTTCAACACCATGTTAGCCTCAATAGGAGGCACCGGTCAAACGAGCGATTCGTCTTCGAACGCCGACAGACAACAAATCGATGACGATTGCTTCGATTTAGACACGTACTTCGAACCCGGGTGTTGGCTTTTAGTGTCGAGCGCAATGATGGCAAATTTTGTTGGCATATGGGTCATGAAAAGGTGCGATCAATCCGTCGCCAGTAACGCCTTGCGCTTGCGAACGTCCTTGTTGAGAGGCTTAAAACGCGACGATGACGACGACCAGGACGAGGAGGACGATGACGATGACGATGACGATGATAGCGAAGAATTAAGTTTATAAGTTTAGATGTAGATGATAGTAAATACTAATGAAGTTATATACGACGACGGACGCGAGTCGTCCATCATCCATTTTTCTAACAACCACATACACGCACCCATACGCATAGGTTCGCAACTCATCATCTTCTCTTGGTGCTCATCAAAAAAAAAAGGACGTCATCAAAT
>Ga0255765_1004545_pt1 | contig 13819 bp, 15 predicted proteins | sample 041ome_8_FD_179965 | JGI IMG/M metagenome (GOLD analysis project Ga0255765, IMG submission 179965) | Coastal salt marsh microbial communities from the Groves Creek Marsh, Skidaway Island, Georgia - 041407BS metaG (version 2) | ecosystem: Environmental > Aquatic > Marine > Intertidal zone > Salt...
CCAAGGTCGCGTCACGAATTTCACGGCAATGTTTCAAACTGTCTGCTATCCAAATTCCATTAAACACCCATGGCATTGTATGGCTAAGCACCATCCAAATCACGATTAGTGACAGGATCGTCAAAACAGAGTTCAACACCCCAGAAAACAGATTTTCGCGGATCCATTTAACGAGCCCCTTTTCGCCCAATGGCGGCTCTTGCTCAGGGATCATCTGTGCACGGACATAAGCCAGTGATTGTGAAGTATCTGTCATATCACCGCTCCTTTAACTTTACACTGTTGTTATAGATGTTCATTGCGCCAGAAATGATCAAGCTGGCAATCAAATAGAACAATCCAAGCAATAACATGCCCTCAAGCTCGCGCCCGGTTTGGTTGATGGTAATACCCCCCAAGGTCGAGCGGACATCCATATACCCTACCGCAATCGCAAGTGAACTGTTTTTGGTTAGGTTCAAATATTGTGAAATCAATGGCGGAATGATGACGCGCATCGCCTGAGGCAAGACAACAAGGTTCATTGTAACATTCGGACGAATACCCAGGGCATATGCTGCCTCTGTCTGACCTTTAGAAATGGCAAGGATACCGCCACGTACAATTTCTGCGATGAAGGCACCCGTGTATAGGGATAATGCCAACCACAGCGCGATCAAAGAATTGCGCAGATGAATACCACCGGTGAAATTGAAACCTTTCAAGAACGGCAAATCCAAATGCGCACCCATTGCAACAAACAAAATCGCAATAGGAGCAAAGAACACCGCAAGATTGATATGCCAAAGCGTTGGACGAATGCCTGTCGCCTCTTGTTTCGCGGTTGCCCACGCGCCTATTTTGCGGATGGCAAAAATTGACGCTATGATTGCCGCAATAACCAAGGCCCAGTTAACCCATGTTTCAGCAAACAAAGGATTAGCAAATTCAATAGATGGTATATAAACGCCACGGTTTGTAACCGCTACACTATTGAAAAAGTCCATTGTTGCAGCCGGTTCAGCACCACGAAAATCTTTTGGTTGCGGCATTGATTCTGTCATCAACGCAAAAATCAACAAAATCCATAGCAATAGCGGAACGTTGCGGAACCCTTCGACGTAAACCGCCATAAGTTTAGCAACAAGCCAGTTTTTTGACAGCCGCAGAACACCGGCAATAACCCCCAAGACAGTCGCCAAGACACAGCCTAAAACTGCAATCAAGATCGTATTTAAGATACCCACAATGGCCGCTTGGCCATGGGTGCTTTGACTCGTATACTCAATAAGACGCTGGTTAATATCATATCCAGCGGGTTGTGACAAAAATCCAAAATTAAAATCTTTGCCCAACGCTTCAAGGTTTTGGACCGTGTTGTTAACCAGCCACGAAAACAACAACATCAAGATAATCATCGCTACTACTTGGATGGTCATCGAACGATATCGTGTATCATAAATTAACTGGCTAAGCCGAAAGCCCTGTTTGGATGGGTCGGTCATAGTCGACATAATTTTTCTCCCGAGAAATTCCGAAAATTTTGCTTGTGCGCTTAGAACGCATCGTGTGTGAGTGTGCAGTTTTCGGATAAGAAAAGGGCGCGGAATGACCGCGCCCTTTTACAAGTTCAACTTAACGGAATGGTGGTGTGTACAGCAAGCCGCCGTTTGTCCACTGTGCGTTCAAGCCGCGTGCCAAACCGATTGGTGTCGATTCGCCGATGTTACGCTCGAATACTTCGCCATAGTTGCCAACAGACTTGATGATGTTGTGCGCCCAATGCTTGTCCAGACCCAACATCGCGCCCAATTCACCTTCGGTGCCTAGGATACGGTTGATCTCTGGGTTGTTTGTGCCTGCAGCCATGCTGTCAACGTTTGCAGATGTGATGCCCAACTCTTCAGCTGCGATCAACGCATTCAAAGACCAACGAACTACGTCACCCCATTCGTTGTCGCCATGACGGACCAATGGGCCCAGCGGCTCTTTCGAGATGATTTCTGGCAACAGAACGTGATCAGCTGGATTTTCGAATGTGGCGCGTGTCGCTGCCAAACCAGATGCGTCAGTTGTGTAAACGTCACATGCGCCTGCAAGGTACTGCTGTTGCGCTTCGGCGTTTGTTTCGATTGGAACTGGCTCATAGCTGATGTTGTTTGCACGGAAGAAGTCCGCCAAGTTCAACTCGGTTGTTGTACCAGTTTGGATACATACAGTCGCGCCATCCAATTCTTTTGCAGAGGCAACGCCCAATGATTTTGGAACCATGAAGCCTTGGCCGTCATAGTAGTTTACGCCAACAAATTCAAATTTTAGGTCGACATCGCGTGAGAATGTCCATGTTGTGTTACGTGCCAACATGTCGATTTCACCAGACGCCAAAGCTGTAAAGCGTGTTTGACCAGTAGTGGTTACGAACTCAACCGCAGTTGGATCACCCAAAACTGCCGCTGCAACTGCGCGACAAACGCTTACGTCAAAGCCATCCCAAACGCCGTTTGCGTCAGGTGCCGCGAAACCAACCAAGCCAGTGGTCACACCACAGTTCAGTTTGCCGCGTGCTTTCACGTCGTCCATAGTTCCAGCAGAAACAGCACCAGCCGCCAGTGTAGCAACTGTCAGAGCGCCTAAAATAAAGGATTTTTTCATTTTTACCTCTTCCTGATTTATGGCCCCGCATTCCAAGGCCGTTTGGTTTGGGGTTTCCCCGATATAATACTAAAGTAGGAAGTGCCCCCAACCTAGTATTGCAATAGTGGTCAAATTAAAGCGCGAACGTCAAGGAATTCATTTCGTTTTTCAAGCTTTTTTTGAATAAATTTGACCTAAGGTAAGCTTAACGACAGTTTATCTAAACTGTACAGAGCGTGTAAAATCGTGATGCGCATACCATCGCAGCGTGTTTGTTCGCTGCTTGTTCCAGTGCCTCGTCGTCTTGACCCCATTGTTCGGCCTGCCATGTTTCGTCGATACGCGACATGGCCCACGCCGAATCTGCGTCAAGGCGCTGATGAATCACCGAAAGCCCAAGCACCAGAGACCCTGAAATGCTGACCAAGTCATGAAACGCCGTTAACTGAAATGGTGTCAATTGGCGAACCTGCGCGTCCAAACGCTCAATCGTTTGTGCCGGCTGTGTGATATGCATGACACCTTTGCCGGTAATCAGCGACGCACTAAATTGATCTTTCGCCCATACAAGCAACGGATCCCACGCCATTTCCTGTCGGAGCACAAGCTCTTGCGGGCGGTCTGCGCGATAACACAGCAAGTCTGTTTCACCGTAGGCCGCGATCAACGACGCAACTTCATCAAACTGATGGGCAACTTTGTCTATCGCTGCATTCGCGGCGCGCGTCAGGGGCATAGTCTCTGGATTAACATCATCGACCTGAGCGTCCCACTCTTTGGCAATTTCTTGTGCCAGCGTACGTGTTGGTACGATCAATCCTGACTTGGCTGGCGACTTAACGGAACGACCGTCTAACACCACTGTATAACCGCCATCTGCCTCAGCAACTGTGGCCGTTTCCCAAAAGCGCTTAATTTTCCACTCAGCCATATTTTACCCTATCATGCGTTTGATCGCTGCATATAATGCCTCTGTGTCAGAGACAACTGCCGCGGCATGCTGTAAATGCTGTCCAGGGTGATATCCCCAACTTACTCCGATGGAATGCACACCCGCAGCCTGCGCCATGTCAATATCATAGCTTGTGTCGCCAATCATCACAGCATGACATGGATCAACCCCGACATCGGCCATCGCAGAAAGGATCATCGAAGGATGTGGTTTTGACGGATGATCATCAGACACTTGTGTTGTAACAAATCGCTTTGCCCAACCGAAATGACTCAGTAATGCGTCAAGCCCTCTGCGAGATTTTCCAGTCGCCAGGCCCAATAAAACATCGGGATCGGTTTCAAGCCTGTCCAACAGTGACGCAATGCCGTCATACAATTCAGGGCGCGCGCCCTTCACGCGGTTATCATGATAGCCCTGTTTATAGGCATCAACCGCCTGCTGTCGCGTGGCCGGATCAGCATCAGGTAATAATTTCACAAATGCATCAGTCAAGCTTAGTCCGACACTTGATAAGATATCGTCACGTGACGGTGTTTCAAAATTGATTTGCGCAAAGGCAACACGCATAGCCGAAATGATTTCTGATTGGCTGTCGACCAATGTTCCATCGACATCAAAAATAACCAACTTAAGATCTGGCATTACATCATTTCTTCAAACGGATCATTTGGGACATCATGTGTGTCCCACTGAAAAGTATCCCACGTGCGCTGCATGTGCTCGGGCAAATCCGCGGCAATCTCAAATATTTTGCGCGTCACGGGATGTTCAAATCGAATATAGCGGGCATGCAGATGCAGCTTTTTGCTGATGTCTCCGCCCAATTGCGCACCCCAACCATCGCCCAAATTTTCCTGCCCTGACCCACCGTATTTGCCGTCGCCGACAATAGGGTGCCCAATCTCGGCCATGTGTGCACGCAACTGGTGCGTACGTCCGGTCACAGGGACAAGCGCCACCCAGGCGCCGCGGCTCGCCAGACGTGACAAAACCATGTAATCAGAGGTTGCACGTTTCGCGCCTTCGGTGTTGGCAACATCACGCGGGTGGATACAAATCATTTTTTCACCCTCGCCGCGTCGACCATGGCCAGGGGCCTTCAAAAGGCCAAATTTTATTGTCCCTGCCTGAGGCATCGGCACCCCAGCCACGGCGGCCCAATATACTTTACGCGTTTCCCGATGGCGCAATGCATCTGTCAATGCCGCGGCAACGGGTCGTGTACGGGCCAGCAACAAAACCCCAGATGTGTCTTTGTCCAAGCGGTGGACCAAGCGAGGCTTTTCATCATACCCGAATTTCAGAGCTTCTGACAAACCATCGACGTGCTTTAACTGTTTGCTGCCCCCTTGCGTCGGCAGTCCAGCAGGCTTGTTCAACACAATCAAATGTTCATCCATGTAAATGACTGCGTCTTGCATCATACGCGCATCTTGATCAGATACCTTCGAGGGCGTCTTAGGCAGCATTGGCCGTTCTTCAAAGGCAATCGGCGGAATACGTATTTCTTGCCCTGTTTCTAAGCGTGTCGATGCCTTGCAACGTGCACCATCCACGCGCAATTCGCCCTTACGACACATTTTTTCGATGCGGATCTGGGACAACTGCGGGAACTGCCGCTTCAACCAACGATCAAGGCGTTGATCAGCATCATCAGGGGTAATTGTTATGCGTTGTACGCTGCTCATGACCAGGCTCCTTTTGCCAAGGCGACGCCTGCAAAAACGGCGATCACTGATAAGCTAACGCTTAACACGATATAGCCCAACGCAAATGCAAGCCTTTCTGCGTCAACTAATTTCATTACATCCAAAGAAAAGGCCGAAAATGTCGTAAAGGCCCCCAAAAAACCGCCCATCACAATCAGCGGCACACGATCCCCCAAACGGGTTGCGAAATATACATACGCCAGTCCCATTAAAAACGATCCCAACACATTCACGGTCAGTGTCCCGAATGGAAACACAACGATTTGACCAACGCCAAACCGTGCCATCGCGCCCAATGCGCCGCCCAGTGCAATCCAAAGATATATCATGCGCCCGTGCATCGCGGCTTCGCTATGAATTGTCAAGCCTTTGGCGCTTTACGCGCAGGTTATTGAAATACTGAACGCGCTTTTGCAAATCGCGTTCAAAACCGCGTTCGATCGGTTCATAAAGATTGGGCCTTGAAACACCATCCGGAAAATAATTCTGGCCAGAAAACCCGTCTTCGGCATCATGATCATAAGCATAGCCGGATCCGTATCCCTGTTCAGACATCAATTTAGTGGGCGCATTCAAAATATGCTTTGGTGGCGGCTCAGACCCCGTAGAACGCGCAAGCGCGCGCGCGGATTTGTAGGCCACATATACAGCATTCGACTTTGGCGCGAGCGCGAGGTATATCACAGCCTCGGCAAGGGCCAGTTCCCCTTCTGGGCTGCCAAGACGTTCATATGTTTCCCATGCGTGCAAACACACTGTTTGCGCCTGAGGGTCCGCCAAAGCAATATCTTCGACCGCCATACGTAACAAGCGACGCGCCAGATACCTTGGATCCTCGCCACCTTCTAACATGCGGGCGAACCAATAGATCGCCGCATCTGGATCTGACCCCCGAACCGATTTATGCAGTGCAGATATCAGATTGTAATGTTCATCCCCAGATTTGTCATATTTTGCAGCCTTGCGTGACAACCGTTTTCGCAGCGCGTCGGCCCCTAAAAGGTCACTGGATGACCATCCTGCCACTTGCTCGACAAGGTTAATTAAAGCACGTCCATCACCATCCGACATAGCCACCAAGGTGTTGCGTGCGTCATCATCAAGGGCAAGGGTGATGTCCAGTTCTGTTTCGGCACGCATCATCAACGCAGCTAAATCATCGTGCCCCAATCGCTCTAACACCAAAACCTGGGCGCGTGATAACAGCGCAGCATTCAATTCAAAGGACGGGTTTTCGGTGGTGGCCCCCACCAACAAAAGTGTACCATCCTCCATATGTGGCAAAAAACTATCTTGTTGCGCTTTGTTAAACCTATGAATCTCATCAACAAACAAAAGCGTTCCACGGCCATTCCTGTGTCGTAATTTGGCGGCTTCAAACACCTTTTTCAGTTCGGCAACACCTGAAAATATCGCGCTAATCTGTTCGAAATGTAAATCTGTATGATCCGCCAATAGGCGAGCCAAGGTGGTTTTTCCAACGCCGGGTGGCCCCCAAAAGATCAAAGAAGACAAAACACCAGATGACAACATAGCCCCTAGGGGCGCGTCGGGATCCAATATCTGGCGTTGACCAATAACCTCTGCCATTGACTTTGGGCGCAGTCGTTCGGCTAAGGGGCGTGGGCCAGATGGCAATGACACGCTGTTTGTGCCAAATAGATCTGTCATAAACGGAATCCCAACATAATTTGATCGCCACCGCGGTTGATGACAATTTGTCCTCGGCGCAGGTTAGACGCAAGTAGATCATCGAAGTCTTTGGCATTGGTCAACGCCTGTCCATTTATAGCGACTATAATATCACGTGCGCGCAAACCAATTCTGGGGGCGACCGAGCCAGGATCAACGACAATGATGCCGCTTGCTGAATTGGGCAGCCCCATATCCTGTTGAACCATCGGATTGACAAGACGCAAAACAACGCCCGGCAAAATGCCCCGCTCGTTTGACGTGTAAATCAGCGATCTCGGAACATCAGGAGCTGAGATAAGTGGCACATCCACAGCATCGACACTGCCATCGCGAAAACGCATCACGTTTATCGTAGCCCCAATGCCACGCACCGATATACGGTAATACATCTCGGCAGGGCCGCTGACAGGTTGATAGTCAATCGCGGTGATGACATCACCAACGTTGAAACCCGATTTAGAAAATGGGCTTTGCGGATGTATTTCGAGAATGATCATGCCATTCACATCAGTAAGCCCAAGGCTCTGCGCCACTTCTGCAGTCAGCTCTTGCCCGTGGATCCCAGCCCAAGGACGCTGAAAGCTGGTCTTGCCTTGGCGCGCTTGGTCGACGAATTGTTGAACAAGCGACGCAGGTATCGCGAAACCAATACCGTTAGAGCCCCCTGATTTTGACAAAATCGACGTGTTTATACCGATCAAGTCCCCTTTGACATCAATCAATGCCCCCCCCGAATTTCCTGGGTTAATTGGGGCATCCGTTTGCACAAAATAACCGCGACCATCCCCGGCCCCACCGCCCGTACGCGCCAAACCAGAGACGATACCGCTGGTTACTGTTTGACCTATGCCGAAAGGGTTTCCAATGGCTAATACCAATTCTCCCACCTCGACCGTATCGCTGTTGCGAAAGGTTAAGAACGGCATCGTATCGAAACTGTCTAATTTCAGAACCGCTAAATCGGATCCTTGATCAGACAAGAGAACCGAGGCCGAATATTCCCGCTTGTCATTAAGGACAACGCGTATTTCTTGGGCTTGGCCAACAACGTGGTAATTTGAAACGACAATGCCGTCAGACGATACAATCACACCAGACCCTAACGAATTTTGCACTCGTGGCCGGGTGTTGCCAAAGCTTTTGAAAAATTCGCGAAAGAATGGATCGTTTTGAAAGGGGCTTATGTTCTGCTGCACAATCCGCTTGGCGTAAATATTCACAACCGCCGGTGCGGCACGTTTGACCAATGGCGCAAAGGACAGTTGAATTTGCGCTTGTGAGGTTGGGATTTCAGATTGCGCTGATGCAATCGGACCTAACCCAATCAAAAGGATAAAAACGGCAAGGAATGTGCGCTGAAACATATTTAACCCCTTTTGTTGATACCCTTAATTTATGTGGCGACGTGGCCAGTTTCAAACCACAGAGCACGAATTGCAATTAAAAAGCAAAAACCCCCGCCGATGGCAGGGGTTTCAAAAACCAGATCTGGTTTAAATCTTATTCGTCAGCTGCTGTTTCTTCTGCTGCAACGCGTGCTTTGTCAGCTGCGCCTTTTGCTGCAGGATCACGGTCAACGAATTCGATGATCGCCATTGGCGCCATATCACCATAACGGAAGCCCGCTTTCATGATGCGAACGTAACCGCCTTGGCGCTCTTTGTAGCGTGGGCCAAGGATATCAAATAGTTTTGCAACGTATTGATCTTCTTTCAACTGTGCCGCTGCTTGACGACGTGCGTGCAAGTCACCGCGTTTACCCAAAGTGATCAGTTTTTCAACGATCGGGCGCAGTTCTTTTGCTTTTGGCAAAGTTGTTTTGATTTGTTCGTGTTCGATCAACGAACCCGCCATGTTTGCCCACAATGCCTTGCGGTGTTCATGGGTACGATTTAGGCGGCGATAACCACGTGCGTGACGCATTGTATTTCTCCTATTTGCGTTTGCTTTGTCAGACGGCCGATGCGTGTCAACCGTTCACCTTGGGGCGTTCGCCCATATTTTCCCCAGTCTTCTGGGCATTTAGAGGGCGGGTCATCCCCGCCCCATTGGATCAAAAGTTGTCTTCGAACTTTTTCGCCAAATCTTCGATGTTGTCTGGTGGCCAATCTTCGACGTCCATACCCAGATGCAAGCCCATACCCGACAACACTTCTTTGATCTCGTTCAAAGATTTGCGGCCAAAGTTTGGTGTGCGCAACATTTCGGCTTCTGTCTTTTGGATCAGATCGCCAATGTAAACGATGTTGTCGTTCTTTAGGCAGTTTGCCGAACGGACAGACAATTCCAATTCGTCGACTTTTTTCAACATCAATGGGTTGAAGTCCAAACCGTCATCGTCGTCTTGGCGACCTGCAGATTCGGGCTCTTCGAAATTGACGAAGATTGACAGTTGATCTTGAAGAATACGCGCTGCGAATGCGATGGCATCGTCAGGCGAAATCGAACCGTCTGTATCGACTTTCATAGTCAGTTTGTCGTAATCCAAAACCTGACCTTCGCGTGTTGGCTGAACGTCATAGGATACTTTTTTGACTGGTGAATAGATCGCGTCGATCGGGATCAAACCAATTGGTGCGTCCTCTGGTTTGTTTTTGTCCGCAGGAACGTAACCTTTGCCAGTGTTAACGGTCAATTCCATGTACAGGTCAGCGCCGTCATCCAAATGACAGATCACGTGATCTTTGTTCAGGATCTCGATGCCTGCGCTGTCCGAGATGTCGCCAGCTGTTACAACAGATGGGCCTTTTGCATTGATCGATAGACGCTTTGGTCCTTCGACTTCCATGCGCAGAGCAACGCCTTTAAGGTTCAAAACGATATCTGTTACGTCTTCACGAACGCCAGCAACTGACGAAAACTCGTGTAAAACGTTATCGATTTGAACTGATGTAATGGCCGCACCTTGAAGGCTGCTCATCAGTACGCGGCGCAGCGCGTTACCCAATGTTAGACCAAAACCACGCTCTAGTGGCTCTGCAACAACCGTTGCTTGGCGCATCGGGTCATTACCTGGTTTTACTTCTAGCTGGGCTGGCTTAATCAATTCGCCCCAGTTTTTTTGGATCATGCGTCCCTCCATTCTTGCACTTGCCCCATGTCCGTATGACAAACGCGCCCGAGGTTTAAAAATGACGGAATGGGGCCGCGCAAAAAATGCGAGACCCCATAAACAGTTTGATTATACGCGGCGACGCTTTGGTGGGCGACAGCCATTGTGCGCGATTGGTGTAACGTCACGGATAGATGTGATGTTGAAACCAATTGCAGCCAATGCACGCAATGCGCTTTCACGGCCAGAACCTGGGCCTTGAACTTCGACTTCCAACGTTTTTACGCCATGCTCTTGTGCTTTACGGCCAGCATCCTCTGCAGCCATCTGTGCGGCGTAAGGAGTTGACTTACGAGAGCCTTTGAAACCCATTGTACCTGCTGATGACCAAGCAATAGCATTGCCTTGAACGTCAGAGATAAGGATTTTTGTGTTGTTGAATGACGAGTTAACGTGTGCAACGCCAGCTGCGATATTCTTGGAGACCTTTTTCTTGCCACCACGACGTGTATCTTTTGCCATTGGGGCCTCTCCTTATTTCTTCTTGCCAGCGATAGCTTTCGCTGGACCTTTGCGGGTGCGTGCGTTTGTATGCGTACGCTGACCACGGACAGGAAGGCTACGACGGTGACGCAGACCACGATAGCAGCCTAGGTCCATCAAACGCTTAATGTTCATTTGGACTTCACGGCGCAAATCACCTTCTACGGTCAGGTTTGCGTCGATAAATTCGCGGATTGCCAAGATCTCTGCGTCGGACAATTCGTTCACGCGACGTGTTTCGTCGATGTTCGTTGCTTCGCAGATTTGTTTAGCAGATGCAGGGCCAATGCCCGTGATGTATGTCAACGCGATTGGAACGCGTTTTGCGGTTGGGATGTTTACGCCGGCGATACGTGCCACGTGTCTGTTCCTTTTCGTTGCGGTTCCGTAACTCCGGAACCTTTTTTCACAACATAAAGCCCCGAGTGGTTAAACTTGGGGCCCAAGCTGATCAGGTGGTCAAAGAGGGAATCCCCCTTCAGTCGATTCTCTTTCGAGATTGGGTTAGTTATTCAGAATGTCGCCCACCGTCAACCCCCAAGTGTTAACAATGATAAACAGGGCATGAATTTCGTGCCCTGCCCAATTTTATGGACGCTTAGTTATCCAAAGCTGCCGCAAGGCTGGCTTTTACCTCATCAATTGGGGCCAAACCATCAATCGACTTGAGATTGCCTTTTGCATAGTAATACCCAAGCAACGGCGATGTTTTCTTGTAATACTCGGCCAGACGTGTCCGCATGCTTTCGGCGTTATCATCAGCGCGGGCTTCTTTCCCGGCTGCGACCGCTTCTTTCGCGCGGTTTACGACGCGTTCGACCAAAACGTCGTCATCAACATCAAGAGAGACAACACGATCAAGCGAATTGCCGCTTTCTTTCAGCAATGCGTCAAGCGCATCAGCCTGAGCCAACGTACGGGGGAAGCCGTCAAAAATGAAACCTCCCTCTGAGCCTTGTTCAAGCTTTTCTCGGATGAGGCCAATCACGATTTCATCGGTAACCAACTGGCCACGGTCCATGACGTCGGCAACAATCTTGCCCATTTCGGTGCCAGATGTGCGTGCCGCGCGCAGCATATCGCCTGTAGACAACTGAACCATGTTACGTGTTTCTACAAGGTGCTGGGCCTGCGTACCCTTACCTGCACCGGGCGGTCCTAAAATAATAATATTCATCGACGCGCTGGTCCTCTCTTTTTACGTGTCTTTCCTTTACCACGCAGCTGCGATTTTTGAATCAGACTTTCGTACTGATGCGCTAAAAGGTGCGATTGCACTTGCTGAATGGTGTCCATCGTGACGGAAACAACGATGAGAACCGAAGTCCCCCCAAAGTAAAACGGAATTCCAAGCTGTCCTCTTAGTACCTCTGGCAACAAACATACCGCCGCCAAATAAGCAGAGCCCAGAACCAATACGCGATTGACCACATATTCGAGATGCTCAGCAGTCTTTTTACCCGGGCGAATGCCTGGTACAAAGCCGTTTTGGTTTTTCAAATTATCCGCGACATCGTCAGTTTTGAAAGACACGTTATGTGTGTAGAAATAGGCAAAGAAAACGATCATCGCCGTAAAAAACGCAAGGTAAAGCGGTTGACCAGGACCAAAATAGGCCATGATCACCGACATCACCGGATTGGTGGTCGTGCCCGAAAAGGTACTAATCGTTGTCGGCAACATTAAAAGAGACGACGCAAAAATTGCAGGGATAACACCAGCTGGGTTAACCTTGATCGGAAGATGCGAATTTTGACCTTCCATGATTTTCATGCCAACCTGACGGCGGGGGTATTGGATCAAAACCTTACGCAGTGCGCGTTCCATAAACACAACAAACCCGATCGTCACGATGACCATCACAATGACGCCAATAATAACGGCAGGGCTTAGCGCACCAGAGCGACCAGATGCAAAGAACTGTGCCAACGCTGCAGGTAATTCCGCCACAATGCCGATAAAGATGATCAAAGATATACCGTTACCAATGCCGCGTGACGTGATTTGTTCGCCCAACCACATCAAGAACATCGTGCCGCCAACCAATGTGATCACGCAAGACGCACGGAAAAAGACGCCAGGATCTGTGACAAGATCACCTGCCTCAAGCCCCGCAGACAAGCCATATGCCTGGAACGTCGCCAAAAGCACGGTGCCGTAACGGGTATATTGATTGATTTTTTTACGGCCCTGCTCGCCTTCTTTTTTCAACTGCTCTAGTGCAGGAACAGACGCGGCTGCCAACTGAATAATAATTGATGCAGTGATATAAGGCATAATACCAAGCGCAAAGATGCCCATGCGGCCCAGTGCGCCGCCCGTAAACATGGTTAACATGCCACCGATACCGGTTTGCGCTTGCGCCATAAATTCACGCAACGCCGCACCATCAATACCGGGAACGGGAATAAACGTGCCCAGGCGATAAACAATCAACAAACCTAGGGTGAACAGAATACGATTGCGAAGCTCGGTCGCTTTGCCCAATGCCGCCCAGCTGGTGTTTGCGGCCATTTGTTCTACTGCGGATACCATATGGATCTCTCTTAATCAAAACGCCGCCAAGAGCGTTTTCCAAGCTCTGGCGGCGTTATTTAGGAAAACTAAGATCTATGTAAGCGGGCACACTGCCGCATACAAGTTCTTATTCGGCTGCGGCCGCCAAAGTTGTAAATGTACCGCCCGCTTTTTCAACCGCATCTACAGCTGATTTAGACGCGCCGGTGACGTTTAAAGTGACTTTGGATTTGAACTCGCCTTTTGCAAGAACGCGGATGCCGTCCAATTTGCGGCGCACCAATCCAGATGCGATCAATGCATCTTCGTTGATTTCTGCTTTCGCATCCAGTTTGCCCGCTTCGATGAATTTCTCGATCAAACCAAGGTTCACAACAGCGAATTTCTTTTGGTTTGGTTTGTTGAAACCACGTTTCGGCAAACGTTGGTACAATGGCATTTGACCGCCTTCATAACCGTTGATTGCAACGCCTGAACGTGATTTTTGACCTTTGATACCACGGCCGGCAGTTTTACCTTTGCCAGAACCTGGACCACGGGCTACGCGTTTTTTCTTGCGTACGGCTCCTTCGTTATCGCGCAATTCATGTAATTTCATGTCGCTTCTCCTTTGGCCGGAACTACCCCCCGATGTGCGACGAAAGGGGCAAACACGGCATTGTTTCGATTCTTATGGCTCGCGCCACTTGCGCGGTATATCCACACAAATCCAGCAATGCAAGGCGTTATGTTGAG
>Ga0255765_1004572_pt1 | contig 13757 bp, 10 predicted proteins | sample 041ome_8_FD_179965 | JGI IMG/M metagenome (GOLD analysis project Ga0255765, IMG submission 179965) | Coastal salt marsh microbial communities from the Groves Creek Marsh, Skidaway Island, Georgia - 041407BS metaG (version 2) | ecosystem: Environmental > Aquatic > Marine > Intertidal zone > Salt...
ACGATTTCTGTGTTAGGGTGATTAAAACGCGAATACACCAAGCCGCCGGCGCCCATTCCTTCCGGGGCAGGCTTTCGACCCGCAACAACATCGAAAAACTCAGCACCCTGCTCTGCCGAGTTGAAAGCAAATGTCGACGTTAAAAATACGGGGGGTTTCACCGCGCCTTCTGACAGCGCGGGGTCATAACCATAAGCGGTCATTTGCGTAGATGGATGAATACGATGACCATCAATGTGGGTTCGACGAAAATTTTTGCTGGACATAAATAATCTCTCTGTAGTCAGTTGCTAGACCCCACCCAAATTCCCGAGTGAAGCCGGTTTCGAAAATCTCTGCTTGCGACGCACACCTAGCAACGCCCCCCAAGCTTCCCCGAGCTTTGTTGGTGCGAATGACCATTGCCAAGCCCCTCCATTGCAAAGCCGCTGTCAGCCTAATTTCAATTCTCAGGTTACCTCGTTAGGAGTCCGAGCCGGTTTCGACTGAATGGCTTTATTGCATCCTTGGTTGCTGCCTCCAAAGCGATTGTCTGTTGGCCCCCCAAACTATCAGCTTTGATTGTCCCGCTTTCAGATAGCAAAAACCCGCTTGTTTTCGCTATTATTTTCGTCATAATAGTCGGTAATGACTAACCTTGATCAATATGACAAGAAAATCCTCCACGCTCTCGGGACAGATGCACGACTGAGCGTTGAGAAAGTATCAGAACTCGTAAACCTCTCCGCGACTCCCGTTCGTCGCCGAATCCGCAGACTTGAAAAAGAGGGGGTTATCAGGCGATACACTATTGATGTTGACCTGAACAAATGCGGTTACAGCCAACAAATTTTCGTATTTATTAAACTACAGCGCCGTGACCAAGCGACCATCGCGGACTTTGAAAGCAGAGTGTTGGATCTTTCCGAAGTGACCAGTTGCAGCTTGGTAACTGGGCCTCATGACTATATTCTCACTTTACGTCACAAGAATATGGACACTTATAATAAGTTTCTGCGTGAGGTCCTTTCTGAACTGCCAGGGGTCTTCGGAATCGAAACGAGCGTCGTTATTGGATCGGTTCGAGACGAATTGGTTTCTCCTTTACCCACTCGAGACTAATTTTATAAACCGATTTTAAGCTCGAGAACTAGTGGCACAAGAACCGAATTACACATTCATTTTTACTGTTGCTTGTCGATAAGCCATGGCCGAGTGCTAGGGTAGTTAGTGCGCTGGCACAGATCCTGGGCGACGCGGTAAATCCAGAGCGATCTGAGGGATCGCCTCCAATACACCTCTCACAAGCCCCTTTTCCGATCCATAACCGTGCCTGTTTGATCAGAAGCAGACAGGCAAGCCCAGCCCTTGATTTCTTGCCTTGTTATAAACAAGAGCCGCAGCGGCCACATCTTGTGCAGCAAATCCTACAGAGCGGTATAGGGTGATATCCCGCTCGTTCTCCCGCCCTCTTATATGCCCCAAAAGCACCTCGCCGATTTCACCACGAACGTGCTCCTCGGTAATGGCCCCGCTTTCCAGTGCTTCCATAAGTTCTCGCGCTTCTTTAAAGGCAGATTCGCGATAATCAATGTAGTATGAACTCCTTATTACAGCCGCTTCGTCAAGCTCTACTTTAGGCGACCGACTGGCTCCCACTGCATTAATATGACACCCATCGGGCAACTCTCTGCCCAACAATACGGGCGCCGTTGCCGGAGTAGAGCTACAGATAATATCGGCTTCTTTAATCGTCTGAGCTACTGTCGCGAAGATATCTACCTTAACCTGCCATTCCGCTTCGATTCGTTCAGCAAATCGAAGCGCATTTTCAGGCGATCGCCCCCAAATTCGAATGGATGTGATGGGCCTTACCGCGAGCATGGCAGCTACATGCAGGTATCCCTGCTCACCAGAACCGACCAGAGCCAAGGTAGAGGCGTTATCGCGTGCTAAGGTGCGTGTAGCCACAGCGCTGGCCGCCGCAGTGCGGACAGCCGTCAGATAACCCGAGTCAACAATCATTGCAGGCTGACCTGTCTCGGCTTCAAAATAAACAGTCACTCCCGAATGGCTGGAATAACCTTTCAGTCTCGCTTCAGGAAACTGTGTTATCAACTTACAGGCAAATCCCTCAGGCTCTCCCAAATAACCTGGCATCCAACCCAACATGCCTTTTCCCGCCTTAAAACCAGCGCGTGGCGGATTTACTACGTTCCCGGCGGAGGTTTGGCGCATGCAGTTATCGATGGATTCAATACAATCAGCCATTGTCAGCAGCTGCATCAAGGTGTCACGTTCAATAATCAGGGTTTTAAATTCATGAATCATAACAGTCTCCAAACAGTATTCACCCGCTTTGCTGGCCAGTCATGCGACCAACTGCTTTTGTATCTAGGCCCCTCTGGAGACCTCGTGGCATTGTATTTATGATGAAGGAAGGACATACCTCTACTGCGCGCGGACGGGCTATCCCGAGCGCGATAGAGACAACGGATCCAAGCATCGTCAAAGTATCCATGGCAATAATGGCTTCATCTTCAACAAGTAGATCTTTTTTGGGCATAGTGACATTGTCTTCGGTCTTAACTTACTTCGGTTTTTATAGGTAAGAATTATTCTTACTGAAAAACTCCAATTATTTGAAGAAATCTCAGGATCCGGCAAAGGCAACTGAAATTGGCGGCCAATGGCTTGACCAGCTCAGCTCATCTTCGAGTTCGTATGCGATACTGAACAAGGTGTCTTCAGCCCCTTTCGCTGCAATGAACTGTGCTCCCACTGGTAACCCCGCCGGACTAAAACCAGCCGGAACGTTCACAGCAGGATGTCCCGTAGTATTAACAATCGCCAAAAATGTCACGTCGCATCTGCCAGCATCAAGTAGCGAAGCGAGATCGTTATCTAAAGCTCGATTAGTTACGTCTTTGGCGACTACTGGAACACTAGGCGTTAATATAAGGTCGTAACTTTCAAATATTCTATCAATCGAATCCGAAATGGTTTGAGCGGTCTCCATTAGACGAGCGAGTTCGGCCTCGGGGTTTTCCGGCATGGTATGAAGGTAGTGCATCGATACCTTCTCAAAATCGCCGTCTGCCACCGCTCGGCCAAAACTTTCCTCGAATTGACCCGCCATTCGCGTCGCCATAATAGAAAGCATTGATGTAAATTGATCGAGATAACTCTCCGCATGATATGGCAGACAGTCCAGTTCAACCACTTCATGTCCCATTAGCTTGCAGCGTTCTGCTGTCTGTCTAATGACATCCAGCACATCAGCCTCTGCGCTCATTCCGTCCGCGGTTTTTAACCCGACGGCGATCTTTAAACGTTTTGAAGATGGCCCGGAGATGAAACCCAGTTCTGGAAACCTGGCGTCTTCACCACGTCGTTCCGTAATCGCAAAAGACATGGCTAAATCACGCACAGAACGTGTCAACATTTGGTTGGTCTGTGTTTCTACAACCGGCGGAATTCGGCTAACGTCAACATGCCGGCCACGACTGGTCTTGAGTCCGATGGTGTGACAATGACTACTGGGTATACGACATGAACCGCCACCGTCCGTCCCATGTGCCATAGGCACAATACCACTGGCTACCAATGCTGCAGCACCACCGCTTGACCCACCAGCGGTCACTGCGGGATTCCATGGGTTCCTTGTTAAACCACTCAGATGGGATTCTGTATGCGTGTTGTAAGCGAACTCCGGCAGTGTAGATTTACCCATGATATTCATGCCCGACTCGATATAGCGTTTCGCGAATGGGCTTGTCCACGTGACGACTGGAGCATTCGCAAATCCTCTAGAGCCGAAGGTAGTCGAAAATCCGGGGAAATCAATGTTTGCCTTGATAAAAGACGGAACACCTTTAAAAGGACCTTCTGGCAGTCCCTGCCGAGCCTTCTCACGAGCAAGCTCGATGTTCATCTGCTCTATGGCATTCAACTTTGGGTTTAGTCTCTCAATTCGATTAACAATAACGTCTAAGAGTTCCTCGGCCGTGATCTCACCTTTTCGAATTAATTCCGCCAAGGCCATTCCATCATGGTTATAAAGCTCATCCATCGGTTGGAGATTTCGCATCAACTGTATCCTGCTTGATAGTCAAATAATGTCGGTTTTTATTCACATTTATATTTGGTCGATTTTCATATTTAACCAATTGACGATTCACATGCCACCAGCACTCACTATTACGAGACTGGAATGACATTCAGTCCAAAGGGAGCAGTCGTTAGCGACTCATTGCCGTCTTCGGTGATTAATACAATATCCTCTTCGAAGTAACCGCCAAAGCCCCTACCATAAAAAGGAATCTCGAGAGTCATCATCATATTGGGCTGCAACACGGTATCAGCGCCCGTCATGAAAAATGGGAATTCTTCAACAAAGGTGCAACATCCCAAACCATGCCCAATGTGACCGCGACGAAATTCCGTCAGGCCCTTTCCCCTGACCATACTCGCTACCATATCGTAGATATCTCCCGTTCTGGCGCCGGGCACCATAGCCTTTTTAGCGACTTGGTGCGCCTCACCATAAACGTCGGCAATCTGCCGCTGCAATGGTGAAGGCTCGCCCATAATATAGGCGCGCCCTGAATCGGAAACATACCCTCGAACCGTAAACCCAAGGTCAATGGAAATCATGTCTCCTATGGATATCGTTCGATCAAAATTTCGTGATGTCGCTGCAGGCGTATCCCCCATGTAAATCATCAGAAATCGATTACCATCAACTGAGGGAGCTTGCGCAACGCCGAGCTGAATGCGATGGCGAAGCTCTGCGAAACTATCACCGGGTTTCAGATTCATCATGATATCGTGACAAACGGTCCACTGCTGATAGGCCGCATAACGCATGTTGTAAATTTCGTATGGGGTCTTAAACATCCTCGCTTCAGTTAACAGCGGCACTGAATCCCTGAGTTCAAAACCCGCTAATTCGGCAAGCAATGATTGATGTAAGCCAACGGTAAGATTCGTGAGCTCAACACCCAGTCGCGCCCCGCTCAATCCCTCTTGTTCAAGGGTGTTTTTTAGGCTTACAACAAAAGGGAGTAGCCCTCCCTCTGGCGACGTACTGCGGAAATCACTGGCGTAACGAATTTCGGGCGTTGCTGAGGTTGCATAACGATCTTCTTGACCCGTCCAAAATTGCACAGCTCGCCAGTCGCTAACAGCCGCACTTTCCAACATTGCGTCGTATTCATGCTCAGAGCAGATACCGATTGGATCGCCCTCCCGCGGCACAATCAACATCGCCATACCCATCATGCCGCCATCGATAAAAACGGATTGGTGGGTATTGATCCACTGGAAAAAATCCGGGCGGAACACAACCAAAGCATCAAGATCCGCTCTCGCGATCGCAAGTTGCAAACGTTTGATAATATCTCGGTTATGCTCAACGGCCAGACTGTCTGCATGTTTCTCGTCGTAATTCATAACATCTTCTCCATCGACTTTTGTTATTAATAAGTTTAATTAGTAGGCCTTCTCGACCAGTTTCACTTTGCCGGTTGCGCCGTACTCCATCACCAACTCACCCTCGGCAAAAGTTGTCACCTTGGCCTTGAACCGCAGCACGCGCTGAATTTCAGCTTCCAGGCGCTCGGCAACATCCTGCGCCACCTCTTCCGAAGGGCTGCCCCGCAACTCAACCTTAAGATTCAACGGAGGCTCAATAACCGGCGAATCAGAGAACTTAACGATTCGCATGTTTCCTGTTAACTCATTTGGCATTTTTAACAGCGTGTCTTGAATAGCGGAGGGGAACACATTAACGCCCTTTACCAACAACATATCATCGGCGCGTCCCAGCACCTTTACACGCCACCCGGGTCGACCACAGCTACAGGGCTTAGTCGATATGGTCATCTTGTCGCCGTCGCGAAAACGTATTAGTGGACCGCATTCTCTATCCATCCCAGTGTAGATCAGTTCACCTTCGACACCGTCTTCAATGGGCAATATTTCGCCCGTTGTCAGATCACGTACTTCGACATAGGCGTGATCTGGAGCAATAAAATGCAAGCCATCATGAGCTTCGCAAGACACAAAAATGGGATTCAAAGCACTGGTGCCACCCATAAGGTCGTACACCGTTGCGCCACCAAAACCCGTCGAAATTTCTTCGATAATTTCAGGGATACTTCCCCCCGGCTCGCCGTACACCAAAACCTTTTCAATGCCGACTTTGGTCAGGTCAATTTCGGTCTTGGTCTTCGCCGTTTTTATCATGTGACGCGCAAAAGAAGGCGTGCACATGATCGCCTTGGGATGCGTCAAATCCGCCATTTCAACCACTTTGACACTGCCAACGAGGGCGCCAATAGGGATGACATTCGCGCCATAGCTCAGCAAGCAATCAATAGCCGGAATTCCCGCCACCCACATACTCATAACGCCAGCGTACAGCACCGCATCACCGGGCATGATGCCCATACGGTGCAGTGCGCGGGCGTTGTTCTCACTCATAATCTTCCGGTCATTAGCGGTTGCGCCTTGGAAGCTGGGTGTTCCCGTCGTGCCGGATGAAGCGCTCGTGCGGTTAACCTGCGAGATGTCACAGCACAAGTGCATTCCATAGGGATGGCCCAGCTCTTCTTGAGAGCGCTGTTGGCTAGCGCGCTCTTCGTGTTTGTCAAAGGTCGGATAATCTTTGTACTGGCTGAGCGAATTGAACTCGTAAGGATTTACCCCCGCCGCGTCAAATTTCGCCTTGTAATGCGTTGAGTTTTCATAGACGTAGACGAGTAGCTTTTTCAACTTTCGCAGCTGTAGCGCCTCTAACTCAGCACCCTCTAATGTTTCAGCCGCTTCATTCCAAAGTGAGTGTTTCAACGTATTAACCTCATCAATAATCATTTTCAATTTTAAACATCGCCGACACGCACACCGGTCAACTCTCTATAATTTTAGGCAGTGAATGGGACATAACAGCGGGGGCAACCTCCTTGTAGAGCTCTACCTCCACTAAGCAACTGTGCGCTATCGGTCCCTGAGCCAAGCTGGATGTGCCGCGATCAGGCGTCAAAACGTTAGGATTACCATGACGCTCTAGCCCAAGCTCGTCATCCGGATCAAACCAGGCGCCTGTGCGAAGACAAACTACACCCGGCATCACTTCTTCGGTGATAGCCACCGCCGCAAGGCAGGCACCACGCTGATTGAAGACTCGCACCAACTGCCGCTCATGTAGCCCTCTGCTGTCCGCATCTCTGGGATTGATGCGAATCACTTCGCGTCCATCCACCTTGTCCCGAAGGCTGTTGCGGCCAAAGTCAAACTGGCTGTGCAATTTGTTTTTAGGCTGTGCGGAGATAAGGTGTAACGGATACTCACGGGCGAGAGGTGCACCGAGATAATCGTCTTTTTCCATCCAAACCGGATGTCCGGGGCAATCGAGCTGACCGAAGTCGGCAATCGTTTGGGAAAAAACCTCGATTCTTCCAGAGGGTGTTTTTAATGGATGCTGATTTGGGCTTCGGCGGAATTGTTCTATCAAAAACTCGCGAGGCTCTATTTGTGATTCCAGATTTAATGCGCCACCTCGCCAAAACGCCTCAAAACTCGGCAGCTGAATGCCTTCTTCTTCGGCGTTTGCTCGAGAAATGGTATAGATGTGCTCCAGCCACTCCATTTCGCTGCGATTTTGCGTAAATGCGTCTCCCACACCTAATTGGGCCGCCAGCGCCGAAAATATCTCGTAATCGGAACGTGACGTCGCATAAGGCAATTGCGCCTTTTTAGAAGGCAGGACAAAGCAATCTTTGCCACAGACAATGTCATTGCGCTCCAGAAAGGTCGTGGCAGGAAATATGATATCGGCGTGTCGTGCCGTTGCGGTCCATGCAGACTCATTAACAATGACCGTTTCGGGTTGACGCCAAGCCTCTCTCAGCTTGTTTAAATCCTGATGGTGGTGATAGGGGTTACCGCCCGCCCAGTAAATTAATTGTATCTTCGGGTAGATTCGAGACTGACCGTTATAAGAGTACGTCTCTCCGGGACGTAACAGCATATCGGTGATTCGGGCCACAGGAATGTAACTTTTAGTGGGATTATCACCCTGGTCCAGACTACCCCAGGAAAAAGGGGGTTCCTTGCGACCATAAATACCCCGCCCATTACTACCCCAGCCGAGTGCAAAACCGCCACCAGGAAGACCAATGTGTCCCACCATGGCCGCCAACACAATGAGCATCCAGATCGCCTGCTCTCCATGCTGCTGCCGCTGCAATGAAAGACTCACGGTGAGCATGGATCGTCGGCTGCGAGCTAACTTATGGGCCAAATCCTGAAGAATCTCAGGTGCCACACCGCAAATGGGTGCTGCCCAATAGATATCTTTTGGACAGCCATCACTGCGCCCGAGTAAATACTCACGAAACTGTTCGTAACCCGTCGTGTATTGCGCTACGAAAGTGTGATCAACGGAGCCCGAAGTCTCTAGGTGATACGCCAGCGCTAGCATCATGGCCACATCTGAACTAGGCCGAACTTGAATCCATGCAGCGTCAATAAAATCAGGCATATCATCACGCATTGGGCTTATGTTAATTAACTCCACCCCACGCTCACCTAGGCCCGCCATAGCCTGCTGATCGAGATGATTGCCCACACCGCCGGGGACGACCTGATTGTTATGCTGACAAAAACCACCGAATGCCAGCACCAAGTCGGTGTGTTGAGCGATATCTTTGTAGTCTGCAATCTCGCCGTCTTGGAGCAGATTAAAACCCAAAACATGTGGCACGATGACTTCTGCTGCTGCCGCCGAATACGTATTTACCGAGCCAGTGTAGCCACCCAGCGAATTGAGGAACCGATGCAGCTGACTCTGCGCATGGTGGAAACGCCCCGCGCTACTCCAGCCGTAAGAGCCACCAAAAATAGCCTCGTTGCCGCAGGTTTGGATGGTCTCCGCAAGTGCCTTCGACGCCAAATCAAGAGCACATTCCCAACTTACCGGAGTGAAACCTTCTAATCCCCTGCGATCGCGGTGATCGCTATCACCGCGTAAATAACTGATGCGAACCATGGGTTCACTCACGCGACAGTTTCGGTCCTGTGCATCCAGCAGAGATTCACCGATGGAAGATGGATGGCTATCACTGGCGGGTGGATTTACCGCCACAATATCGCCATTGCGAGTGCTGACTTCATAGTGCCCCCAATGGCAGCCAACAGTTTCAGTCTTCACCTCGGTCAAAGTCTATCCTATTCGGTTCAGTTAACGGGCGGGGAGCTGATGTATCGACGTATACCCCATTTGAGCTCTATTTATCCTGCTCATACATTCGTTGTCGCTGCTGGGCCCCCAGCGCTACGGTTTCTTCAAAGTCATGATATTGAGCGAAATAAGCCACCTTGCGGGTCGCGTAGATCGCTTTAGGATCCATTCCAGCGATCACCTTGGCCAACTCAACCGCCCTAGCCCTAACGTCTTGCTTCGGAACCACTTCATTTATCAAACCGGCTCTCTCTGCCCACTCCGCCGAACGCGGCTCTCCCAGCAAGAGCAGCTCGAGCGCTTTACCAAGGCCGGCTGTGTGCACGCAGCGCAAAGTGCCGTGAACGCTAGCAATGCCTATTTTCACTTCTGGCAAGCAAAACTGTGCGTCCTCGGCGGCAACACGCAAGTCACAAGCCATTGCCAAAGTCATGCCATTGCCGTAGCACTGCCCCTGAATGGCCACAACAATGGGCTTCTCGGAGAACGCAAGATCTTCGTGATCAAGACTGAACTGCGGTGCTAGTGTGCCGGGATTGTCGACCCCCGCCTCATCCATCGCCAATTTCAAGTCCTTCAAATCGACGCCACCGGAGAAAGATCGGCCGGCTGTACTCAGCACAGCCGCCCGCAAGTTTTTGTCCTCATTGAAACGGACAAACGACTCGTTTAATCCGCGATAAACCTCACGATTGAAAGCGTTAAGCGAGTCGGGGCGATTAATATGAATGAAGGCCAGCGCGCCCTCTGTTGTGTATTCAACGTACTGGTTGTCTAACATAGCGCCATCAACTCCTGTGATAAAAAAGTACAGCAAATATTGGATATTCAGTCATGCTCAGCAATCGTGGTTATGATTCAATCTGACAAAATCAGGATTCCAAAGAGCGCAGTCTCGGATAACGTAAGCCTCGGCTAGGGGATTACATCGCACCGCGATACCGTTGCTGGTTAACACCCAACTGCGTCCATTTGATCAAGCTGATTACATCGAACACGGGCAAACCTGTCGCCTGCTGGATGGCCATAGCGGCTGGAGGCATGTTGGTGCATTCCAAGACAATTGCACCGATATCCGGGTGTGCTTCCATCATGCGCTGTGCAGATAACGACAGTTGCTTTTCAAGCCTTCTTGTCCGTTGTTCCGGATCGAGTTCATCAAATATCCAAACGTCTTCCTCGGCCGGACGCTGATTCGCTCCCCAGAGAACATAGGGCACCGAGCTGTCAATACCGACAGCAGCCAAGTGCTGATCGGTAAGAATGTCCGAATTTGCGGTCATAATGCCCACTTTACGCTGCGGTCCAATCATTAAAGACACCATGGGAACCTGCAACAGAGAAGAAGATAGAACGGGTATATCGACTGCGTTAGCCAAAATAGTTTGGAAAACAGAAAATAGACCACAGGTTGTGGCTATCGCTCGCACACCTTCACGCTCAAAAGCCTGTGCCGCCCCCACCATAGCCGCAATGCCTCGCTCGCTCGGCTGCCTCGTAATCACCTCGTTTATTTGAAGATCCCGCAACAGTTTGTATTGCACAGAAAACCCAAAACTACTGGCGTTGCCAACGTCCCCCGGCACCCGGGTAAAGCCGGCCTCGTTCAGGGTATCACCCCCGATTACAGCAGTTCCCGCGCCCTGAGTGCAGTCCACGTCAAGCATGATAATTCCGATGGTTTGCCCGTAGTAAGGAAGATTCGACCGAGGCAGTCGCAAAGAGCCTCGCTTGGTTGTTGACTGAGGGGGGGTCATGGGTCCACTCCAAATGAGCATGAGGGGAAGCATGCTCGACCCGCTCTGGGCCGAGCAATACTCAAACCAGCTTTACCAACGATAGGTAGCTTGCAGGGCCAATTGCCTTGGCTGCGTAATAAACTGGACGTAAGTCAGCGGAAAGTTCGAGATTATGGGCGAATCAAAACTGTTAACGCTCACTCTTTCATCGGTTAGGTTCTTACCTATCGCTGCCAATTCCCATGTGTCGTCAGCCGAGGCAATCGCAAGGCGAGCATTCACTTTGCTGTAACTGTCCTGACGCGTATTCTTATCGACGCCAAGCTGGGTGTAGTAGCTGTCGGAGTAAACCATATTCAGATTGGCTTTAAACAGTAGGTTGGTCGACACTTGGGTAATATAATCCATCCCTAAGTTTGCAGATAATTTCGGCGCATACTGGCCGTCTTTACCATCAAGATCCTGTGCACCACCTACGCAACCGCTCTCCAATCCGTTGAGTTGTCTTTGGTTGCAGTTACCCAGATAGTCCTGAAACTCAAAGTCTTGCCAGGTCGCTGTTGCAGAAACTGTCAGTTCGTCAGTTAATGCATGACGGTAATCCACCTCTAATCCCTGGACGATAGCCTTAGCAGCATTACCTATTTCAAATCCAGCTCCATTGAACTGCGTCACCTGCAGATCTTTGTAGTCTGTATAGAACACGCTGGTGTTAAGGGTCGCAGCACCATCCAGTAACTTCATCTTGCTGCCAATTTCGAAGCTAGTCGCCTGCTCTTCGTTGTATTCAAAATCCGATTTGGGCGTTGTCCCTTTACTGCCTCCAAGTCCATTGATATCGAAACCGCCGGCTTTGTAACCACGCGATACGAGCGCATACACCATGCTATCTGCACCCAAGTCATATTCGCCACGGATCAGCCAGGAAACATGCTGCTCGTCTCTATCATCGGTTACCTCGTGAGGGAACGCGCCGAAAAATCCGATCGCTTGAAAAACGGGATTGGAATGAGTCAGGCCATCATAGACATCCTTCTCATCAGAGCCATATCGAAGCCCCAGAGTCACACGGGAAACATCGGTCACGGAGGCTGTACCTTGGGCAAACAAGGCCCAAGTCTGTGTATCCTGGCGCGCAGGCGACAACACCAAATTTGGACCAACAGGAGTAGAGACTACTTCGCTGATTATCAGCTGGTCTAGATCTTGGTCGTGGTAGTAAACGCCGGCTAACAAGTCTATGTTGTCAGCCACCACGGTTTCCAATCGCAGCTCCTGACTCCACTGCGTAAATTCTTGAGTGTTTTGCTGGGCAAATATGTCCAACGAGCTATAGTCCGAATCTGTACTGTTTTTCCAATCGTATTGGGTAAAACCCGTCACTGACGTTAAGTTATAGCCTTCACCAGCGTAGTCTATTTTAATACTAGCGGTGTCAAACTGGTTAGAATCGTCGGTCCGACCATTGGGTATAGTGCCCATACCGGCAAGAAAACCGCCCTCGCTTTTATAGTTAAACGTTACGTCATCACCACTCACGATAGGCAAGAAATTATCGGTATAAATGACATTCTGTGCCGTATTACCCCCCTGATCCAAATCATGATGCTCATAGGCTGCCCGAATAGAGACTTTATCGCTGGCCTCAAACAGTAATACGATTCGCCCCCCCCAATGATCTTCCTGCGCCACACTTTCACCAATGCTCGCATTATCCATGTAGCCGTCGTAATCGCGCTTGTAAAGTGCCAGACGCCCCATCATGCGATCGCTAATGGGACCAGAAACAAAGAAACTACCGTCTCGTTCACCATCCTGCCCCGCCAAAACAGTCACTTGTCCCTCGAAGTCTCTGGTCGGGTCGTTGGAGCGGATATTGATCGCCCCCGCCGTGACATTCGTTCCAAAAAGCGTAGATTGGGGGCCCTTCAGAACCTCAATTGATGCAATGTCGATGAATCTTGGCCTAATTTGTTGGCCTCGGCCGTAATAAATACCGTCGACAAATGTTCCTACCGATTGCTCAAAACCTCTGTTCGTCCCAGAACCGATACCACGCATCACAATACGCTGGGAACTCGCCGACCTTGCAATAGTAACTGCTGGCATATTTTCTGATAGCGTCTCTAAGTCGGTGATACCTGCCTCTGCGACGCGGTCACCCGTGAAAGCCTGCAGGGTGAGAGGTACGTCTTGAAGACTCTCCGCCCGCTTCTGGGCCGTCACGATAACCTCCTCAAGTTGAGCACTGATTCCTGCTGGAGTATAAATTGCAGCGGATACTGCCATGCAACTCAGCAGGGCCGAAGGTAGACGTTTTCTAAAACCCGCTAATCGGGCGCTGCTCGCGATCTTCTTGTGAGTGTAAGTCTTCATTTTTATCGTTATCTCCGTAAGGTGATTTACCCCCATTCCGAGTAGGTCACCAAACACCGTAGCCAGGTGAGTACGCAGGGGCTCAGCCTACACAATCGACAAAATTCGTTCTTGGGGCTTATAAAATCATGATTTTCAAGCTACGAAATCATGATTTTGAAAAGTTCGACACCGCTTTGGTCAAAATTCGACCAGATAAGCGCTGAATGCTCTTAGCCAACGTTCAATAACAGACAGATGGAGCGTTTCCTCGGTGGGTACTACTGGCCTCGAAAACATGATTTCATTAGCGTCGATCATTGAATTTGGTATGTTGAGAAAAATAATGAATCAGATCCAACACAAGGTGGTATCTTAATGAGTTCCGATCAAAACCAACTCAGCACTCACCCCAAGCTTGAGCAGGCCGTTCCTGTGGG
>Ga0255765_1004579_pt1 | contig 13741 bp, 10 predicted proteins | sample 041ome_8_FD_179965 | JGI IMG/M metagenome (GOLD analysis project Ga0255765, IMG submission 179965) | Coastal salt marsh microbial communities from the Groves Creek Marsh, Skidaway Island, Georgia - 041407BS metaG (version 2) | ecosystem: Environmental > Aquatic > Marine > Intertidal zone > Salt...
TGGGCTTGTCCAACGTGACATGGTCAGGCACGCGCACGTAGAGACCGTCCCACGCGAGGGCGGTGTTCAATTGCACGGTGGCGCCAAGAGTTTCCGTCAATCGGCCAAAATGAGGCTCCACTTGGTCCTTGTACTTCTTCCAGGCGCTACCTAAGGTGCACACATCGAAGCCTTGATGGGTCGTTTCGGACAGCCACGCCGAATACCGGCCATTGATAAAGACGACCCGGTAGCAATCGATGTCGTTGACCAAGTAGCGCTTGATGTCCTTGAATTCAATGGGTTCCGCATCATCCTGTGCGCTGAAGGGCGACGACAAGGCGTAGTCCTCCTTCAGGATTTTTTTCAAGGGGGTGTACTTCCAGTCTTCGTGGCGCACCGTCGGAAAGCCTTCCGCTTCAAACCGCTCCATGGCGGCGCGGCGGCGCTCCGTCACCGTCGGAGACGACAGGGCGGTGTAATGCGATTCGTGGAGCCAATACGAGGCAGCAAGGCGCTCCTTCATTCCTGCTCTTTTTTGATCCAATCGTAGCCGCGCTCTTCTAGGTCGAGGGCCAAAGACTTGTCTCCGGACTTCACGATTTTGCCTTTGAATAAGACGTGCACATAATCAGGTACGATGTAGTCGAGTAAGCGCTGGTAGTGGGTAATGACCATGAAGGCGTTTTGGGGCGAACGGAGGGCATTCACTCCGTTGGCAACAATGCGGAGGGCATCGATGTCAAGGCCCGAATCGGTCTCATCCAAGATGGCCAGAGTCGGCTCAAGCATGGCCATTTGAAAAATCTCGTTGCGCTTCTTTTCGCCGCCTGAAAATCCTTCATTCAGCGAACGGCTCAAAAAGCCCTTGTCCATCTCCAACAAGTCCATCTTCTCCCGCATCTTCTTCAGCATGGATGAGGCATCCAAAGGCTCCTCTCCCCGGGCCTTTTTGCTTTCGTTGATGGCGGTTTTAATGAAATTGGAGACCGTGACCCCGGGAATTTCGACGGGATATTGAAAGCTCAAAAACACCCCTAGGTGCGCGCGCTCTTCCGGCGCCAATTCCAGGATGCTCTCCCCGTGAAAGCGAATGTCGCCTTCTGTGATTTCGTAATCTTCGCGGCCGGCGATGACATTGGACAAGGTAGACTTGCCCGAGCCATTGGGACCCATAATCGCGTGGACCTCGCCGGCACCGATGCGAAGGTTGATGCCCTTCAAAATAGGTTGGCCGTCTACGCTGGCGTGTAAGTTGACAATTTCAAGCATGATGAGGGGCTTATCCGACCGAGCCTTCGAGGCTTATGGCCAAAAGTTTTTGTGCTTCCACGGCGAATTCCATGGGCAATTGATTGAGTACGTCTTTGCAATAGCCATTGACAATCAGCGCGATGGCCGCTTCCATGTCCAAGCCGCGCTGTTGGCAATAGAAAATTTGGTCCTCCCCGATTTTACTCGTGGTCGCTTCGTGCTCCATGCGGGCCGAAGGATGCTTTACCTCGATGTAAGGGAAGGTGTGCGCCCCGCAGCGGTCGCCCATGAGTAGGGAGTCGCATTGGCTAAAATTGCGCGCATTGATGGCACGAGGACCCATGCGAACCAACCCGCGGTAGCTGTTGTGGCTATGGCCGGCGCTGATGCCCTTGCTGACAATAGTGGACTTCGTGTTCTTGCCCAAGTGAATCATCTTGGTGCCCGTGTCCGCCTGCTGGTAGTTGTTCGTGACCGCGACCGAATAGAACTCGCCCACGCTGTTGTCCCCCTTGAGGATGCAGCTGGGATATTTCCAGGTCACGGCCGAACCCGTTTCTACTTGGGTCCAGCTGATTTTGGCGCCGCGCTCGCAGATGCCGCGCTTGGTCACAAAGTTGAATACGCCCCCCTTGCCCTCCGCGTCGCCAGGGAACCAGTTTTGGACGGTCGAATACTTAATCTCCGCGTCATCCATGGCGACAAGTTCGACCACTGCCGCGTGCAACTGATTTTCGTCGCGCTGGGGAGCCGTACAGCCCTCCAAGTAGCTCACGTAGCTGCTTTCATCAGCCACCACGAGCGTGCGCTCAAACTGGCCCGTACCGGATTCATTGATGCGGAAATAGGTGCTCAGTTCCATAGGGCAGCGAACACCCTTGGGGATGTAGCAGAACGACCCGTCGGTGAAGACCGCGCTATTGAGGGCAGCGTAAAAGTTGTCGGTCTTGGGAACGACGGTGCCCAAATATTTTTTTATGAGCTCCGGGTATTCCTGGATGGCCTCGCTCATGGAGCAGAAGATGATGCCCTTTTCGGCCAAGGTCTTTTTGAAGGTTGTCGCCACGGAGACCGAATCCACCACCACATCCATGGCCACTCCGGTCAAGCGCTTTTGCTCGTCTAGGCTGATTCCTAACTTTTCAAAGGTTTTGAGTAGCTCAGGATCCACCTCATCGAGGCCGTTTATTTGCTTCTTTTTGGGGGCAGAGTAGTAGCTGATGGCCTGGAAATCTGGCTTTTTGTAGTGCACGTTGGCCCATTCGGGTTCCGCCATGCCTTGCCAAATTTTAAACGCATCCAAACGCCATTCTGTCATCCATTCCGGCTCGTTTTTCTTCGCCGAAATCATGCGGATCACGTCCTCATTCAGACCCGGAGGAACCTTGTCCGACTCGACGTCTGTATAAAAGCCGTATTTGTATTCCGAGGAGGTAACCTCGTTGAGAATTTGATCTTGTTCGCTCACAGGGCAAAGCTTTCCCCGCATCCGCAGGTACGCGACGCGTTCGGGTTGTTAAACGAAAATCCTTTGCCGTTCAATCCGCCACTGTACTCCAAGGTCGTACCTAGGAGGTACAGAAGGCTTTTCTTTTCCACGAGGATCTTCACCCCTTGGTCTTCAAAAAGCTGATCGCCCTCTTCAGGGCTGTCGACAATGCCCATGTCGTAACTCAATCCGGAGCACCCTCCGGACTTGACCCCGACACGAACATAGCTGGAAGCCACGTCCTTGCCTTCCTCATTCATGAGGGAAGCAACTTTCTTGGCCGCTTCGGCGGATACGTTAATCATTTGGACTCGTTCTAAATTGAGCGGCAAAGATACAACCCGCCGAGGGCTTAATTGGTTCGGCTATTTCCCGGGGAATCGGTACATCGTCAGACCGTTTGGAGCGATCGGATACCCCTGTACCCCCTCTGTCCAATCGGCGGGGCCTCCACCTTTGCTTTCCACATGAGCCGGTTTGGTTTCTAGTAAAATTTCCGGTTGACCATAGTCTGCTACCAGCGGATGAAGGCGTTTGGCCGCAAACTTTTGAAGCATTTCACTCCGGTTGACGAGCACAAGCACCAGTTCCTCTTCGTTGTACCAGGCGTAGGCATAGACATCGTCGTAAGGGGCCCATTGGCGTAGGCTTCCGGTTCCAATGACGGGGTGGGCCGTGCGCAGATCCGCCAGATCACGCACAAATGCCAAAGCCTCTGCCTCGTCTCCGGTCAAGTTCTCACCGGTAAAGGCGTTCTTGGTATCGCCTTCCCAACCGCCAAACATGTCCTGGCGCATGGCCCCATGGTCGTTTTCGGCGCGCATCAACACCTCGGTGCCGTAGAAAAGGCAGGGAATGCCGCGCATCGTGTACAGCATGGCCAGGCCCATCTTATAGAGGTCCTTGTCCTCCTTCACCTTGGCGAAGAAGCGGCCCTCGTCATGGTTGTCCAAGAAGACGACAAAATTCTCAGGCGCGCGATAGAGGTAGTCGGCGGCCAAATTCATGTAGAAGTGGTTCAGCCCCCCATTCCAGGAGGTGGGTTTTTCCAAGGCCTCCTTCCAGGCCTGGTACATCATAAAGTCAGCGGCCCCATCGAGCGTGGGATGCTGGTCGAGGAAATACTGCTGCGAATGCTCATTGTGAACCCAGCTCTCCGAAAAAATGAAGAAGTCCGGATAGACCGCGTGAATAGCGGTGGACCACTGGTTCAAGAAACTTTGGTCGGGGTAGATCCACGTGTCCACACGGAAAGCGTCCACACCAATGGACTCAATCCACCAGATGGCGTTTTGGACCAAGTATTGCGCGCAGTGGCGGTCCCGCTGATTGACGTCCACCATGGAAGACACAAACCACCCGTCGGTAAACTGCGCCTTGTCGCTGGGTGCCGCATAGGGGTCGTACATGGTCGCGTAGCGGTGGTTGGTGATGAGGGGCTCGCCTACTTCGCCATTCTTGTCCGTTTTTGGCTGACCAGGCCACGCGTTGATCCAATTGGAATCGGGGGGATTTTGGTAAAAACGGTGCGCCGTCCCGAAATGGTTGGGCACCATATCCATGACCAATTTCATGCCTTTCGCGTGCAGGGCGTCTGCGTAGTCTGCGTACGCGCTAAATCCTCCAAAACGCGGGTCAACACGGTAGTGGTTGGTGATGGCGTAGCCATGATAGGACGCCCGCGGCATGTCGTTTTCCAGGATGGGCATGGTCCAAACCGCCGTGGCCCCCAAAGAAGCGATGAAATCCAAGTGGGCTGTCAAGCCCTCGAGGTCTCCCCCATGGCGCTCATAGCCCTGGCTGCGGTCCAAACTTTGCTCGGCCAGACCGCGAATCCGGTCATTGCTAGGATTCCCATTGGCAAAACGATCTGGCGTGACCAAATAGATAAGGTCTCGGGAATCCAAGCCCATGTGCGATCTCCGGCTTGGATCGCGCGCCTCCAATACATAGGGAACAAGCGTCGGTCTTTTGGACTTGGTGTCGTAAACGTTGAGTTGAAGGGTTTGCGCCGGTGCCTGGGGCTCAATGACCAACGTAACATAGTGGTAATGGGGATTTTGAGCCGGTTCATCTTTGAAAATTCGGACCCCTTGCGCCTCCTCCAAGGTCACCTTTTGGATGTCACCAAAACGATGCTCAACGAGCAGTTCTACGGTGTTTCCCGGCATCCCGACCCACCAGTTGGGCGGATCGACGACCACTTTTAATTCTTTGGTACCAAATGCCTCCCCGGGCATGACCATCAAAGCGATCAAGAGCCCTAAAAAAGCCCACCTTCCTTTTTTCATCATAGCTGTAAATGTAAGAAGGCCGGCGATGGCCGGCCTTCTCTGTTTCCTTTTAGAGAACCGATTAGCGGCTTACCGCTACACGCTGGATAGACTTCTCGCCATCCACCACGACCTCAACGAGGTAGTTGCCGTTCTCCACCAAGCTGCCGTTCGCGGCGTCCAAGTTCCAACGGATCTCGTTCTTACCAGCGAATACCGCAGCATCAAAGCTGTTCACGCGCTGACCCAAAACGTTGAATACGTTGATGGTAGCGTTTGCAGAAGCCTTAGCTGTGAAAGCGATCGCGACAGGACCGTTTGCAGGGTTGGGGTATACCGACAAACCAGAAACGGCGGTCTCGTCTACACTGATCGAAGCACCGCTTCCGTCACACTGGTAGCAAGCATCCCAGCAAAAACGCAATACGGTACCGTTGGCAGAAGGAACTACGATCTCACGGTTGATGTTACCAGAACCGTCGTCATTGCCACAGCCGTCTGTAGAGATCGTACAAGCGGGATCCGTGCCTTCGTTTGTGCCCCAGTTGCCGTTTACAAACTTGTAGTACGTGGTGCCACCGATAGCCGTAGAGGGGAAGGTCACCGTGATAGACCATACGCCGTTGCCTTGGTCGGTCATTGCAGAACCCGTATCCGTGGGAGACCAATCGGCCATCGCCAAAGTACCGTTCGTAGCTCCTGCCGTGGCAAAGTTGCCGCCTACACGGAGTCCGTTTGCTGCCACTGCATTACCAGCTGCAACGTAATCGGTTACGTCTACTTGAAACGTAACGTCCACTTGGCCATAGGCCATCACTGACGTCAAAGCCGCCAGTCCGAGAGTAAGGATTTTTTTCATACTCGTAGTTGTGATTTGGGGTTAATGGAAGGTTTAGTAGCCTGGGTTTTGGGCCAGGTTTTGGTTAGAAATCAGATCCGAAGAGGGAATCGGGTACAAGTTGTAGTGTTCAGATGTAGAGGTGCCAAACTGCTCACCGCCTTTAAAGGCCCAGAGGTAGGAACCGCCCGTGAATTGACCGAAGCGAATCAAGTCCGTGCGGCGGTGGCCCTCGCCATACAGCTCACGCGCGCGCTCGTCCAAAATAGTCGGCAAGTCCAAGGTGGTCACATTGTGGTCGCTGTTGCCATAGGCCCGCTCACGAACCATGTTGAAGTAGCCTACGCCTTGTGACAGGTTGGTGCCCGTGCGCGCCGCACATTCGGCGTACATCAAGTACACATCAGCCAATCGGAACATGGGGAAATCTATGTCTACGAAGGTGACAGGTTCGGAACCCACGGATCCGTCGCGGTTCACATTGCGCCACTTTGTAATGCCTATCCCTTCCGTGAAGGTGCCCACTGTGGTGATGGTGTCCTCCATGCCGTCCAACCATACCAGGCGGCGAGTATCCAACGTGTCGGGGAACTTGTCGTACCATGCCTTCGTGGCCCGGTTACCCTGCCACCCAGACGTCGTACCAAAGTACGCGGGGTCCATCGTGCCCCCCATGTGGGAATGCACGAGGAACGTCGTACCGCCATAGGTGCGCGTATGTTGTCCATCAAATGTGGCCACAAAAATGAACTCCGATGAGGTATGATTGTCCGCAAAGAAGTTGTGCTCATAGACGGGCTCCAAGCTATACCCTGCGTTGATGAGATCCGAGCACTCTGCCATCGCATCTGCGTAGCGATCTGTGCCGGCAAATACCTCGGCATTCAAGTACAACTTGGCACGCAATGCCTTCAATGCACCCAAATCCGCACGGCCGTACTGGCCAGCACGAGCGGGCACCATTAACGCTTCGATGTCATTCAATTCTGCCTCGATGTAGGCGAATAGGTCCACGCGGGAAATTTGCTCAGGGTAGTACACCCCGGGGCGGTCGCTCTCATCGACAAAGGGCACATTGCCAAAGAGGTCCAAAGCGTGGTAGTAGCTCAAGGCACGGAGGTAGCGCGCTTCGGCGCCCATATCCTTGATCATGGCCACTTGCTCGGGGGTAAAGTCCTTGGTATTCAACCACTCGTCCATGGTGTATCGAATGAACTCGTTGGCCAAGGCGATTTGGTAGTAGATGCGGTAGTACATCGCACTCACAAAAGACGAGTTGTCATTCCACGTCATGGTGTTGAGCTCGGGGACTCCGGGATCATTCCAGCCGCAAACGGCCTCATCGGTCGGAAGCTCTTGGAGGTTCCAATACACGCGGACATACTGGGAGAATCCCTCATCGATGCCGCCGATGTCGGGCATCCCAGCGGGGCCTTGGTTACCAGATGTGGATAAGCCCGCATACAGCTTGGCCAACACGTTGATGTAGTTATTGGGGTCGGAGTAAACCGCATCCGCGTTCAAACCATATTTGGGCGTCAGGTTCAAATCCTTGGCGCATGACGCGGCCAAGAGCGCTGCACCGGCCAAAAGAGAAAAGAGTTTGATAGATTTCATGGCGTCCGGGATTAGAGGGTAACAGTCAATTGGAGGTTGAATACGCGAGGACGGGGGTAGATCATGTTGTCAATTCCCCCGGCGATTTCGGGATCCAATCCTTTGTACTTCGTGATGACTAAAGCGTTCTGCATGGAGATATTCAAACTCGTAGCATACTTGTCTTGGTAAAGGTTGCCCAAGTTGTAGGATAGGTACAGGTTGTCCAAGCGAATGAAAGAGGCCTCTTGGATGTAATAGCTTGAGAGGTATTGGGGTGAGCGGAAGCCTGTATTCAAATAATCCGTCACGAGGTTGTTCAAGTGACGCATGGAGCCTCCCACTTCAAAGTAATTGCCGTGGTTGGACGACAAGTTATTGTACATGTACTGTCCCTGCTCCGCGCGCCAAGTCATTCCACCTGACCAACGCTTGTGCGAGAAATTAGCGTTGAATCCAAAAATCTGACGGGGTTCAGGTGTTTTTCCTGCCCAAGCCACCAAGTCGCTGGTATTGATGATGCCGTCGCCATTCTGATCCACATAGGCTTCGATGTCGTCAATCTTGCCATTGCCATTGACGTCCACTCCGTCGCTGTATTGATCCAGTGAACCGTTGCGCTCCAAGGGGCGGCCTGTTGCATCGTAGATCTGCTCATAGCTGTAGAAGGTGAACATCGGCATGCCTAGCGCATGAATTTGGATCGTGTTGCCCACGCCCCCTGCGATACCGCCCACCTGAATACCGGGTGAGGTTGTGTCCTGAACCAGTGATAGCTTGGTGATTTGGTTGCGGTTGCGTGAGGCGTTGAAGCCAATCTCAAAATTGGTCGTGGCATTGTCGACCAACACGAGGTTGACGGACGCTTCGATACCATTATTGGTCATGGAGCCCACGTTGGTCAAAACCCGATTGGAGAAATTCGTTCCCGCTGGGATGGGCACCACCCCTAAGAGGTCAAAGGTGTTTTTGCGGTAGACATCCACGCTACCGTTGATGCGGCCCTTCAACAGCCCATAGTCCAAGGCGATATTGGTTGTGGCCGTCTTTTCCCACTGCAGGTTGTAATCGTAGGCGTCCGGGCGAAGGATGTCCACCCAGTTGTTGCCAAATTGATACTGGGCCGTGGCCGTTCCGTAGTTGTAGTTGGGGATGTAGCCGTAGTCGTTGTAGATGTCTTGCTGGCCCGTCAATCCATAGCCCATGCGCACCTTCAGGTTGCTAAAGAGCGTCTGGCCCGCAAAGAGGTCTTCTTCCAGCACGTTCCATGCCAAAGCCGCCGAGGGAAATAAGCCCCAACGCGCATCCTTTGAAAAGCGAGAGGAACCATCCGAACGCAAGGTGGCGGTTACCAAGTATTTATTGCTGATGTTGAAGTTTCCACGGCCGTAGAAGGACATCAAAGCATTCTCTGAGAAAAAGGGGTTGGGGTTAGCTGGGCTAATCGTGTCGCCTGCGGCATTAAGGCTCGCATACGATGGCGAGGATGAGCTCCAGTGCTGGAAGGAGTATCCCCCGGTCAAATCCGCATGTACGCGGTTGCTCACTTGCTTGTTGTAATTGCCGTAGAGTTCAATCAATCGGTTCGTGCGGGTAGACTCATACTTATTCATTTCCCCCCCATTGTTGAAGTTCATGGCTGCATAGGCAGGAACGAAGGTGTTTCCGTGCGTGTAGGAGTACTCGCCCCCTACGTTCATGAAAAGGTGCAGCGCCTCGCTTGCCAAAGGCTGGTAATCAAATAAGATGTTGCCCAGAGCACGGGTATTATAGCCCACATCATCGCGCAGCATCAACAATCCCACCGGGTTGCGCGGTGAAAGGGCCGAAGGAGCTCCATTGGGCATCGTCCACTCGAAGTATCCTCCATAGGCCGTATCCCCGCTGAGGACCGGACGCGTGGGATCAAAAAAGACCGCCGTGCCGATGGCACCCTGGTTGGCGTAGAAGTTTTCGGCCGAAATCACTTTGGCGCTCGTATTGGCCTTGAGTTTGCCGTTCATGAAAGAGGGGCTCGCATTCAAGGTGGCCGTGTAACGCTTCAGCTCTGAGCGCTTGAGCACCCCTTTTTCACGGTACATCCCCAATCCCAGGCGGTAGGGCATTTTCAACCCGCCCGTCAAGGCGATGTTGTAGTCATTCACCACCCCTGTTTGGTAGATTTCATTCTGCCAGTTGGTGACTTGGTTGGGGTCGGCGGTAGCCAACCGGGATTGCTGGGTAGACGTGCCATTTTCGGCAATCACGTTGCGGAATTGCTCCGTAGAGAGGACGTCCACTTGGTTGGTGACATTGCGGAACGACGTGACCGCCGTAACATCGGCATGGAAGGCGCTATTGGCTGTGCCTTTTTTGGTCGTGACTAAGATGACCCCGTTGGCCGCCCGTGAACCGTAGATCGCCGTGGCGGAGGCATCCTTCAAAATAGTAAAGCTTTCAATGTCCGAAGGGTTGAGTAGTCCAAGGCCATCGGCGGGCAAGCCATCGATGACAATCAAAGGATCGTTGCTGGCATTTAAGGATGAACCGCCTCGAATGCGTATGCGGCTACCCGCACCGGGCATACCCGAATTGGAGGTGATGCGGACACCGGGAGTTTTACCCAAAATCAGGGCTTCCGGCGTCGAAAAGGCTCCCTTTTGGAAGGATTTGGCCTTGACACTCACGACCGACCCTGTCAAGTCTTTGACATTGGACGTTCCGTAGCCAATCACCACGATGTCGTCCAGGGTTACCGCCGATTCAACCAACGTGAAGTTGGCTGTTGCCGCAGCATTGGTCAACGTGACTGTTTTGCTTACTCCGACATAGCCCAGCATGGACGCCTTCACGGTGGCTTGGTTGGCCGAAACGGTCAAGGAATACATGCCGTTGTTGTCCGTCATGGCCGTCGTTCCAGACGCTTCATCTGAGAGCACAACGCCCGGCAACGCCGCGCCTGCCGCATCCTTTACGGATCCGCTAACACGTCCTTGTGCCAGGGCAGTACTAGAAAGAAAGAGGAAGGCGAGGGCGCTTCCAAGGGTGCGTTTCCAATTCATGGTTGGGATATTTTGCCCCTAAAATACATGAATATTGGATAAAGCGTACAAAGTACACTCTAGTAAATTTTACCATAAGTAAACTCGCACCCGGAAAGCGTTCACGGGTTGTCCTCAAACCAACAAGGAGGGGAGTCGTTTAGCCGCAGTGAGCCTCGAAGGCCCCTATCAAATTGGCTGCCAGCATATCTGCGGGGCGACCTTCAATGTGATGGCGCTCGATCATATGGACGAGTTCCCCATCCTTAAAGAGAGCCATACAGGGCGAAGAAGGAGGGAAGGGAAGCATCAAATCGCGGGCTTTATTGACCGATTCTCGATCATTTCCAGCAAAGGCCGTCACAAGGTGATCGGGTTTCTTGCCCGCATTGGCAACAGCCATCCGAGCTCCAGGGCGGGCTGAACCTGCCGCACAACCACAGACCGAGTTGATCACCACAAAGGTCGTTCCCGCATTGTGGGTGATGGCCGTTTCCATCGCGGCTGCGTCGCGGATTTCAGTGAAGCCTGCGTCAGTCAATTCGGCGCGCATGGGAGCAATGAGGTCTTCGGGATACATAGTCGATTCGATTATACAGTGAACGCCCAAAGGGCACTAAGTCTTCTGCAAAAGTAATGCCCAAAATCCCCCCGAGACGCCGAACCCTTTGGCCACAGTTGGGTTTAACCTATGAGCCGTAAATTCATCCTCCCATGCGCCGTCACATTCTTTACCTCCTTGGGCTTAGCCTGAGCTTCTTTCCTGTTTTGGGCCAAAACCCGAGTGCTTTGCTCGCCAAAGCCGAAGGGGCGGCTGTGCAACAGTCTGCGTACAGCCGCATTCAAATGAAAGCAGAACGCCCGCGCTACACCCGAGAAATGGAGCTCCGAAGCTGGAACATGGGCAATGCCTACTCCCTGGTTCAAATTGTCTCCCCCGAGCGCGACGCGGGAATGGTGTATATGAAAGCGGACAAAGCGCTGATGACCTATTCCCCCCGGACCGGGAAAATCATGAAGCTCCCCTCCTCCATGCTCATGCAGGGGTGGATGGGCACGGATGCACAGTTTGACAATATTCTGGGGGCTGCCTCGCTCAGTCAAGACTTTACCCACCAATACCTGGGCAAAAAAACAGTGAATGGCCAAGAATGCCATCTCATCCGATGCACACCTAAACCCAACACCCCAGTGGCCTACGACCATGTTGACGCCTACCTCAGTGTACAAAACGATACCTGGGTGCGGTTGGTGTTCTTGGACAAAAAGGGGGGCGTAAGCCAGCAGATGGACGCCCTGCACTTTAAACGTTTTGATGGAGTACTGATGCCCGATCAGATTCGCTTCACCGCCAAAGACGGCAACCAGACCACCACGCTCACGATCCTGGAGTGGCGCAAGCGCCCTGACTTAAAGGCAAGCTGGTTTAGCGAGGCCACCATGAAAAACATCGATACGCTGTAATGCTCCAGGCCCCATGTCTCTAACTACCCGTTTAGCCTGGCGAAACCTAGGCCGCAATCGACGAAGAAGTGCCATCACGGCGGCCGCGGTCGCCTTTGCCCTCTTTTTTGCGATTTTGATTCGCAGCTTGCAGCTAGGCATCTATGGCCACATGATTCACACGGTAGTCGGTGGAATGGCCGGCTATGTTCAAGTCGCTGACAGCACCTATTGGCCCTCCCAAAATTTGGATGTGGCCATGGTCGAAGATCCCCGCTGGCTCGAGGCCGTCACCGCCGACCCCAACGTCGCCTCCGCCACCCCGCGCCTAGCAGGCTTTACCCTCCTTAGTCATGGAAAAGAAAGCGGCGTGGCCCAATGGACAGGAGTAGACTTTACCCGGGAGGATAGGGACTTTTGGGCCACCCGACTGATGGATGGAACTTTGGACGCTCCCCGCCATGGTCCCTTCCCTGTTTGGCTAGGGCGCTACCTCGCCGAATCCCTCGACGCCCGAATTGGGGACACCCTGGTCGGCATGGGGCAAGGCTACCAAGGCTCCATGGCCAGCGATTTGATGATCGTCGCAGGGACCCTCCGCCTGGGAAATCCCGAACTCGAAAAACGCGTCGCGGTCATGCGACTTGAAGATGCCCAAGCCTACAGCGGCGCCTACGGCATGTGGGGGACGGTCATGATCACCCCCAAAAATCCGGGTGAATCCATGCGAGCGGCGGCCGACCTTTCACAGCAGCACCCCATGGACTATGCTTCATGGACCTCCTGGGAGGAGCGCATGCCCGAATTGCAGCAAGCCATTCAAGCGGATTCTGCGGGAGGCATTGTTATCCTATTTATTCTCTACGTAGTCATCTCCTTTGGGCTCTTGGGGACGATGATTATGTTGGCCAACGAGCGCCAACGGGAATTCACCATGCAAATTGCCTTGGGGGTCAAACGCCCTGTTTTGGCTGGCATGGTCTTCACCGAAGCGCTACTCATGGGCCTGCTCGGGGCCGCCGCCGGTACCGCCATGGGGCGAGGGGTCGTATACTACTTCCATGTCCGGCCACTCCGTCTCCTGGGCGACATTGCGCAAGCCATGGAGCAACAGGGGTGGGAACCCGTTCTGCCTCCCTCCATGGATTGGTCCATCACCTGGACCCATGGAGCCATTGTCCTCAGCTTGACCCTCCTTGCGAGCCTATGGCCCATCTACGTCGTGTATAAATCTCCTGCCATTCACCGCTGATATGAGTACAATTCGCATGGCCTGGCGCAACATTTGGCGCAGCCCTTGGCGCTCCATTGTGGTCATCGGCTCGATGGCCTTGGGCGTATGGGCCGGCATTTTTATGATGGGCTGGGCCACCGGGCTCAACGACGCCCGAACCGTCAGTCTTCTTGACGACAATGTGGGCCACGGACGCATTACGTCGGCGGCGTATGAGGCCTCCCCTGAGGCCGCAGCACTCATCCCGCAACTTGCAACTGTCCTGGAAAATATATCGCGCGACACGGCGGTTACGGCCGTAGCTCCCCGATTGGTGCTGCAGGCCATGATTCAAAGTGGTTCTGGCGCGGCCCCTGCCCTGGTTCTAGGGGTGTATCCGGAGGCCGAGCAGGCCGTGTTCAAGGCCGCCCGCACGATCACAGCCGGCACCTTCCTGGGCGCACGCGAGGCGGACGAAATCGTCCTTGGGGAAGAACTGGCTCGCCGCTTGGAGGTCGACGTGGATGACCGAGTGGTCTTGACTTTCCAAGATTTGGCCGGTGAGGTGCACAGCGCGCTCTTTTATGTGGTGGGTCTCTATGATGGGGCCTCTAATTTGCTGGAAGAGACCATGCT
>Ga0255765_1004586_pt1 | contig 13717 bp, 15 predicted proteins | sample 041ome_8_FD_179965 | JGI IMG/M metagenome (GOLD analysis project Ga0255765, IMG submission 179965) | Coastal salt marsh microbial communities from the Groves Creek Marsh, Skidaway Island, Georgia - 041407BS metaG (version 2) | ecosystem: Environmental > Aquatic > Marine > Intertidal zone > Salt...
TAATAAGACATTGAAGCAGGCCGATAAAGGCGAGACTAAGTAATGAGATTCACTAATTACCAAAGAATTGCCTTAGTGCTGTTTGCAATGCTAGCGTTAAGTGGTGTCACTGTGGCGCAAGAGTCTTTTATGCCTGGCGTGATTGTTCAGAATCTTCCTGAGGGTGGGCAAAGTTATAGCCTAACTCTGCAGATACTCGCGCTGATGACAATGCTTACGTTGTTGCCAGCTTTGCTTTTAGCGACAACATCTTTTGTACGCATAATTATCGTGCTCTCTATTTTGAGGCAAGCGCTAGGCACAATGCAGACACCGCCAAATCAGGTGTTAATAGGTTTAGCATTATTTTTGACTTTTTTTGTTATGGCTCCGGTATTTGAGAGAGTGAATAACGATGCACTACAGCCATTTTTAGACGGCAAGATAGAAGCACAGGCGGCATTAGATAATGCAGTAAAGCCAATGCGTGCGTTTATGCTTACCCAGACAAGGGATGCAGATGTTGAATTGTTCGCAGATTTAGCGGGAGAGAAAGTGTTAGAGGATAAGGATGAAATGCCATTACGCATCCTTATTCCTGCATTTATGACAAGCGAGTTAAAGACAGCATTCCAAATTGGATTTATGATTTTTATACCTTTTGTGATTATAGACCTTGTTGTTGCAAGTGTACTTATGGCGATGGGTATGATGATGCTGTCTCCAATGATGATTTCATTGCCATTTAAGTTGATGCTATTTGTTCTAGTTGATGGTTGGTCATTAACCCTTGGAACGTTAGCCGGTAGTTTCTTTTCTGGGGCGTAAACTAGACATGACACACGGTGAGGTGATTGATATTGGGAGAGAGACATTGCTAATGATCTCTTACATATCTGCGCCATTATTATTAGCTGCATTATTTGTGGGTCTTTTGATTGGTGTTGTACAGGCCGCAACATCTATTAATGAAATGACATTAAGCTTTATTCCCAAATTAATTGCTTTGGTGGTTGCAATATATTTCTTTGGAAGTTGGCAGCTATCTGTTTTAGTAGACTTTACCGTAAGGCAGTATGAGCGGATTGGCATAATGCTGGGAGGATGAAATGTTCCTCGTTATGCAAGATATTTTATCAGCTTTCTATTCATTTCTCTGGCCGTTCTCAAGAATTAGTGCGGCATTGTTAGTGGCGCCTGTATTTTCGGCTCGATCGGTTTCGATAAGAATTCGATTGGTAATTGCTGTTGCCTTGACCTTTGTAATTTATCCGCTACACCAATGGCCTATTGTCAACGTATTAAGTTCTTCTGGCTTCATGCTTTTATTGCAGCAATTAGCAATAGGTATAGTCATGGGGTTGGTAATTCAAATAGCGTTTTCTGCAATAAGTGCAGCGGGTGATTATATTGCTGTATCAATGGGCCTTAGTTTTGCCATGATGGTCGATCCTAACAATGGACATCAAACTCCCATTCTTTCACAGTTATTCGTCATTATAGGTACTTTGTTATTTCTGGCGCTCGGTGCGCATTTAGTATTGATCCAGATGTTGCTGGATAGTTTTAAATTAGTTCCCATTGATACGGTTATTGTTGATCGAGATTTAATTTGGAATTTTTTGGCCTGGTCAGGGATTATTTTTTCAGGCGGAATGATGATCGCGCTGCCTGTGATGATGACCCTGTTGGTCAAAAATATTGCTATGGGTGTTGTATCTAGGGCCGCTCCCTCTCTTAATGTATTTGCAGTTGGTTTTCCCGCTGCAATGCTTGTTGGTTTTGTATCGTTGGTGGTTTTAATGCCGTCGATGGCATCGGGCATGGATGGATTATGGATTGATGGATATTCAAAGATAAAAGAGTATCTAGGTATATTGTGATGTCTGAAGATACTAGCCAAGAAAAAACAGAACAACCCACAGCGAAAAGGCTCTCTAAAGCTCGTGAAGATGGAGATGTAGCTCGTTCAAAAGAGCTATCAATGGCAATGATAATGATAGTAACCAGCGGCTTGTTACTCTTCGTTGGTGATGTCATTGTTGGGCAGTTGAAAAGCTTAGTAAGTGATGGTTTAACCCTAACTCGTGAGCAGTTGTTTAATAAAAACATAATGCCAATTTATTTCTTCTCTGAACTAGGAAGAGCTTTATGGTCTATAGCTCCACTGCTGTTTATTACTTTCTTCGTTAGTTTAATTACGCCTGCTTTGATGGGGGGGTGGGTATTCTCTATGAAAGCGGCCATGCCAAAGGTCTCTAAGCTAAATCCAATCAAAGGATTAGGGCGAATGTTTGGCGTAAAAGCTGCCGTTGAATTACTTAAAGCAATAGCAAAGTTTTTTATTGTATTGATTGTCGCCTTGATGGTTTTGGCTTGGTACTCAGATGCACTATTTGGGCTGGGCCACGTACCTATGTTGCCGGCCTTCAACGCTGCAGGAGAGGTATTGGCTTGGAGTGTTTTTTATATGTGTTTGTCACTAGTTCTGATTGCGGCAATTGATGTTCCTTTTCAAGCATATCAGCACAATAAAAAATTAAAAATGACACTTCAAGAAGTTAAGGATGAGCTTAAAGACATTGAGGGAAGGCCTGAAGTAAAGTCGGCAATAAGGCAAAAGCAACGTGAAATTGCAATGAATAGAATGATGCAAGATGTACCGTCGGCCGATGTTGTTGTTGTAAACCCTGAGCACTATTCGGTAGCGCTGAAATATGACAAAGATGCTGAGGGTGCACCGCGTGTAATTGCAAAAGGTGTGGACAACATCTCAGAAAAAATACGTGAAGTGGCCAATGAAAATAGTATTGAGATCATTAGAATGCCTGTTTTAGCAAGAGCACTTTACTATACGACTGATATACAAAGTGAAATACCTGAGCCACTATACTTGGCGGTAGCCCAAGTCCTTAGTTATGTATATGCGTTAAACGAAAAAACAATAGCTGAGGGGGATGTGAAAATGCCCGAAATCACCGTGCCTGAAGAATATATTTTCGATGAGAACGGAAAATCTGCATTTGCTTAAAGAGTAAGTTATGAGTAACGAAGATAGTGATAAAAAAGTATTCCGAAGAGTAATCCCAGATTTATCTGAGTCTAATGAATCCTTGGCGATTCAGAGCGAATCACAAAGCATAAAAAACGCTGAAACAGGTGTTGTAATCGATGAGCCAATAAGTGGTGTTGTCCTAGAGAATTTTTTCTTGGATGATCTAGCGGAATCTAATACCGATGACATAAAGCTGACAGGAAATGCTAAAAGCAATCAATCGGCAGGTGATGTTTCATTAAAAAATACTCAGCAAAGTTCGTCTAGCGATATAAATCTGTATACAGACGAAAGTCCTGATGGCGCTTCAGTGGATGCACATTTGGAAGGGGGCTTAGATTCTGCTGGGACCAATGTAGATTTATCTATAAATAGTGACAGTGCTGGATCGTCAACAAATATAAATCAAACTGGTTCGGTCTCATCAGGCGGAAACGATGTTTCGTTAAACACAACAAAAAAACATAACGTGTTAACGAATGTTGAATTTGAAGCTGAGAGAGACCAATTAATCACTAATACAAAGCTTGAGATGGATAAGCAACTAATGCTTAGTACAAAATTGCAAGCTGAAGCTCAGGCGTTGAAAAGTAGTTTGGATGCAATTGTAGAAGATGCTAATGAGTCTTATGCCACTATTGAAAAAACAGTAGTTGAAGTAGAGCGGGCAAGTAAAGCTAGTAAATTACCTGGGCGTTTGGCAATGCGTTTAGAGGGTGTTAAGAGCAACACTGTTAATATAAAGAAAACCATTGATGATCTTAAGATCCGAAAAGAAGGACTTACCAAGAGGAATAAGTCATGAGTGATATGGAAAAAAATACTGATAAAGTGGCTAATAATGATGAGCTCATAAAAATGGAAACATCAAGCGAAGAGCAATTAGATCAAGCTACCCAAGATGCTAAGGAAAATTACGCGGAAGCAATGTATGAAGAGACATCTGATGATGATGCCTCTGATAATGCTGCATCTGAATCCGCCGAGCCAAATACCATGGAGTCTATTGCGGAGATTATGTTGGACTCTGCAGATGCCGCAAACTTAGCTGCTGAGACGGCTAATGCATCCTCAGAGCTCATTATTAATAGTGTTGCTGAATTTAATGAGACTATTGCAGCTGTCCAAAAAAAGCAATATGTCACATTTTGGGCTTTTAGTGCGCTTATGCTTGTAGGTCTGGCTGTTGGAGCTGTCTTACTGGAACGTCTTACAGCGAGTGCATTACAAGCGGATGAAATCATGCTAACTGTTGGTAAACGTGTCGTTCAAATGGATGCGGATGTTAAACGCATGGATGGGTTGAGAAAGGAGCTTGATGAGTTAAACGAGACACATCAGATGCTAGCAATACAAATTTCCGATTCTATTTACACTATGAAAGGTTTTGAGGAAAAAGCAGTTGCTCGACAAGAAAAAGCAGAAGAAAACACGCTGCAACTTCTTGAAAAGCTTTCAGGTAGGGTTGGTGTCAATTTTGATAAGTTCCTATTAGATAATAAAAAGCTCAAAGAAGAAGTTAATAAAAACTCAGTTAGCCTTGCTAAGGTGGGTGACGAGCTAGAGGAGTTATCCATCCGAGTCAATGAGATGAGAGATCAGGAGTTGGTTAAAAAACTAGAAGCGTTGATTACACTTGAGCAAAATAGATACTACGAAGCTCTTAAGCCAAAGACTTCAATTACAGCGGGTAAAAGTAGTGAAGTTAAGGTTGATAAAAATAATCAAGAGGAATGTGTTCCTCAACTAGGCGTGCCTTGTAAGTGATTCTTTGGTGACAAGTAAATGTATCTGAGGGTATTCCCAATTGCTGTTTCTTGGGCAATGGCGGCTCTTTCTTCATTGCTAATTATATTGGTTGTTTATACCTGGAGTGAAAGACTGCCTGATTTTATAGATGACACTGATTTGGTCTCTCAGGTTTATGAAATGGACGTTTCTGAAGATAAAGCGGCTTATTTTGTTAAGGGGGATGGTTCGGATAATGCCCAATTACCTTTTGCTAATGAGGTTGAACCCACTGATCGTGGGAACGGTGCCATGACTGAGGTAGATATGGCCGATGATTCTAATGCTTCAGAGTCAACTTCAGATGAATCCAGTGGGGAGACCCTCAGGTCTTGGAATGCTGTTGTTGTAGTACCTGCTGCTAATGTGCGTGAAATACCCGGCGTTGAAACAAAAATCGTAATTCAGCTTAAAAAGGGTGATCGTTTGTTTGTTACAGAAAAGAAAGACGATTGGTCTAAAATTTCTGGTGTGGATGGTTACCCGGATATAAAAGATGTTTGGATATACTCGCCACTAATCTCTAAGGATATGCATTAAGGATATCTGATCCATTGCTCTTGTGGAGTGTGGGGAAATTTCTTTCCTGATTTATAGCTAAAGACATAGCTGCGAATATCATCTAGTGATGGAATGATAATTTTTTCTCCGACTAATGGGAAATCACCATTACCTCTAAAAAATGCATTCGGATTTTTTAATAGAATTATCTTTTGAACTATCTCTTGGTTGAGGGGAGTGTTCCCGTAACTACTCATTGCAAGCTTTTCTAAAGTATCTTCAGATGTGATGATGTGCTCTTGGCTTGGCTTTAAGTTACTAGGCTCTTGTGTAAGACTGCGCTGTGTTTGGGCAAAATCTGAAAGTAATACCGCTAACGCTTGCTCATTGGCAGAGTCCTGGGCTGTGTCAGCTGCGCTACTCAGGTTAAGCAATAGTAGCGCGACTGAAAGAGATGTTTTAGATAAGGTGTTAATTTTCATATCAGTCATCTTGAGTTAAAAAGGGATTACAATTTTTTGTCCAGTTAAGGTATTACTAGAATAACCATTTATTGATTTAAGACTTGATTCTTTCTTTCCTACTGTCTCAACACGATACAAACCAATTGTTTGATCGGCGTTTGATGATGAATAAATTTGTAGGTTCATGCCATCATTGAGTAGTAGCAAGTGTTGCCCTTTAGAAAGGCCGTGGTCACTCCCGAGAGTTAAATAAATGTTGTTGTTGTATGACGCTTTAGCTCGTATAGGTAGGCAATTCAATGACTGTTGTATTTTTTTCCAGTCACGATTTAACCAATCATTAATGGCAACCTCAGACTCTTGAATGTTATTAACAGGGTTGACACTTACCTTAGGCAGTACATATTCAAAGGATTCGTTATTAGGAAGATGTACTCTTATCCCGATACGCTTTTTTTGCTCGCTTAAATTTGGGTTAATCAGTTTTGGCAAAGCTAAGGGTAAAGTTATTAATGATTTTCCAGCGCTGGCAATAGATGAGGCAACCTGACCTAAAGTTAGCGCTTGGTCATTGGCATCATAATCTGGATTGTCTTTATTGGTCTCAAAGCTCGACAAATAAATGCGGTATTGATTGTCAATATTGTTTGAACTTAGAAAACTTTTATCATAGACATGGCTTGACTGGCCTTTTTTTACAGTGTCAATAAAAATTGTGTTGAGGTTGTAATTCAGTTTCTTCGCAAGTAATGCTTTTGTTGTTTGAAGAGCGTTAATTACATCATTATCGGGTGGGGCTGAGTATTCAGGGCTGTTGATAATAAGAGAAATTTCTTTGCGTAAGCTTGGTTTTGAGGCCGTGCATGTCATTTTTCTATGTTTAGATTTATTGTTAAAAGAATCATCTTTAAAAATAACTCTAATGTTGGCTCGGTATAAACCACCAAGCTTTCTCTCATTCTCAATAATCACTTGGTGTATAGGAAGATTGGCCTCTAAAAAAATATTTTCTTTCAAATTTCCTGTTGGCCCAATGTGGCTATGGCTTATTAAATGACTAGATTGAGACATTGCAATTTTTTGTAGGCCATCTGCAATAGCATCCATTCTTGCTTTTGCCATTTGCTCAATCGATGGTGAATGACTGTCCTGAATAATGGCGCTGCCCTCAGCAACTACACTTTTTGGAGCAGCATTCACTATATTGAAAATACATCCAAATGCAACACACACCAAAACAAAACTATGAAAACCGGATTTCATGCAAAGACCTATAGTTCAAACTTATTTGATGAAAATATGCCTGATCTCATTGACTGTTTTTTCATCTAGTTCTAACCGGGTCATATAAGCATCATCACCGATTGGTGTGATGCTGATCAATTTTGCACCATAGATTAGTCCTTCAACGTGAGCACGGATAGTGTCACTAGTTGTCACCATGTCTTCAACCGTTGTCGTTGAATTTACATTTTGACCAAATACTTTTTCTGTAAGGTTTCGATAAGCATCTATTTTTGATGCCCTGATAGCCATCAATCTTCGTTGAGAGGGATTGTCGCTCATCTGAGCGCTTATATTTGCGTACCCATCGCTGGAAATAACCTTTTCTTGGAAGACATATTGATTTTGGTTTTCTAGAGATGAGGGTCTTACATACTCATAGGTATGATTTTGTTGGTGACATCCCGCAGTCGCGACAATGATAAGAATCAAACTGAAAAGTCTTGTAAACACTGTGATCTCCTGATGCCACAAATTTGTGGCAAACACTTAGTTTTTTTATCGGCAAAAAAACCCAAATCTTTAATTAGTACTCATTAAATAGACTTAGTCTTAATCTAGTATTGGCACTAATTTTGCTCCTTCAGTTACCTAAAGAAACGATTTTTAGAAAGCAATTTAAAAGCCAATTTTGGTCTGGAATTATCTAGCAAAGAGAAACCAAAATAAATTTCTTATTTATCAATAGTTTAATAGAAATATGCTTGTGCGTGTTGCCCTGCTTAATTTAATTTGGATATTAGGTAACCATTAAAAATGGTCGAAGCTCTGACACTTCATTTGTCAAATATTTGGCGAAATTTTGCACTTCCCGGGTTGTCGTCACTGGCAATTCCAGCCGTGCTGTTTTGCATTATTGTGATGATGGTTGTGCCATTGCCTGCATTCTTATTGGATCTATTTTTTACGGCAAATATTGCTCTATCACTAATTATCGTAATGATTTGTATTAGTGCAATGAAGCCCCTAGATTTTTCATCTTTTCCAACCGTCTTGTTATTCGCGACATTGCTAAGACTAGCCCTCAATGTTGCATCGACAAGGGTTGTTCTTGTAGATGGGCATACTGGTCCTGATGCTGCAGGAAAGGTAATTGAGTCCTTTGGGGATTTCATAATTGCGGGTAATTACCTGATTGGCATCATTGTGTTTAGCATCTTAATGATTATTAATTTTGTTGTTGTGACAAAAGGTGCTGGAAGGGTCTCTGAGGTGACCGCTAGGTTTACTCTCGATGCTATGCCCGGTAAGCAAATGGCTATTGATGCAGACCTGAATGCGGGGATTTTGACAAAAGACGAGGCAAAAGCCCGTCGTCAAGAGGTTGCTGCAGAGTCTGAGTTTTACGGCTCTATGGATGGTGCAAGTAAATTTGTTAAAGGTGATGTCATTGCGGGCATGATTATTTTAGCTATCAATATTATTGGTGGACTGATTATAGGTACGGCGTTCCATGGTATGAGTTTTAGCAACGCAGCTGAAACGTATGTCCTTCTCACTATTGGGGACGGCTTAGTCGCTCAAATTCCTTCTTTATTATTAGCTACAGCGACGGCAATTATTGTTACTCGAGTATCTACAGATTCGAAAATGCATTCTCAATTGAAAACGGAGATGGGTGGATTTCAACCATTGGCAGTTACTACTGGGGTTATGTTGGTGCTAGGACTTATTCCAGGAATGCCCAATATGATATTTCTGGTATTAGCGGTTCTCTCCGGGGCCTTGGCATACATTTCTTATAAAAGTTCGTTGAAACAACCAGAGGCGGTCGGTCTTTATGATGATGAAAATGAAACTGAGGAGATCTCAGAACTTTCATGGGATGACGTACCAAGTTTAGATGTGATTGGACTTGAAGTTGGCTATGCCTTGATCCCACTAATAGATAAAGAACAAGGTGGAGACTTGATGCAGAGAATCAAGGGAGTACGTAAAAAACTTTCACACGAATTAGGGTTCTTGATTCACACAGTTCATATCAAAGACAATTTAAATCTTTCCCCAAACCAATATCGTATCAATATTAATGGAGTAGTTAGGGGGCAGGGTGAACTTATGCCTGGGCGTGAGCTGGCGATTAATCCCGGAGTTGGGCACGGATCTCTGGAGGGTGTAAAAACTCGTGATCCAGCATTTGGCTTAGAGGCCGTATGGATCGATGCATCACAAAAAGAATATGCGCAGACTCTTGGTTATACCATTGTCGATCCATCCACAACCTTGGCAACGCACCTCAATAAAATTCTTCAAGAAAATGCAAAAGAATTGATTGGCCATGATGAAGCGCAGCAATTATTGGATCAGTTGTCGCAGACAGCTCCAAAGCTGGTCGATAGTTTAGTCCCACAGAAAATATCTTTAGGGGTATTTACAGCTGTCTTACAAAACTTGTTGGAAGAAGGCGTACCCATAAGGAATATGAAAGGTATTGTTGAGGTATTGGCTCAGTATGCGGATAAAACTCAAGACACAGATGCGCTTACATCAGCGCTACGCCCACGACTTGGAAGGATGATTGTCCAATCATTATCTGACGTGGGTGAAGACATGTCTGTCATGACATTAGAGCCAGAGCTAGAACAGATGCTGCATAACGTGCTCCAGCAGAATGGCGATATTATGGATGGCATAGAGCCTAACCTGGCAGAGCAACTGTTATCAAATCTTTATAGAACAAGTGAAGAATTGGTAGATCAAGGTGTTCAGCCGGTTTTAATTGTGTCACCAAGTATACGGCTATGGGTTGCAAAATTTGTAAGGCACCGAATCCCTGGTCTTGTGGTTCTTGGGTTTAATGAGATTCCTGATGAACAAGGTATAAAAGTAGTAAGAACAATTGAGCGAAAAGCCAATGAAAAATTACAAAGTTAATGGTTGGGGTGAAAAATGAATATAAAACGTGTAGTTGAAAATGATACTCGTGCAGCTTTTGAAAAAGTAAAAGCCCTTTATGGCGAAGACACTGTGATTTTGTCGAATAAAAAACTGGGAAAACAAGTTGAGTTAATGGTGGCCATTGGGCTTGACGATGGTACTTATGATCTTAATAAGGAGTTGGAAAATCAATCTTCTTCCGTCGATCAAAGTATTAAAAGTAAATCACAAGAATCGGCGTCAGTGACACCGGCGACAGTGGAGTGGATGCGTGCAAGAGAAAAAGCTGAAGAGACATTTAAGAAGATCGACAATAAGCCAAAATCAATTTCTGAAAGAGAGAGCATTGATAAGGTAAAAGCATTGCTGGATAAGACAAATGAGCAATATCAAGCTGCAGACGACCTTAATGAGCTAAGTCATCTTAAGCAAACTAGTCCAATAAAAAAATTAAGCGATGAAATGTCAATTTTAAGGGATATGTTTGCGACACATTTAGATATTACAAAACGTAATCAAAGAGAGTCGCTGTCTATTGAGGCGAAGGAAGTTTTGACCCTATTAGAAGAATCTGAAATCGCATCAAACCATATTAATCATATCCAAACTGAGTGTCTAACCTCAGGTCGAAGAAAGGATTTCATGAAAAAAATGAGTAATTGGTTGGGGGATAATATTTCTTCAGCTGAATTCGATATCGTAGAAAATGGTGGGGTTTATGCCTTAATAGGAATGGCAGGAGTAGGGAAGACAACGACGATTGCAAAACTAGCTTCTCAGGCTGCAATTAAGCATGGAAAAGATAATGTGGCATTGATAACACTAGATCACAATCGAATAGGTTCAAAAGAGCAAATGAAGTTATTTGGCATGATGCTCGGTGTCAGTGTTATGCATGCATCAAATTCTGATGATATTAAATCTTTATTAAACTCACTAAGCCAAAAGAAAGTCGTTTTAATTGATACACCTGGAGCTAGCGAGATATCAGCAAGCTTAAAGACTCAAGCCGAAGCGTTGAAAAACGCATCGGGTAAAATCTCTGTGATTTTAACATTATCGGCTAATAGTCAAAATTCAATAAGCAAGAAACTTGCTACTAGCTTATCTGAGTCTGCATCTGGAGTGGTGGTCACAAAGCTAGATGAGGTAGAAAATTTTGGCGGTATTGTTTCTGCGCTAATTGATTCTAAAATACCTTTACTCGGCGTATCTGACGGTCAGAAAATCCCTGGTGACTATAAAGCCATTTCGGTGTCAGGCTTTGTGAATCGATGCTTTGGTATAATTGGCACTGAAATAAAAATTGATTCAGAAAAATCTGATTTATCAGCAGCTTAACGGCATGAATAATGACAAAATCTAATGCTATACAAGTCATAGCTCTAACAAGCGGAAAGGGAGGGGTTGGCAAAACAAATGCAGCACTCAATCTATCAGTTAGCTTGCAAAGGAATAACTATAAAGTCTTGTTGCTTGATGCTGACTTAGGTCTGGCTAATGTGGATGTAATGGTTGGACTGCATTCTGACTTTAACTTGTCCCATGTATTGAGTGGACAGAAGGATATCAATGAGATTTTGATTGAAGGTCCAGAGGGGATATATATTGTTCCCGCATCTTCGGGAATCCAAAAGATGTCTGATTTGAGCGAGCTGGAAATCTCGAATCTTATAAGTGCATTTAATCAATTAGAAAATAATTACGACTATTTGATTATAGATACAGCGGCGGGTTTGTCTTCAGGTGTCATGTCTTTCTTACAAGCCGCGCATCAGGTGGTGGTCGTTGCCGTAGATGAACCAACATCCATTACAGATGCATATGCGATGATAAAGGTTCTAAAACAAGATTATAACGTTAATAATATCTGGCTCTTGTCTAATATGGTTGATGATTTTTCTCATGGTGATCGGCTTTACAAGAAGATCGATAACGTTGCGACTAGGTTTTTAGGGAATGGGATCAATCATCTTGGGTCTATTCCATTAGATGGTCATGTAAAAAAAGCCAACAAATGTCAGAAAGTTGTAATGTCATTTGCGCCAACATCCATGGCGTCTGTTGGTTATCAGCGCGCAGCAGAGAAGTTATTAAAGATTCCGCCAGCTATAAAACTACGTGGTCATATGGAATTTTTTGTGGAACGAATGGTAAATAGAGCATCCCTATAATGCGTGATTTATCTCTCTACAAAAGCAATGAAGATCATCGCATTAATAAAATGCTTGAGGGTTATGCTCCCCTTGTTAAGCAGGTTGCACTTCATTTGATTGCTCGGCTACCAGCAAGTGTAGAGTTGGATGATCTTATCCAAGTTGGCATGATCGGCTTGCTTGAGGCAGATAAGAATTTTGACCCAGGTAAAGGTGCTCAATTTGAAACATTTGCTCGTATTCGAATACGTGGAGCAATGATCGATGAATTAAGAAGATCAAGTCATCTGCCCCGAAGTCTCATGACAACAATTAGAGATATTTCGTCAGCTAAAGCTGAGTTAGAGCAGCAGTTATCAAGACGTCCTAAGGATGCTGAAATGGCTGAGTTTCTCGGGTTGTCGGTTGAGGAATACCACAAATGTATAGGTGTGAGCCATGATGCTCAAACAGTCTCAATTTCTGAAGATGAGGAGGGTGGTGAAGTTGCTCTACGTTTCGAAGGCTTGAGTATTCCTGACCAGATCAATCAAGACGAATTTCAGTCGGCATTAGCTACTGAAATTTCGCAACTTTCTGAAAGAGAGCAGCTGATATTCGCGCTTTATTACAATGAAGAAATGAATCTAAAAGAAATAGCATTGGTAATAGGCGTTAGTGAGTCCAGAGTTTGCCAGATTCAAAAACAAGCTGTTGTTAAATTACGTGAAGGTCTTTGCGCACATATTTAATGTATCTGGTTTATGGCGTTAAGTATTCTGCATCAGTTCCTAAGATTTAAAAGTATATTCAAGCAATGTATTTTTTGTGTCTCTGTGCTTGCGCCCTCAATTTCTACTACGGCTCCCATGCCTTTAGAGGAGATTAAAGAATTAGTTCGCTCTGATGGTCCGCCTAGTACATCGGTAGATCTTAGTCGCGTGGAAAATGCGGTTCCTCAAAATGAACCCATTAATCAGGTAAGCCTTAGGCCATATATTATGTTTGGTCGACGATATGAGCCTTTAACTACTGCAAATAACTACAGAGAGAGGGGTATTGCCTCCTGGTATGGCCGTCAGTTCCATGGGGAAAAAACCTCTATAGGCGACGTATACGATATGTATCAAATGACTGCAGCGCATAAGACCCTGCCCTTGCCTAGTTATGTGGAAGTTACAAATTTAGATAATGGTAGAAAGGTTGTTGTTAGGGTTAATGACCGCGGCCCTTTTTATGGAGATCGCTTAATAGATCTTTCTTTTGCAGCTGCGAGTAAGTTGGGCATGGTCGAAAATGGTATTGCTAGAGTAGATATCCAAATTCTATCTACTGAAGCCTTGCCTAAGTTGGCTAAGAATAATGACCTTTCGGCCGATAGTTCTGACTCTGAAATTTTTATGCAGCTTGGCGTGTTTGGCGATATCAAAAGTGCAAACAGCATAAAGTCACGATTAGAACGTTTTTTGGGTATCGATATGTTTATCGATACAGCTAATACCCCTCTTGGTCGCGTATATCGAGTTCAAGCGGGGCCTTTTGATTCGCTTGAAAAAGTTGATGTTTATTTAACGAAGCTTGAATCAATAAATGTAAATTATCTGCAACTAGTCAATCGTTAGATTTCTTGGTTG
>Ga0255765_1004587_pt1 | contig 13715 bp, 16 predicted proteins | sample 041ome_8_FD_179965 | JGI IMG/M metagenome (GOLD analysis project Ga0255765, IMG submission 179965) | Coastal salt marsh microbial communities from the Groves Creek Marsh, Skidaway Island, Georgia - 041407BS metaG (version 2) | ecosystem: Environmental > Aquatic > Marine > Intertidal zone > Salt...
CTCTCCCAAGAATTCTACAACTTACCACCATGTGTTTAACACTAATAAGCTCATTTTCTATCTCAAGTAAAATCAGCGCCGTGAGACCACTTTCTCCAAATTTGTCTGCGACTGTGCAAGTATAAACCTTTGCGTTTTCTCTATTACAAAACTCTGCCAGCTCGGCTTCTGACATTCTGAAGCCATTTAAGTTAAATTGGTTGGTTTTATTAATCAAACTGTGACATCTCGCAAATGTTGACGAATTTATCTGTGAAACCAGTAAATTTATCTCTAATGCGTCAACAAATTCATCAAATGTCTTCGTCTCTTGTTTCAAATTTTCCGCAAGTTTCCTCGTTTTGTACTCTAATGTCTTATCACTTCCGGAAAGAGATCTACAAAAATTTTTATACAGAAACTGCCCTAAATCAGCTCGATAATTACTCAAGCGTTTCGGTACTTGAAATGCTTCCACGCCAGGAAGTCGATCCTGCATCTGGTGAATTTCTACGTTGGAATCGTCAATAAATACAAATGAATCTGTGCCCAAATTTAATTCTTTAGATATTAAGCTCAAATTCTCCGGCTTAGGTTCCCAATTAATAGCAAAAGCAGAAAAATCGTCCCATTGTAAGACCATATTCTTATTTTTGTCAAAAACCTCTTTTACATCACTCAAATTATTTTTTGAAGATATCGCTAGTATCGCACCCTTCTCTTTAATTCTTTTAATATCCTTTTGGATCTTATAAAAAATGTTTCCTGGATAATTAGACGGATGAATCCCTATTCCATTATATCCATCCTCACCGACTATTCCTTTCCATAAAGTATTATCACAATCTAGAACAATTACCTTCTTGTAATCACGGGAAAAGTTCCTGGTTATTGATAATATTTCATTGCAAATTTCTTTCAAAAACTCTTCTGTAAAAGGTGCTTTGTTATTTTCATAAAATTTAAGATTTATTACCTTAGATAAACCCAATCTTGCAACTAAAAATTGAGTATCGATTTTTTCAAAATTTACAAACTTAGCAGATAATATTTCTATAATCTGTTGATTTATCTTTTCGACTTCTGTCATTATTCTTTCGACCTGTAGTGTTCTGTTTTGGACACTTATAAAAGGAAAAAGATCGCAGAAAAACACTGTCGTATTTCGATCAATAGCGTTAGCAAAAAGTTGTATTTTTTGTAAATACATCGAAGTTGCTTGTGATAATTTATTATCATAATTAAGCAATTCAAATTCAAAATCTTCGATAATATTATCGAGGAAGTCTAAAAAAACTACGTACTCGGGATTGATTTTTTGCATTCCCTGCATATCGTTAGCCGTATTATCGTAATCGCTGAATAAAATTTTTGAATGAGTATGTCGGGTAATAGATGGTGTATAATGTTCAATTGTAACATTAGATTTGAAAAATATTTTGTTCATCAGTATGCTCCGTTGATGCGCAATATTTGTCCGTTTAATTGTCCACTTTCGTCCATCACAAGAGCATGTATCCAATATGCAACGTCTTTAGCTGATGTGAGCTGCTGTGTAGGCGTATTTTTCATGATGCGAGTTTTAGCTTTCTTTGGAATTTCAGCTGTTAAGTTCGTGTCTATCAAAGACGGGGAAATGGCATTGCTTGTAATTCCATGCGGCGCTAATTCCAACGCACATTGTTTTATGATTGATTCCAATGCATGCTTACCGATCGAGTAAGCTAGCCAACCTGCAGTCGGCTTTCCGCCGGCAATTTCGGAACTCAACGCAACAATTCTCCCAAATCTTTGCTTATGCATGTAAGGAACATTTGCATTTATTATTTTTAAAAATCCGAAGCAGGACAATTCCAGTTCCTGATTAATAATCGTTTCATTGGTGTTGAGCACACTGTAGTTGTTAATTGGGTTCGCAGGCAAGTACACTATAATATTATGTCGAGTCAGGCTATCGTCTAACAGACCATTTTCCTTCACATTAAACTTTAAAAATTGCAGATTTGAAAATTTATCTTGAAATTTGTTGCACAATTTTTTTGCTTTTTCTTTGTTTGAATGATACGTGAACGTGAGCGATAAATTTTGATCTGCAAATGATTCAATTATTGATTCACCTATATCGCTTGTACCTCCTATTAGAAGAATACTACGACAAATTACTTTGGGGGCACTGACTTGCTCTGTTAATTCAACGAGTGTTACGTGGCCTGAACCTTCAATTACAGTTTTTCCAAGCTGATTTGTTATTTCAATTGCTATAGTTAGGATATTGTGCCGGCTGTTAACCTCTATCACTTCTCCCATTATATTCAAACTATCATTGATTCTAATGGGCGATAAGAAGTTGAATTTTTGGTCTAGCCATAGAGCACCTTTCCCAGGTAATTCCATACCAATCAAAGTGGAAACAAAATTTGCTCCCAGCATTCCATGAACCACAGGCTTTTTAAATTCAGTTACTTTTGCATACTCTGCATCTACGTGTAATGGATTATAATCACCAGTTAATTTAGCAAAATTGTCTACCATTTCTCGTGTAATTTTTTTATTGATCGTTTTTTTAAATCCTACTTTATAGCCTGCGATCATGATTACCATCTCCAAACAATAGAACCAAAATTAAAACCCGCGCCAACAGCAGAAAATAAAATTGTTGCGCCAGGTTTTATTTCTTTTTGTGTCAAGAAGTCCGAAAGCGCTATCCCGACTGACGCTGCTCCCGTGTTCCCAATTTCATCGACATTGATGTAGGTTTTGGCTTCATCTAGTTTAAGTTTCTTCATGATGTATTCGATCATGTTTTTGTTTGCTTGATGAAAAAATACATGATCTACCTCAAATAAAGATATATTAGCATTACTAACACATTTCTTAATATTTTTGGGCAGCAACGTGATTGCTTGCTTCCAAGTTGCGATACCATTCATTTCCATGAACGGCTTTATTGTGCCATTTTTCACCCCATTAGGATCACTGTGGCGCGACCCTCCATATTTTAGTCTCACTGCTTCATAGGTGCTACTATCGGTGTCAAATGCACTAGCTACCTTACCTGAGTCAGCATAATCTTCAGATTTTTCGAGAACAACTGCTGCGGCACCATCGCTCATGTAAATGCAGCTTTCCTTATCTTTTCGATCGATGAATGCACTATTAATTTCAACTCCAATTATAACGGCGCGATTTATCAATTCATTCGTTGTCATTAAGTCTGATGCCACCGATAATCCAGCTACGAAGCCAGCACAATTTGCTTGCAAATCGAATGTTTGGCATTCTATTTTTGCTCCTATGCATTTGTGAACTTTTGCCGCCAGCGCTGGATAACTGTAGTCATTAGAAAATGTACAACAAATTATTAAATCAACTTCAGATGCAGCTATACCACAGTTACTCAGAGCTTTATCAGCAACCTCATGTGCAAGATCGGAAGCACCTTCATTTGAATTAACCAAATACCGTTGCTTAATCCCAGTCTTTTGAACAATCCATTCCGCATCTACATCCAAATTTAAACATAGTTCCTCGTTACTTTCTCGATAAGAACCTAAACGGTATGAGTGTCCAACTATTCTAATTCCCAAGCTTCTGCCCTTTCAAAATGTTTCGCTTTCTATTGATTGAATTTCGAAGTTCTTTCCGTGTCCCGGAAAGATCATCGTGTTAGGGTGAAGCATTTTCTTCAATTTTACAAAAGAACTTTGCAACTCTTCTCTATTTTCACCAGGCAAGTGATTTAGGAAGAGCCCTTTCCTTGTAAATAAATCACCAACAAACGCCTTATTATCGCCTAAAATAACGATAGAACCTGGTGTGTGACCGGGTGCATGAATATATTCAAATCCAAATTCTTTAAGTTTATTCTTCGATTTTTCTATCGACTGAAATTGGGTATGTTGTACGCGCTCAGATAGTTTCAACAACATCATGGAAAAATTTGCTGCTTTTGAAAGATTAACATCATTCAAGTGCATATAAACTGGGATATTAAATTTTTTTGATAAATATTTTGCTCCACCAAAATGATCAAAATGACCATGGGTTACAATTACGAATTCTGGAATTGGTAAATCATAGCTATCTATGTTTTCTAAGATGCCCTTTGCTGATGTGTTAGTGTCTATCACGAAAGATCTTTCACCATCATGAATGATATACGAATTTGAAGTGAACTCACCTGAAACAATTTTATGTACGTGCAAATCTAATTAACACCCCCTAAGAAAATTGTTTGGGCCGTGATAGCGTCACTTTTTTTAGAGATGAAAAATTCAATAACGTTGAGCAGGTCATCAATTTTTGAGTATCTTCCTGTCGGTAAATTATAAATAATTTCGTCAATTTTTTCTCTTGGTAGTTGCTTCAGCATGTCACTTTCAATGGCGTTAATAGCTACGGTGTTGCAGGTAATGTTGAGTTGAGAAAATTCTTTTGCCATCACATTAGCAATAGTAGAAATGCCTGCCTTAGTTGCTGCATAAACAGAGTCTCCAACAGGTTCTAAACTAGACGCCATAGAGCCAATATTGATAATACGCCCAGTTCTTACTTTTTTCATAATTTTTGCAACTTCTCGAGAAACGAGAAACGGAGCAAGTAAATTTACATTCACCATATCTTGGGCTGCCTGCGGTGGCATTATCATTGAATATTGAGACGTTAAAACAGCTGCGTTGTTTATGACAACGTCGATTTGTGCGTGTGCTTTGCGGATTGTTTTAAATATATCAACAATGTCGGACGCAGACGCCAAGTTTACAGGGTAATGTATATATTCGGGATGCGAGAAAGTTTCCGAACGAGATAAACCAATCACTTGCCAACCATTGGTTAAAAAATGATCTCGAAGTTCTGAACCAATCCCACGACTAGATCCTGTCAATAATAGGCACTTATCTTCACTCATTTACTCCTCCATTATTAAAATCATTATATAATCCGCCAAATTTTTCACACTATCAAAGGGTGAAACTTCTTGCGATAGTGCCTGGTCGTCCGTCAATGCAATTGCTTTATCTGCGATGTCGCCAATCTCACTTTCGACATCTACGATTACAGATACTAAATCTAGTGAATCAATAATTGCTCCATTCCCAAAAAGCACAAATCTTTCGTTTAGTTCATACTCTTCACCTTCAAGTACCAAATCTAACGCTTCATAAATAATTTTCAGGACTTCACTTCGATCCATTTTTTGCTCCTAATCCAATCAAAACATCGAATTTCTTTTTTGAGGTCATATATTCTTTTGATAAGATGCCCATTACGACAGCATCTTGCAGCTCTCCATTTATCATCAGATGCTGCCTCAACAGTCCCTCTTCTTTCATGCCAAGATATTTTTGCCACTTTATCATTGATTTGTTTGTTGCTGCTATCTGTCCGTAAACTTTATGTAAATTGAGATGCATAAAGGCGAAATCATATAAAATTTTCATCGCCTCAGCAGCTACTGGAATACCTTTTACGGCTTCTTCATCCCCAATCAAGAAGCGCGCGCTTTCTGCATTGCGAGATTTTATATTAATGTTTATCAAACTAAGCATTCCAACTTTTACACCTGATTGTTTTAACGTGATTATCCAGTTGGTTTCGCTGTTTGGCCTGGCGGCAATCCAAGCACGCTGCTGATCTATGCTTGTCGAACCCTTATTAAGAAATTGGGCTCTTTCGAGATTACGCCATTTAAACGTAAGTTCAGCGTCTTCTATGGATAAGGGGATTAAATCAACGAAAGTTCCACATAAGATATTTTTTTCCACAACGCTCACCTCCTCTCGTATACGTGTTTAAAAGCCACAGCTAAGCCTTCCACCGATTCCCAATCAAATCGTCGAAGATCTGCTCAAAACTCTCGTGCACATCTTTCAATTTGACCTGTTTCATATTGTGTCTAGCATCAGTCATTTTTCTAGTGCTCAGTTACTCATAACCTTAAATTATCGGCGGGCTCAAGCACGCGTTCCGCCAAGCAAATCCGCAATCGCACTCACGTGTGCCGCAAGCGCGTCTGCAGTGCCCTTGCCCTCAACATTCAACCGCACGAGCGGCTCCGTGTTCGAGCGGCGCAGGTTGAAGCGCCAATCCTCAAAGGCCAGGCTCACGCCATCTGTTTCATCGATGGAGAGCGCATCAGCGCGGTAGGCTGACAAAACATTCTCAATAGCTGTGCCTGCGTCCGCCACCGTGAAGTTGATTTCACCCGAACTTGGGAAGGCCGCATATCGATCTTTCACCCAATCCCCCAGCGAGCGGCCCGAGCGGGAGACAAGTTCTGCAATCAAAAGCCACGGGATCATGCCGCTGTCGCAATATGCAAAGTCGCGAAAATAATGATGCGCCGACATCTCCCCGCCGTAGACCGCTCTGCGCGCGCGCTATAAAGGCAAGCGAATTGGGGCGCATGGAGACATAGTCTGTTGGAGTTTTTATCCTGGAAAGAACCTAGGCGCGATGGGAGATGCCGGAGGCATAACAACAAATGATAAGGCTATCGCTCAGAAAGTGACCCTACTGCGCAACTACGGCTCACGGCAAAAATATGTTAACGAAACAGCTGGTTCGAATTCACGCCTTGATCCAATTCAGGCAGGCGTTCTAAGGGTTAAGATGCGGCATCTTGATAAGTGGACTGATCGCCGCCGCGATGCCGCGGCGACATACGCAGACTGCCTGCAAGGAATTAACTTGAACTTGCCGCACGTTCCAGTTTGGGCGGAGCCTGCCTGGCACCTCTATGTAGTTCGCACGCTGGAAAGAGACGTACTACAGTCGCGGCTAATGGAGGAGGGTATCGATACTATTATTCACTACCCAATTCCACCCCATATGCAACGAGCATATACCGGTCTGGGGATTGCTCCCAATGCGCTGCCAATTTCTCAAAAGTTAGCAAGCACGGTTTTAAGCTTGCCAATGGGACCGCATCTTTCGACTGGTGACATCGTATATATTGCACAAACACTGCGGCATTTAGTTAATGACTTAGACCTAAACCTGTCTAAGTCGGGGCAGTAAGATTTCGATGTAACCAACGGATGCTGAACAGTAGCTTGATGCGTGAGTGATGTGGGGCCCAATAAAACTAACCCGGAACGATTTTGAAACCCCAACACCAAAGCCCCCAAAACCATACACAGCTGAAAATCGTGCAGTTTTGAACAACCGGTGTCCGATCAGTGTTTCTTCTTCCGTCCACTATGCACCTCAGCATTTAGCAGCGGACAGTACTTACTGTAATGCCTGTCTATCATCTCAGTGCTGTTAACGCCGGCCATAACAATCAAAGTTTCTAGGGCACCAAACCTATCCATCCATTTAAGCAACTCATCAGGGCCGTCGGCGACATTCCAAGGTATGTTGCGAGAGTCAAAGAGTGTTTGTGGGCCCCGGTATTGTAATGGGACAGTATGCCAAGGGCTGCCGTGATTTGCCCACGTGCTGGTCATTAACCGCCCCACAAGCCCGCTTGCCCCCATTAATGCAAATTCTCTGATGATCTCATCCTCTGTTTTAGATTCTCGGAAGCCAAGAGCCTAAAGTGATTTCTGGCAGACAGTCGGGCTTGGTGTATATTAAAGTTATGCGTAAATTCTCGACTTTCGTCCGCAGCTATATCAACCGGCTTGCCAAAGACGGCGAGGCAACAATCTTATGCGATCATGGCTCAGATCCAGTCCAGCCGCATAATTATGCTTTCATCAAGTCTTCAAGAACCACTTTCACCAAAGCATAGGACGTGATGTCCGCGGCGTCTTCATCTGGGATGCTGACACCAAATTCGTCTTCTAGAGCAATCACCAAATTCATATGTTTCAGAGAATCCCAGCCCTCGATAGTATCCATGCTGGAATCCGGTGTAATGACTTCTGTAGGTACCGCAAAGACGGCAGACATAACATCGCGTAAAGTATTTTCAAATTCCACAAATCACCTTTATATAATCGACAGTAGGAGGAGTGAACCGATCAATCGGCTTCATATAATATGTACCCGCATCGGTGGATGCAATCCGTGAAAGGCCCAGTCTGTCATAAAAATCTGCAACTTGCAGGTTCTTCGCGCTTGGCAGATAGCTTGCCTGCAGGAAGCGACAGCCCTTCTCGGCGGCATCTTTGGCAATCTGTGACCAGATTGAAAATTCGACGCCGCGACCGATAACTCGGCAGCTCATCAAAAAGGCCTCAACTGTAGCAATCTCATCTTCCCAGGACACAATAGCAACGCCAGTCAGACCGGCCTCTCCGAAACGATCGGAAACTTTCAGGGAGTACACACGGTTATCTGAAGAGGCCATACGGCGGGTAATGTCCCCTACGTCCTGACGCAAGGTTGTCAGATTGAACTGGTTAGACTTCATAGAGAGTTCACTGATCCTTGGGATATCTTTGGGGCTATTGCGATCCAGTGTCACCTGAAGATCAAGGGTACGCAGATAATCATCATGACTGTCAAAATCCGCTGAACCGGCCGAAGCTTTCAGGATCTTGGTGTATTGGTTGGTTTTGGAGCGGCTCTCGTCCATAATTCCTGCAGCGATAAACAGCTCCCGGATTTCCTGAATGGTTTTGGGGTAGTGCTGCAGGGAGGATGGCACTTGAACCACCCGCACCTGTGGCAATGCAGCCCGCACACTTTCGCATTCAAAACTGGAATCATCGACAAACACTAAGCTGTCCAGTCCAATTTTCAATTCTTGGGCGATGGCTTTCAAATTCTCCACCTTGGGTTGCCAATTCACCTTCTTGAGGATGAACTGCTCATCCTTCAACACCTGATTGGGATATGAGGTCAGGACCTGATCCACATCCTCGGGGTTATTTTTGCTACATAGACATAACAGAGTGCCGCTACGCTCTAGCCCCAAAAAAGCTTGTTGTGCCTGCCAGAATACACGCCCTGGGAAACTATGCGGATCCAGCTTGATGCCGTCCATCAAGTCCTCACCTATCACCCCGCCCCAAAGCGTATTGTCGCAGTCCAGCACCAAAGCCTTGTAGAAATACGTACCAAAGCCGCGCGATGCGAGCGCAATGCAACGGGCCAGCTCATCCAGGAATACCGGTCTGTAAGGGGCCGTATTTAAGAAATAAAATCGCCGGTCAAAGGCCTTTTCCGTGCTGATCGTTTGCAGTATGGTGCCCACATCAAGCAGCCGCACATTGGGAAATCCAGAGGCCAAGTCACGCAGCTTGGCATTAAACACATTCAACACCATCTTGCGCCGATCACTCGCACCCGCATCAACAGCAAAATCATACAAATGAAACGTGCTCACATAGACCATAGACATAGTCTTGGCTTTTTCAAACATCAGCTTTGTACGCATGATGAAATCGCTATGAATTGCTTCAATATCTTGATCGAAAAAGCTATCGATACGTGTTTCGAAATTTGGCACCAGATTGTCGAAAAATGGAATGTATAGCATGTTTTTAACGCCGGCTTCTGCAAAGCGGCTGACGTCGTTCAGAACATCATCATGGCCGCCAACTTCACAGTTTAGGCGTTTACCATGCAACAGCGCATGTTTGCGAAGGAAGAGCGACACCAGATCCGCACTGACATTGGAAGAAACACCAAAGGACAAGTTGGGGGTTACATCCAGTTCAGCTTCCGCCTGATCCACCGCTCGAATTACGCGTGCCAGTGTGGCGGTTGAATCTGACAATATTCCTTTATGGTCAATTGTCGTACTCATGAGATCAACATCCCCCCATTTACATTTAAGGAGTGGCCCGTGACAAATTTTGCATCTTCAGAAGCAAGATACGAGACCGCAGCAGCGATGTCTTCTGGTTGCGCCAGCCGCCGCAATGGTGTTTGGCGCCCTACAATCATCTGTTGTTTCAGTGGAATATCCCCAACCAGAGCAGTTTCGGTCATACCTGGCGCCACACAATTAACCGTCACCCCATTTGGCCCGAGTTCTGTGGCCAGATGGCGCGAAAATCCAGCCAAAGCGGCTTTGGCGACTCCATAAGCTGTCCAATGGAGGGTCGGCGTCCCGCGTACAATTTGCGAGGTGATGTTAATGATACGCCCGGCTTTACGGTTCACCATATCGGTGCTGCATTTTTGGCTCAACAGGAACGTCGCTTTTAATTGAATATCAAGATGGTGCTGAACCTGTTGCCACGTCATTTGTGTCAGAGGCTGCGGATTGATGCTTGGCGATGCATTATTGACCAAAACGCCCACAGGTCCGAAATGCTGACTAGCCTGTTCCACTAATCTCATAGCTCCTTCCTCTGTGGCGACATCTGCCTGCACGGCCACGGCCGTGCCGCCAGCCGTAGTGATCGCCTCTACAATACTGTCAGCCTTGCTGCCATGGCGATTGTAATTCAGGACGACCTGAAACCCGTCCCGAGCCAAGCGCCGACAAATAGATGCACCAATTCCGCCAGAACCGCCGGTGACCAACGCCACTGTGCTCAGCCCATCTTCGGGTATCACAGTTGTGTCCGGTGTGGTTGCAATCAACATTTTTACCCGCCCAGACCCTTTCAGAACCGTTTTGTTGTTCTGGTTGACTATGCGCGCGTCCAAATCCAACAGACGTTCTCGATCATGTTTTCCCGTTACAGTACAGGAAATGGTCAAAACATCATCAAGCCGAACCGGCAGCAGGAAATCAAAATTCTGGCTGACCCAAAGAGCGCCAGCACCTGGCAGTTGGGTGCCAATGATCGTGGAAATGAAGGAGGCACCCAACATACCGTGAACGACAATATCCTTGAAGGATGTCTGAGCTGCAAATTCTGGGTCGATATGCAGTGGGTTAACGTCCCCTGTCAGATGCACAAAGCGCTCAATGTCGGCTTCGGTGATCTTTGTAAATAACCACCCAGTTACTGAATAGCTATTAGGGAATAGAGGCTATGACACAGACTTATTCCGAGCTACTATCGTGAAAATGGTGACAAAGCCTAGCTTGCCAGTGCTAAAGTCATGTAACAAAGCCAGCAATCTGAAGGCTGCTGTCGAAAGTTATAACCACGCTCTCAATACTAAACCTGAGTATTCTGAGGTCTATAATAATATAGGGAATGCCCTGAAGGATAAGGGCGAATTAGAAGCTACTATAGGCTACCAAAAGCAGGCTCTTAAGATCAAACCTGATTATGCTAACGCTCATTATAATATGGGAAATGCGCTAAAGGATAAGGGCCAATTAGAAGCTGCCATAGGTTACTACAAGCAAGCTGTAAAGATTTTGCCCAATTATTTTGAGGCTTACAGTAATATGGGTGTAGCTTTAAAGGATAATGGCCTCTTAGAAGCTGCCATAGATTGCTATCAGAGGATTTTAAAGATTACACCTAACTATGCTGAGGCCTATCATAATATGAGTATTGCTCTTTCGGAGAAGGGTGATTTTGAAAATGGAGAGCTATAAACGTGCCATCAATTCTAAAACAGAGGGAAAGGATCAAACGAAAGACCCTCGAAACGCGACGCTTGCATTACAGCACGCACTTCGAAGTTTATGGAGAAAAATATGTGCCAAAATTTGTCTTAGGTTATTTTTTAATGGTGCCATAAACCCTAACGACGGACAATAGTCAAAAAGGTCTATCCTTCAACGTAAGAAAGTAAATATTCATGTCTATGAAAATCGCTACACTAATACCTGCGTACCGTCTGGATTATCTTATATCTGCGATCAATTCAGTACTAAGACAGACCGTTACGCCAAGTTTAATAATAGTATCGGATGATAGCCCTAGCGGAGAAATTTCGAAATTAATTGAGTCTGACAATTGGCCAGAAAAATTAAAAACTAAAAACATCGTGCTTCAAGTTGTTGCAGGCCCTCGTAAAAAATCCTCCTACCTTAATTTTATGAATCTTTGTGAGGTCTGGGATAATCAAACTGATTTTTTTCACTTTTTATGTGATGACGATTATATCTTTCCATTATTTTATCAAAAGCATTTACTGCTATTAACAAAAAACGACTTGATGGCGTCAGTTAGCCGCCGTTGGCAAGGTGACAAACATGGTCAAGTGATCGGCGCTTTTAATATCCCCAGTTTCATCGAGAATTCAGAGGGAAAGCAAATGAGTATAGAACCTAGCGCTTTGTTTAAAAGTGTGGTCCCTCAGTGTAATAACTGGCTAGGTGAGATATCAAATGCTTTTTTTCATAAAACGTCCATGGATGCACTAAAAACTGCCGAATTAGGTGGCTATTCCTTTTATGGTCTTGATGATATTGGTATTTTCTTATTTTTAGGAAAATACCGCAAACTTGGATTCATTAATGAGCATCTTAGTTTTTTTCGATCTCACGAAAATCAAAACACAGGAAATCTTGATAGCCCCGACTTTTTAGCGGCTCATTTAGCTTGGATTCCAATCGCTATGGGTTCAGAAAAGCTAGGGCTTATTGATAAAGATGATAAAGATAAAGTGATTAAAAAAATGCTTAATTTAGTAATAACTAGGTATCAGAAATCCGATGTTTATGATATCATTTATGAAATTTTTGGACAATTTTTGATTCCTCAAGATAGAATTGAACCATTTGTGGAAAGTGCCTTCCTAGAATGTTGGGAGTTTTTTGTTACGCAAAGGAAAGCGGGATATACGTTCAAAGATTTCTGTGAGCATTCGCTCAGCCCGTCAATACAAAAGTCGGATGATCAAGGACTTCCGTTATGAGATATTTGTCTAAGATAATCTCCATAGGCGTTCTTCCCAAATTTTTCAGAGGCGGCGGCGATCTGTTTTTTTGTGATCCATTTGTTTAGGTATGCGACCTCATCAGGTGATCCAACCTGCAGACCTTGGCGCTCTGTCAGGGTGCGCACAAAGTTGCTGGCGTCTATCAGAGAGGCGTGGGTGCCAGTGTCGAGCCAGGCGTATCCACGGCCCATTTTCTCAACGCGTAGGTTGCCTTTCCGTAAGTAAGCTTCAAGTAACGCTGTAATTTCTAATTCGCCCCGCGCAGAGGGTTTGACTGCCTTGGCACGCTCAGGTGCAGATCCATCAACAAAGTAAAGTCCCGTCACCGCATAATTGGACGGCGGAAATTCTGGCTTTTCGATGATAGCCCTTACAGTTCCATCTACGTCAAAATCTACCACGCCGTAGCGTTCGGGGTCTGAGACCTGATAACCAAATACCGTTGCCCCTGATGTTTGGGCATCTGCCGCGGCCAAAACCTCGGACAGGCCATGGCCAAAAAAGATATTGTCGCCAAGTACCATTGCGGAAGGTGCGCCGTCCAAAAAGTCTTCAGCAAGAATAAACGCCTGCGCCAATCCCTCTGGGTTGGGCTGTATTTTATACTGCAAGTTAATGCCCCATTGGCTGCCATCACCCAGCAGGCGTTGGTATTGTGCCTGGTCTTCTGGCGTCGTAATGATCAAAATATCGCGAATACCAGTCAGCATGAGAACTGTCAGCGGATAATAGACCATGGGCTTATCGTAAATTGGCAGTAATTGCTTGGAAACCGCAATAGTCAGCGGGTAGAGCCGCGTGCCAGATCCTCCGGCCAGAATAATACCCTTACGCTCTGTCATGCTGTCACCTCTAAGTCTTTCAGTATCTCATTTAACCCTATGCGCCAATCGGGCTGTTTTACGCCAAATGTACTCACAGTCGTTCTGCAATCCATTCGAGAATTCAGCGGGCGTTTGGCGGGTGTTGGATACTCGGCCGTTGTGATTGGGATAACAGTAACTGAGAGGGAAGCTTGCGCAAAGATTTCAGATGCGAAG